>Ga0192647_102926_pt1 | contig 10435 bp, 9 predicted proteins | sample LauGreFa1BDMLBSN_2_FD_133046 | JGI IMG/M metagenome (GOLD analysis project Ga0192647, IMG submission 133046) | Freshwater lake microbial communities from Lake Michigan, USA - Fa13.BD.MLB.SN - reassembly | ecosystem: Environmental > Aquatic > Freshwater > Lake | place: Lake Michigan, USA...
AGAAGCCATGCGGAAGGGTTATATGTTTTGGGTGCGAGTGATCTTGCGGTGCAACATGGTATGTGGGATTTGCTGGCACGGTTGGGATATAGGCAGTTCTTTCCGGGAAAGCATTGGGAAGTTGTGCCTTATTTACAACGCATGGAGATTGCAATCGATACGATTGAAAAGCCTGATTATCACTCGAGGAGGATCTGGTACGGCTATGGTGCGTGGGATTATGCAAAGGAACCCTACCGTGATTGGTGCGAAAAAAACCGGGCCCTTCAAGGCGTCAATCTAAGCACGGGCCATGCCTACGATGGTATTGTCAAAGCCTTGAAAAAAGAATTCGCCAATCATAATGAATACTGGCCTTTGTTGAACAATGAGCGCAAAGAAGTTCGAAACCCCAAGCCCTGTTTGGGTAACCCGGAGATACGTTCCCTTATCGTTCGCAATGCGGTTGAGCAGGTGCGGAAAAACCCACTGCTGGATAGTGTCTCGATGGATCCTAGTGATGGCGGTGGTTGGTGCGAATGCAAATTATGTTCCAAGCTGGGTAGCGTTTCAGACCAAGCTATCACTCTTTCCAACGAAGTTGCAGCAGCCATCAATCAGGAATTTCCGGGCAAACTTGTAGGCATCTATGGCTATAACTTTCATTCGCCCCCGCCCAACATCAAGGTACATCCGAAGGTGGTGGTCAGTGTTGCAACTGCATTCATCAAGGGTGGCATGTCGCTGGAAGATATTATTACAGGATGGGCGGAAAAAGGAGCGACACTTGGAATACGGGAATACTACAGCGTAAATACTTGGGATAGGGATCAGCCAGGGCATGCCCGTGGCGGGAACCTTGATTACTTACAACGCACCATCCCAGAATTTCATGCCAAGGGTGCACGATACATGTCTGCGGAATCTAGCGATAACTGGGGCCCCAATGGGTTGGGTTATTATTTCGCATCCCGCATGCTTTGGGATGTACGCGAAGCTAAGAATCGTGACGCCATCGAACGCGATTTCCTCGACCGTGCCTTTGGTTCCGCAAGCCCCGCAATGAAAGATTTCTATGACCAGATCAATGGTTCCAAGCCCCACCTTGTAGTTGATGATCAACTGGGAAGAATGTATCGTTCGCTTCAGAAAGCCCGGGGATTGGCTGCAGCAACCGAAATCAACTTGCGCCTTGATGACCTTGCACTTTACACCAGATATTGCTCGCTTTACCACCGTTATGCAACCGCTGATGGCAAAGGCAGGCAGGTTGCTTTTGAAAACCTTATCAAGCACGCTTATCGCATGAGAACCACCATGATGGTGCATGCTTATGCGCTGTACCGCGATCTTGCGGGCCGTGATAAAACCATTTCGATTCCTACGGATGCCAAATGGCAAATCCCCGAGGGGAAAAATCCCTGGAAGTCCAGCGCACCCTTCACTCCGCAGGAAATTGAATCCTACATCACCGAGGGCATAGCAACCCACAAATTGGTTGAGTTGAATTTCAAACCTTTAACCTTTAGTACCAATCTGGCTCCGGCATTGGGCCGACTGCCCATACCCGCTAATTTTCCTACAGGCGATTTCACCCCGGGTCGAGGCATACAGACTTTCTTCACTTACGCCAAGGCGCCCTCCAATATTGAACTTACCATCATGGGAGGCATGATTGCCCATTATCGTGACAGAGGAAATGTGAAAGTCGAACTTTTTAAAATCGGAGGCGAGAGCCAAACAGGTGAAAAAGAAACTCTTGTTGAAACCAATGCCTCCATCCCGCCCGATGGTGTTGAGCGGACCCTTAAATTTGCTCTTAAGCAACCCGGCCTTTACAAAATTACCGTTAAAGATGGTAACGATCGCACTCAGGTGAACTGGCCCAAGGAACAGTTTATGGCCATCGCTTCAACCCAAGAAAACCCAATGAATCGCTTTTATGGTTTGTGGATGGGTTACTTTTATGTTCCCAAAGGAACTAAAACGATCGGGATCTTTGGCGGTGAGCATGGTGAAGTTCGCGATAGCCAAGATAGGCCCCACTTCTGGCTGAATGGGCGCGAACCTAATTTTTACAGTGTGCCCGTACCTCCCGGTGAAGATGGCAAGTTTTGGCGTGTGCGCTATTGCAGGGGTCCGGTAAGGCTTCTTACGGTACCACCCTATTTTGCAAAAACACCAGCGGAATTATTACTACCAGAGGAAGTGCTTGCAAAAGATGGCTTGAAGCCTTGAACCGAATTACAAGTTAGGCGGCGGCGACCGCACCTCACCTTCCAGAGCGAGAGTTGTGTTTCAACGGCACCGGTGTCGTTGATGAAATCCACCATCCGGACGGCAACGAGGTCTCCACCTCCGTTGCCGTCCTAGCTGAAGGAGTCACTCAGACCATGATGATAATGAAACAACTGCCAGTGCCACTGTTGTTGTGTTGCCTACTTTCAGCGTTCGCGCATGCGGAGGACGCCGACAAAGCTGTCGCCAGGAGGGAGCCTCAGCTCGAACTGAGCGAACCGGTCACCGTGGCGTTGGCTCCGCCGGAGGTCAAGGCCTGGGGACCGTATCAGTTTCCGGGCCTGGAACGGTTGTCGGACGGGACCATTCAGCTCAGCTATCACGTGGAGGCGGACTCGGCCAAGGCTTATGGGCTGCCGCCGGCCCGCGCCGTCTCGGCGGATGACGGACGGACGTGGAAGCTCCTTCCCCGCGAAAAAGCAGGCAACCGTGCGGCAGTTGCCTGGCAGTCGCCGCCGCTACGACTGCCGAACGGCGACCTGATTTGGGCTCGGCAAGAACGCCCCCTCAAGACCACGGACCTGAAGTTGCCCTCGCAGCCGATCGGTCATTTCGTAAACTACGGCCATCGAATGGACTGGTATCGCGTCGAGGATCTCTCGCCCGAGTGCGCCGACGGCTGGATTCTCTCCCGTCAGCCCGCGAAAGCCACACAGTCGACGGACGAACGGGCCAAGGTTCGGCTGCCGGGCGAACTGCGACACGTGACCGAAGGCGTGATGCCACGCCCCTGGTTGCAAACGCTGTTCCTGGCCCCCGACGGTGCGGTCTGGGCGGTGCAGTACGACAACCGTCTCGTCAAAGGGACTTTGAAGAAGCATTTTTGGCCCATGATTCTGCGCTCGACCGATGCTGGCCGAACGTTCGATCTGTGGAGCGAAATTCCGTATGCCCCCGACGCCAAAGCCGACCCGAAGGCAGCCGATCGGACCGGCTTCACGGAACCGACCGTCTGCTTCATGGCCGACGATTCAGTGTTGTGCCTGATGCGTACGACGGACGGCAGAGGGCCAGGACCATCGTACCTGTCGCGTTCGACCGACAACGGGAAGAGCTGGAGCCCGCCCGCCGTCTTCGACGATCTCGGTGTTTGGCCACAGATGCTGCGACTGAAGAATGGCGTAACGCTGGCTTCCTATGGCCGACCGGGTCTGTATGTCCGCGCCACGGCCGATCCTGCGGGGCTGAGTTGGGCCAAACGCGTCACGGTTGTGCCCCCTGGCGCGATCAGCACCGAGACCTGTTCCTACTCCGCACTCTTGCCCCTGGGCGACAACCGAGCCCTGCTGGCTTATTCCGATTTCAATCTACGAGACGCCGAGGGAAAACTTTGTAAAGGGATGCGAGTGCGAGAAATCAGAGTGATGGGCTCAAATGCGAAATAACAGTGTCTTTCAGACGGAATATGAACGACTCGCCACCAAAGCGAAACTCTGTCGCCCGCTCTCCTTGGTTCCACGGTAACAGTCACGACGCTGATCGCGGCAGGTAATCCGGATATCGTGGGTATCATCTCGACCCAGGCGTCCATGCTCTTGAAAGGAGCGCTGAAAGCCATGCTGATCGCTATACACAAATTCGGCGGTAGCGGTGGCCCAGAATTCTTTGGCGGATTCACAGCTTTCACGTTGCCATCAGCTCAAAATCCGGATATAACAACTCTCATGCGGGGGATGTCTCGCCCGCACCTACGACGGCCTTACGATTCTTGTTTTTAAACGAATTGATTCCGGAATAGCAAAAATAAATCTTTGATCTCATGAAACCTCGCAATGAATACTCTTCCCAAAATTGAAGCCGAAATTAACCGCCTCGCAGCGATAGTCGGCGCATCGGGATACGTCCTTCCGACATTTGGACGCACGGAGGACGGAGCACGTCCCCACATTGAGGCTGATGCACACGGATACCATTATGTTGTTGTCGAGCGCGGTCTGGAACTGCAACGCAACACCACTCGCGACCTCGACGAGTTGCTGTATCACGTCTTTAAGTCTGTCACCTTCAGCCTCGCTTGCGATTACGAGTGTGCGCATCGCATCGCATCGCAGGATTCTCGTCGCCAGCTATTCGCTCGGCAGATAGAGCTGCTCTCGTCGCTTTCACCTGCATGGGCAGAGCGCCGGTCGAGCGACCACCAGAGGATTCTCCTGCAGCACCCATTCAATGACCAATGACCGCGCCGCCGAACCAGGCGCTGCACCTGACTGCCAGTAGTATTCCCCTGTGTTTTAAGGGGTCAAAAGGGTAGATGCAAGGGTAGTTTGGCCCGCCTACCCTCCAAATCTACCCTTCGGGGCGGTGGCCGGGCGGTCTGGTCAGGCGGTTCGCACCTTGTCGTCATGAGCGGCCCGTAGATGGCCGCAGGACGCTCCGGGCAGGTTCTTTCACCCCAACCCCTTCGACGGCATGCAGGGGCTTCCAGAGCGGTTTAACGGGCTTCTGCGGTGGTGGCTTGGCGGCGGCTGGTGTGGGTATCTCGGCGTCGGCTTCGGGGTCATGATCTTCAACAACAACATGGTCGTCGTCCAACTTGGGAACCCAACAAGACGGCACACCGAAGTAGCCCACGGAGCGGCGAACCCGGTTCAAGGAGAAGAAGCCCTGCGTGAGTTCGTACATCTCACGGGCGTACTCTTCCGCACCCGGTTGTTGAAGGCCGTCGTTGATCTTCCGTTCGTGGGCGACGATCTCCTTCCAGATGCTTTCTTTGTTCATTCCTTGCGGCCAGAACCGGCCAATTGTGCCGTACTTCCGCAACTTGAGTTCTTGGCGAAATAGGACACGTTTCCTTGCCCAACGGTCACGGCTGACGATCTCGCCGTTCTTGTACTTCGGCGTCTTCGCCTTCACCATGTAGCGGACGGCGTAGCGGCCACGCCCCGGATCGTAGGGTTCCACCTTGATGTTGGTGTTCACGCTCTTGGCGGCGGTCTTCACCAACTCCGCAAGGCCGGGGGTTTGGCTTCGGACAAGAAGATGGAAATTGAAGTGGTTACTACGGCGGCTGACTTCGCAGACGTAGAGAGCGACAACGCCCTTGCTCGACAGGGAGCGGCACACTTTCGACCACAAAACCTTCATCTCGGCGGCGGTCAAGTCGTCGGTGAAGTTGATGCTGGCGAAGAACGTGAACTCGGTGGTGAAGTACCTTCGTCTGGCCCACTGGACGCACCGAGATAGCTTGTCGGCTTCGTACAGGAAACCGTCAAGTGTGTACCATCCGTCCTCGGTGTAGTGAAGGGGTCGAAGCCGCTTCTTCGGACGAACTTGAAACAACTTGGGTGCAGGGGTACTATCTATCACAGTAGGTCACTTCAACCCGCCGCACTTGGTTCGCAGCCGTGCGGCGGGTTCTTCATTTTACCCTTTCGTCGTGAAAGGCGTATTAAATACTCATATCTGAGTCGCCCACGGCGGCGGCTTCCAACGCCTTCTTCGTGGCCGTGTCGTGGAAGGTGAAGAAGTCGGCGTAGTCCGGCTGGTCGATGACCATCTGGCGGGCCAGCATCGGTAAGAAATCGTTCGACACCTTGAAGCCGACGAACTCGCCCACCGAGCATTCCCAACGAATTCGGTTGCCGACCAAGTTCGCCCCGCAGCGGGCGTGACCGGCGTTGCGGTATGTCTCGGAGAACTGCCGGAACAGGGTGTAGATGGTCTGGCCGTGCTTGGTGGCGAGCCACTTCATGAAGGTATCGTACTTCTCTTTTGTGTACCGGGAGAAGATGCCGGGCATGGTTGTAGTGTTCATGGTGGTATCTATCCACCAGCGGTAAATTTCTCCCCGACAATTCCCCGGATCGGGAAAGTTTCTTCTCTGAACGGCGACCTTGAAGGAATGTCGTGGTGACTGCCCAGCACCGGCCGCGAAGCGGCCGGGCTGGGCTACACCTTTGTGTCACCCCTACGCCTTCACCGTCTCGTTCTGGCCCCGTCCCATGTACCGCCAGACCGTCCGCAACGAGACGCCCAACGCCGTGCTGATCTCCGGGGCCGTCAGCCCCTTGTCACGGAGTTCGACCACCCGACCGGGGTTCCCCTTCAACGTGCCGTTGGCCCTGCCCTTGTACTTGCCCTTCTTCTTCGCCTGTTCGATCCCTGCCGCTTGTCGTTCCTTGCGGTACTCGTTCTCGATCTCGGCCAGCCCCAACAACACGGTGGCGACCAGCCGACCGATGGCCCCGTTGAAGTCGAGTTGTTGCGTCACGACCACGACCCGGATGTTCTTCTCCGACCACTCGGCCAGCGTGGTGATGCCGTCCTTGAGGCGGCGGGAGAGCCGATCCAACTTCCACAACACGACCGTCTTCACCTTGCCGTGAAAGATGTCGGCCTGCAAGCGGTCGAACTCTGGCCGTTTCATGTGGGTGCCACTTTCCTTGTCGCAGTACCATTCCACCTTCGCCGGGTCGATGCCGCTGGCGTCCAGCCACTTCTTCACTTCGGCCCGCTGGCCGTCGTCGTTCTGGCGTCGGGTCGAAACTCGGATGTAGCAAGCCACGGTCATCGTGAAGCCCTCGGTGTTCACCATGATCCTACGGGCCGCTTGCCACCGTGTCAATAGGGTATAGTCTTCAAGACACGATATCTGCGGCAAGAAACGCCCGGCTTTCGTGGCGTCGTGAGGGTCGAAAGGCGGGCAACTCTATTTGGCACTCTAAGGGCTGAGTGAAGTGGGGTTGCTTTATTTTCCGGTATCGGGGATAGACGTGGATCAAGTGTTCGTCCTGCGGCAGACAAGAGGCAGGGGTGGGCGAAGACGTGGATTTCGTTTCCGTGAAAGTCGTCGCCCCAACCGAAGGAGTGTCGAAAGCCATGCAGTTCATCAAGCTCAAAGTCGTGTCCGTTCTGCTGGTGGTCGCTGCGTCTGCTTTCGTGGTCGGCGGTCTGTTCATGACTGGCACGGTGTCGGGGCAGCAGAGCGACAACAAGAAGGGTGGTACGGTCGCCCCGACAGCGGAACCCGTCAAGCAGAACGAGAAAAAGGCCACCATCACCGTCGATGTTGTGTTGGAAGACCTGAACCGTTCCGCCAATACTATCTCGGCCAGATCGACCGTCTACGTCATTCCACCCCATGGCGATGTTGGTGGAGTGGTGCATATGGACGGGACGATAGATTCGCCACGAAAGGAAAAGGCGACGAAATTTGTAAACCTTCCGGTTATGCCGAGTGCCAACCTCAAGGACTCGAAACTGAAAGCGGGCCAACATGCGATTTTGCAACTCGAAGTGTTGCCACAAGGTGCTTTGGTCGTAGTCGGCGTGGAGGAGTTCTGCGGATTGGAGAAGATCGGTGTGGATTCACTCGATGCTCCCAGAACGAAGGGCGGCAAGTAGCCAAGTTGGACGTACCAACACCGTCGAGACATCGACCGATATGGCTGGTAGTGGCAATATGTTGTCACTGCTAACGTGGAATCCGTCAATCCTGCAATGTACTTTGTTCTCGGTCACACTCAAGACCGGGGGCGACATGAAGACGGTGATCTTTCTCAACAGATGGAACATCCTGTTTCACCTAATGCTGGCGAAGGTGGATGGCGAGAATAGCCGTCGCCTCGACAGCCGGTATGCAACCTCGTTGGAACAGGCTCGTAAGGCCGTGGGCTACTGGCGAATTGAGTTCCACGTCGCCGCCGAAGACGTTCACGACAACAGCATGGTGGACTTGGACGACATCTTTTCGTGGATGGACGTTGATCTCAGCGACGAACTTGAAAGCAAGCCGTGGTAGTGGTAGTTGATGCTCACGTCGGCCGCTTCGCGGCCGTCGTGAGCGGCTTCAACTTCGGGATCATCTTGTTCGGCACGATCTCCTTCACCTTCTGGATGGTCGGGGCGAACGGCTTGATCGTCTTCACCTTCGTGGGCTGAAATCGCTTCCGCTGGGCGTCGGTGAACGGGGTCGTGTTGAGCCGGGGAAGCCCCTTGAGCGGCGGGCGGTCGGGTAGCAAGAAGCCTTCATCTCGCCGGGCCAACCACTCCTTGAACGTCGTGTGTTTCATGCCGATATTTAGGGCGGCGGCGTTCAAGAACAAGAACAAGTACCGGGTGCTGGTGGAGCAAGGCCGGGGGTGATGTAACCGTTTTTCACCATTATCAGTTCGTCGCCAGAAGATGATAATTCTGCAACATGGGGCGTGGCGGCGGGATGGCGTGCGGTAACGAACACGGACTTGATCCACCCCCTTGAAGAACTCCCACACCACTACCACAACGTCGAGCAGAGGGACAGCAAACGCACGAAAACCCCGTAAAACACGGGGTTTGTGGCATGTGCTACTTGGGAACGGTTTGAACGGCTATTACCGACTGTGGCGACACTTTCGACCTGAAGGCAGCGGCATATTAGCCCAGCGGCGGGCCGGTTATTACCCCACCCCGAACAGCACCGTCCTCGCCTTCGCCAGTGCCTTGTCGAGCTTCACCACCTGTTCCGGGGTGTACTTCTTGATGTAGTTCTTGTGGTGCGTCCCCTGTCGGCTTTCACCCCGGAATAGCAGACTCTCTTCCTCACCGAAATCTTCGTCGTCTTGGATGATTTGAGCAGTCGTCTTCCGTAGTGCCTTGTGTTCGGGCAGATTGTACTTCTTGCGGAAGTTGTCCCACTCCCGTTGCAGGTCACGACGCTTGATGCCGAACGCCATCGCCTCTTTCGTTTCCGGCCAGATGAGCCACATGGGTTTCACTCGGTTCGTCTTGTGGGCCAACTTCTTCCGCACCTTGTTGACGTGCTTGCCTTCACTGACGACGTGTTCCTCGGCCAGTTCGATGATGTCGGAAGCGTAGAACCCGAAGTTCAACCCCATCAACAAGGCGGTGCGGGCGATGCCCGTGGCGTTGGCGAGGGCAATACGAACTTGTTCGATGGTGTATTGCACCTTGTCGCCTTCGGGGACGGGCAGCATGTGCCGCTTGTCCCCGATCCACGGCATCGGGTGGTTGTGATCGGTCGCCAGAGCGTGCAGGAAGGTGTGAACCCGGCTCTGGTTCTTCGCCTTGCTAGTGTCGTTCCAAGTGGGGTGCTTCTTGAGCAACTTCAAGAACTCCCGGTAGTGGTCGATGGTGATTTCCGTCACCAAGATGTTGCCGCACGCCTGCACGAACAGGTTGATGGCGGATCGCTGGTTGGACTTGTCCTTGCCGATCTTGCTGTCGATGTACTTCTCGGCTTCTTGCTTCACGCTGCCCTTCGGCGGGGCTTTCTTGATGTGGTGGCTGTTCAGCACCCGCACCGCCAGTTCGTCATCGTCCAGCCCCAGCATGACGAGTTCCTTCTTTGCGTCCGGGTGCATGGCCGGAACGTCGGCGTGGTCGATGTCCCATTCGGGGAGGTCAAGGACGTACTGCCGCTCCTTGATGAACTCGGTGGCGTCCCGGCTCTCGGCCTGCAAACTCTCAATGATGACTTCCAACGACCGCAGCCGCTCTTGCAGGTGCGACCGCTTCCGCTTCTCGGCATTGTCGGCGGTGGTCAGGATGGTGAGGTACTTGTCCCAATACGGGCGGCTGGCGATCTTCCCTTCGGGGACGGGTTCCCCCAAGATGTCGGCCAACTGCTGCGGCGTCTTGCGGATGCCCAGCTTCTTGAGTTCCCAGCGGTCTTGGCTACGATCCCACGTCCCGCTTCCTTTTTTACGCACGTCGTTCATCACACTTCCCCCAAAGCCCGGTGTCAGGTACACTGATTTTACCTCGAAACTACCACGGCATCTACCCTTTTTGGGTTTACCCTTGTGGCAGTAACGACGTAAAATACTACCTGACAACGACTTGCGAAGCAGAAAAACAGGCTATCGGGGGTTGGTGGTCTTCCGCTGCAACAGACGGGGCCGGCATCATGGGCTTTCCGAGGTATAGAGCCTCTTAAACATGCAATCGTTTTCCTGCTTTTTTGGAAACTTCTTTTACAGATACCGGGGACCAGAATATCCTTCGGAACCAAGAAAGTGGTTAGAAAAGGTGGATCAAGTTCCTTGTTGTTTTTTTTATTCATTATGTTTAAAACGCTTTAAGTATATCCAAATAGCCTTCACCTTGATTCAAGGATTAATCCCATGCGAAAAAGTATTGTGTTAATCATTGCGATCGGCTTAATGATTGCTGCGGACACTGCAAAAGTTGATGAAAAATTAAACGGTTCTTATGTTGG
>Ga0192647_102928_pt1 | contig 10427 bp, 7 predicted proteins | sample LauGreFa1BDMLBSN_2_FD_133046 | JGI IMG/M metagenome (GOLD analysis project Ga0192647, IMG submission 133046) | Freshwater lake microbial communities from Lake Michigan, USA - Fa13.BD.MLB.SN - reassembly | ecosystem: Environmental > Aquatic > Freshwater > Lake | place: Lake Michigan, USA...
GCCGTATCATCGAATCCGATGCGCGTTTTCACCGTGAACAGCCCCGGCACGACCGCGCGCAGGCGTTCCAGAATCTTGTCCACTTTGCCCAGCTCGCGGAGCAGGCCTCCGCCGACATTCTTCTTGTAGACCTTGGGCGCCGGACACCCGAGGTTGAGATCGATGCCGGCCACCGGATGCTGCAGCAGTTCCTCGACCGTGCGCGTCAGGTGATCCAGATCCTCGCCGATAACCTGCGCGAACACCGGCCGCCCCGTGGCGTTTTCATCGATCGAACGCAGGATGTGCTTCTCGGGGCGCGAATGCGCGTGGACACGGAAGAACTCGGTGAAGAAATAATCCGGCGCGCCGTAGTGCGCGATCACCCCCATGAACGCGAGGTCGGTCACGTCCTGCATCGGCGCGAGCGCCGTCAGCGGTGCACCGGGCAGCTGGCCGGGCGGCAGCCCGGCGCGGGAAACGGTCGCAGCCATGCGCGCGTCAGGTCTGCTCGTCGTCGGATTCCTCGGCCTGCTGCTTGAGCACGCGTTCGAGAATCTCCGTCATGTCCTCGACCCCGTCGAAGACGGCGCGCGCGACGTAGATCGGCCGCTTCGCCTGCAACGCCAGCACGATCGAATCGCTCGGACGCGCATCCAGCTCGATGATCTTCCGGCCGAGTTCGTTCTCCATCCGGAGCAGAATACGGGCGAAAAACGTGCCCTCGCGCGCATCGTTTACGACGATGTGCTCGAGCGTCGCGCCGAGCCCGAGCAGGATGCTCCCGATCAGATCGTGCGTGAGCGGCCGGTCCTTCTTCACGCCGTTCAGCGTCATCTGGATCGCGTTGCCGACCGAGTGGTCGACATAGATGACGAACGTCTTGTCGTCGTTGCCGAGGAAAACGGCGCAGCCGTTGGCGGTCGGCATGACCCCCTTGATACTGACGGAGACGACGTCCTTGGGCATGGCGCGAATGTGGGCCTCAGCCGGCGCCTGCGCAAGCGGCGACAGCTCCCGCCGCGCGCGGGAACTACTCGAATCCGAAAATCCCGATGCCCCAGGCCTTGGCCTGCTGCAGCACGGCCGGCTTGTCGAGGATCAGCACTTTTCCGGCCTCGAGCGCCGCGCAGGCGAGATGCGCCTCGCGCATGGTCTCGAGCGTGCGGGCGCCGAAGCACGGCACGTCGAATCGCCAATCCTGGCGCGCTTTCACGGTTTTGACGAAGAGGGCTTCGTCGGTTTTGAAACCGCCGGCGCGTCGCAGCATCTCGTCCGTGCCCTCGAACGCCTCGACGGCGAGGACCGTGCCCTTCCGCACGACGCAGCCTTGGCCGATGTCCAGCCGTGCGCATTCGCGCGCGATCTGCACGCCGTGCGCCAGGTATTCCGCTTCGATCGGGAACTTGCGCCCGGTCAGGCAGCCCGCGGTCGCCAGCTGGTCGTCGAGAAACGATCTCGCGTCCAGCAGCACGACACCGATCGCTTCGATTTCGCGGGCGATCGCGCCGAAAATCGTCTCGGCGTTGCGCCGCTTGAGCGAAGCGAGAATGCGCACGGCCTTGAAGTCCGGATGCAGCCCCTTGAACAACCGGCGGGGCGTGATCTGCCCGGCCATCAGCGCATAGCCCGCACCGAAGTCGCGCAACGCATCCAGCATGTGGCCGAGTTGCCCGACCTTGAGGATACGGACCTCGGCCTTGGCGAACGTCGCCACGAGATCGGGCCGGGTTTCCTCCTCGAACGCCACCAGCCGCAGCGGCACCCCGGCACGACGGATGGCGGCGGCCACGAGCACCGGATACAGGCCTTGGCCGGCGATCAGCACGACCGGGCGCCGGGCATCGAAGTCGGAAGGCAGAAACGCGGAAGGAGGAGCCACGACGAGAGACTTGTCCGTCCGCGGGGCCGGTTGAAGCCGGAAAATCGGACTAAAAAAAGCCGCGCGAGCGGATCGCGCGGCCGGCGGACACATCAGGCCCGTTCAGGTCTGCGCCCCGTAGTATTTTTTGTAGCTCCGGTAATATCGGTAGTTGGAGTAATATTCGATCCGGCGAGGCGAGAGGCCGTTGAGCACGATTCCGAGCACCTCGTTCTTGCCGTTGCGAAGGGCGCGCATGTAGAGGCGGATGTGCTTCCGGTAGGCGCGGTTGAATCGGCAGACATAGACCACTTCGTCGATGCGCTCCGCGATCAGCAGCGAATCGGTGACGGCCCCGAGCGGCGGGGAATCCACCACCACGAGGTCGTATTCACGCTTGAGGCGCTCGAGCAGTTGGCCGAAAAGCGGGTTTTCGAGCAGTTCGGTGGGACTCTTGGAGCGACCGCCCGAACAGAGCAGGGAGAGATTCTCGCTGATTTTGATGATACCGAGCGCGGGATTGGTCGCCAGATCGCCTTCCATCGCGCCGCCGCCCTCGAACCACGGGATGAGGCCGGCGTTGTTCTGTTGCTTGAAGTGGCGGTGCAGCATCGGGCGGCGGAGGTCGCAGTCGATGAGCAGCGTGCGCTTGCTGTGGCGCGCGAACGCCCCCGCAATATTGCACGAGATCAGCGTCTTGCCTTCGCCGGGGATCGTGCTGGTGACGAGGACCGACTTGGGAAAGTCGAGTTTGGAGTGGATCTTGATCGAGCTGTAGACGCTGAGGAACGCCTCCACCCCCGGTGCTTGTTTATTGTCCGCCAGCAACGTGTATTTTTCCTCGTCCTTCATCGAGGCGAGGTCGGGGATGATGCCGAGCAGGTTCACGCCGATGAACGACTCCACGTCCCACGCGCTCTTCACGCGGTCGTCGATGAAACTCAGGCCGACGGCCACCCCGAGGAAGACGAGCAAACCGATGCCGATCGCGGTGCGCGTGATCTGCTCCTTGTTCGGGGCGACCGGATTCAGGTCGACCGTGGCCGGATCGAGCGGGCGCACCGGGACGTTTTCGATGTTCTTGATCGTTTTAGTCTCGTTCAGCCGGTTGAGGATCGCGCGGTAGTTCGTTTCCTTCAGCTCGGCCTCGGTTTTGAGTTTGTTGAACGCGACGCTGTTCTCGCGCAGCTCGAACTGCGCCTTCTCGGCCCGCGCATACTCCTCCTCCGCGTTGGCCAATGCCTGCCTGGCCTCCTGCTGCCTGGTGCGCAGCTCGGCGATCACGTGCTGGATGGCGCGGGCGAGATCGGCCTCGGTGACGGTCAGCTCGTTGGTGATGCGGATCATCTCGGGATGCCGCTCGAGGTAGCGCTCGGACAACAGGCTCAACTCCTGCTGCAGCTTCAACTGCTGGGCTTTGAGCGGAACTACCCCGGAGTGGCCGCTGATTTCGAAGATCTCCAGCAGATTCCGCTTCTCGGTCTGATAGGTCTCGATCTGCCGCATCTTGTCGTCGATCAACTGCAAGCGTTGGCGCGCATCGTCTCGCCCGCCGGAGGCCCGGCGCAATTGGTCGGACACGAGATCGATGGAGTTGCCCAGCGAAAGCAGGTTCTTCTCGCGTTTGTATTTTTCCAGCGACTCGTCGGCGGCCTCGGATTCCTTCTTCAGGCGCTCGACCTGCTCGGAGAGGAACGCGATCGCGCCCTTGTTGCTGTCGGCGCCCTTGCTGTAGAGGAAGTTCATGAACCCGTCGACATAGCGGTTCGCGATGATCGCGGCCGCCTCCGCGTCCCGATGGGTCACGTTGATACCGATGATAAAACTGGCACGTTGCGACGTCGGCATCATCCAGCCCATGTCGATCGGCACCGAATTCGGGTCGGTCCCGGGCGGGGCATGCTTGAGCGCCGCGCGTTTGAGCACCGCCTGCTCCTCCGCCGAAAACGATTCCCGCACCCGGGCCGCCAGTCGGCCGCTCTTCAGAATTTCTATGTGGGTATTGAGGTCGACGTCCGACCGGATGGTCTGGTCGTTCACGCCCTGCACGTTCACCACCGTGTCGGGCTTCTCGAACTGCATCGTGGCCCGCGCGGCGTAAGTCGGTTGGACCTGAAGCTTCTTGTAGCCGTAGCCGATCGATACGATCAGCGCGAGCGGCAGGGCGATCCACAGACGCTCCCGCAGGATGATGTAGTAATCGCGCAGCGTGCGCCGTTCGACGACATCGTCGTCCTGCTGGGCGGCTGCGGGTGGCAGCGGTGGTTTGACGGGTGCTTCAGCCATCGCGGTGGGTCGTTAAATGATTTTTTCCGGCACGTAGATGATGTCGTCCGGTTCGAGCACGAAGCCGGCATCCTTGGATGTGGCGCGCTCGACGCCGCGGCGGGCGCTGTCGACGTCGAGGATGAACACCTTGAGGGACCCGTCCGGCAACGTGCGAGTGACCTTAACGCTCTTGCCCTGGGCGGTGTCGGCGAGGCCGCCGGCCTTGTAGATCATCTCGAGAATCGTAAATTCGGAATCGGCCGGAATCTCCTGGCGGCCTTGGATATTGACCTTGCCGCTGACGATGACGTTGCGCGGCGCATATTCGTCCACTGTCACGGTGACCACCGGGTTCCGCAGGTAGCGACCGTCGCGGTAGGCCTGCGCGATCGCGTCCTGCGCCTCGGCGATAGTGAGGCCGGCCAGACGCACATCCTGGATCAGGGCAAGATTGATCGTGCCGATCGCCTCGACCCGCTTCCCGCCCACGGTAAGATCCCGCTCGCCGAGGAGGCCGATACTGAGGCGGTCACCTCGGGTGATGCGATAGGCGATGGATTTCTTCTCCGCCTTCGGCGCGGGCGGCGCCGAATCGGCGGCAACCACGGGCAACAGCCCTGCGCACCACAGGACCAGCAGGATTCGGAAGCAGGCGAGTCGCATAGTCATAACATTTACCACCGGGTCGAAGCCGTCAGGGTCCACGAGGAGCGGATGAAGTCCGCGTAGGACAACGTGGACCAGTTCTTGAACCACGAATACGTGAGCATCGCCTTGAAGTGCTCGCTGTGCGAATAGCTCAGCGTGGCATGCCATTCGAAGTAGTTGTCGTGGCGATTCGGCCCGTAAAGGAGCGGAGGTCCCTGATCCAGTATTATCCTCCCGCCCTCCCCGAGGAAACGGGTGTCGCCGTAGCCGACGCCGGCCATAAACGCCCAACGGGAATTGTAGGCGTATTTGAAATCCAGCGAAGCATTCGTCGTGTCGACGATCTGGTCGCTGGCCGTGATGGAGAAATCTTTCGCCACCGATGCCGACAGATTCGCCTTTTTCGACAAGGCGTAGCTCGCGCCGACGCTGGCCGTCCAGGATTGGTAGGTGATGTCGCTGCGCAGGGGACTCTCGACGGATCGGAACTGGTAGCCCACGCGGGCGCTGCCGGAGATGCCGCGCAGGAGCTTACCGTTCAAACCCAGGGAAAAATTATGGTCGGACGACGACGTATCGCGCGACGTATCGCTGAACCGGTAGCGGTAGCCGGCGACTGCTTCGCGCTCGGTGTTCAAGATGTGGATCAGGTCGACCGACGCCGAATAGCTCGTCAGGCTGGCGAACGCAACTTCGTCGAGATACTTGCGCTGCGAGTAGCCGAGTGAACCTGTGGCCGTCCACGCCCCGACGATCGGATATTTGAAGTTGAGTCCGACCGGTATGATCCAAGACGTGCTGCGCACGTTGACCGAAGCATCCGCCCGACTCTCGCGTGATGCCGAAATCGTCAGCGAACCGGTGGTGCGGCCGGTCTGCTTGGTGAACTCGAGGCCGAGGGTGGGATTGTCGAAATCCTGTCCGTCGATCTCCCCGAATCGCGTGGAACTCACGGCCGCGTTGGCGTTCACGCCGATCCAGCCGTTGCGGCGCGTGTAGTCAGCGCTCAGCGTCGTGGAGTAGAGAAAATCGCCCTTCTGGTCGGCGTTGGCGAAGACGTTCGAATCGCGGGAAACCGAAACGGTGCCGGTGACGAAAATCCGGTCGCGGCCTTCGTTCAGCGAGATCAAAGCGTGCGCCGGCGGACATGCCACGAAGGCAGCCAAGACCAGCGCCAACGCCCTGCGCGCCTGCAGCCGAATTGTCATTTCCCCGCCGTAAGCCATGGGTTGAGCGTGCCGGGAAATCAGGTGCCCGGGGCCGTTCCCGTAACGATGCGCGCCGGACTGACCGTGAATTGCACCGGAAGTTCGACCGGAAGAATCGCCACCGGGACGATTTCGCGGATGACGGTGCCGCTGCCGCCGCTTGTCGCTCCGTCGAACGCCGTCACCGGCGTGCCGCCCGAGGTGGTCGTGGTGGTGCCGCCGTCGGTGCCGCCCTGATCGCTCGGGTCGCCCACATTGCTCGACGTGCCGGCGATCTGGCCTTCCGTGACGGTGCGTTCACGCACCTCGAAATAGACCGATTTTTTCGCCATGCACGCCATCGCCACCTTGTCATCCAGCGCGGACATTTCATCGGCCGGGATGCGGGAGATCTCGATGCGGTTGGGGCCGCCGTTCGGATCCCGGCTGATGATCGCCTGCTCGCCGGCCTTGACGACGTGACCGCCCATATCCTGCGAGCCGGCCTTCACCGTGCTCTCGCCCTCGAGCATGGAAATCTTGGTCTGGTTCTGGCCGGCCTCGATCACCGTCTTCTTGCCGCGGATACTCACGGAACCGTGCGGCGTCTGGTAGCCCATGTTGCTTCCCGAAACGAGCTTGCTCGTGCAGAGGCCCACCGTCCCGCGCGCGACGAACGCCTGCGTCTGGGAAATCGACGGTTCGACATCCATATCGGTGCGGTTCGGCGTGAACGGCTCCTGCATGAAACGTTTCACTTCCACCCGGGTGTCGGCATCGAAAAACGCACCCGTGCCGTTCGAGTAAACCATCGTCGAAAAATACTTGCTGCGATCGGAGTCCTGCTCGGGCCGCTTGGTTTCGATCACCGCGCCCTGCGCCGTGTAAACCGAACGTTTCGCGAGATCCTCGATCGCTTCACCCGTATCGATCACCGCCTCGCCGCTAACGTCGGTGACATAGACTTTGCTCGACGGGTCTTTTCGCTTGTTCTGCGCGGAAACGGACAACGGAAGCAAAAAACCGGCGGCCAGAAGACACAGTGCAGCCGAACCGGCCGGAGCGGCGGAACGAAGGACGGGAATGCGTGAATTCATGTCATTTTAGGCGGTCAAAGGTGCCACGAGCTTGAGGGAATACCAGAAAATGGGGTGTTACCCCTAGAAATGGCAAGCGAGGAGTTCTTCGTTATTTCACACCACCACAACGTTTAGAATTTTCCCGGGCACGAAAATCACCCGTTTGATCGTCTTGCCATCCAAATGGGGCGCAACCCGCGGGTTGGCTTGCGCGAAGGCCAAGGCCTCGTTTTCCGAGGTTCCGACCGGCACCAACTGATCTCCCCGGTGCTTGCCGTTCACCTGGAACACGAGCTTCACCTCCGCCGCGACCAGTTTGCCTGCGTCGAACACAGGCCACGCTTCCCGCATCACGGACCCCGCACCGCCCAACCGAGCCCAAAGTTCCTCGGCAATATGGGGTGCAAACGGGGCCAGCACCTGGACGAACGCCAGCGCCGCTTCCCGGCTCACGGTCGGCGCCTTTTGGAGCGCGTTGGCAAAAATCATCATCTGCGAGATCGCGGTGTTGAAACGCAGTCCCTCGATGTCGTCGCCGACTTTTTTGATCGTCTCATGCAACAGTTTCGTGAACTCGGCGCCATCAGCATTCGGCGCGCCGAACGCGGCAATCTTGGCGGCGACACCCCCGTCCGGCCCGATCAACTCGCGCCAGATTTTCTGCAGGAAGCGGTGCACACCCTCGATGCCGCGGGGATTCCACGGCTTCATCGCCTCGAGCGGACCGAGGAACATCAAGTAGAGCCGCAACGTATCCGTGCCGTGCGACGCGATGATCGTGTCGGGACTCACAACATTGCCGCGGCTCTTCGACATCTTCTCGCCGTCCTCGCCGAGAATGATGCCCTGATGAAACAGCTTCGTGAACGGTTCCGCCTGCGGCACCACACCGAGATCGAAGAGCACTTTGTGCCAGAACCGCGCATACAACAGGTGCAGCACCGCATGCTCGGCCCCGCCGACGTAAAGGTCGGGCACGCCCCAGTAGCGCAGCGCCTCCGGCGATGCGAATGACGTGGCGTTGGTCGGATCGAGGAATCGCAGGTAATACCAGCACGACCCCGCCCACTGCGGCATCGTGTTGGTCTCGCGGCGACCGCGCACCCAGCCGGCACCCGCCGGGCGCGGCGACGACGCCGGCACCGAGGCACCCGTCGCCGCGTCGAACCAGATCTCGAGCCACGCCGTTTCATTCGCAAGCGGGCTCTCGCCCGTGCCGCTCGGCAGATACGACTGCACGTCCGGCAACGCCAGCGGCAGCGCCTGCTCAGGCACTGGCAACGCGTAATACGTCGTGCCCTCGCTGCGGTAAGTCACGGGCTGCGCCGGCAAGTCCGTGCGCACGCGCTGCGCCCCCGCGTAGTCCTCGGCGCTCACCCACACGATCGGAAACGGCTCGCCCCAGTAGCGCTGCCGCGAAAACAGCCAGTCGCGCAGCTTGAAATTCACCGTCGCCTTGCCCACGCCCCGCGCCGCGAGGTCCGCCGTGATCCGCTTCTTAGCGTCGGGCCACGCCAAGCCGTCGTAACCCGGCGAGTTGACCACCTTGCCGTCGCCGACGAAGGGGAGCTTCGTGTCCGCCGCGCCGCTGTCGATCACCTGCACGATCGGCAGCGCATACTGCACCGCGAATTCGTAGTCGCGCTCGTCGTGCGCCGGCACCGCCATGATCGCGCCGGTGCCGTAGCCCATCAGCACGTAGTCCGCGATCCACACGGGCACGCGCGCGCCGTTGACCGGATTGATCGCGTAGGAGCCGCTGAAGACACCGCTCTTGTCCTTCGCGAGGTCAGTCCGCTCGAGGTCGCTCTTCGCCGCGGCCTTGCGCCGGTAGGCGTCCACCGCCGCCTTGTTTTCCGGCGTGGTCAACGCTTCCACCAGCGGATGCTCCGGCGCGATCACCATGTAGGTGCAGCCAAACAGCGTGTCCGGCCGCGTCGTGAAAATCTTCAGTTGCCCGAGCGCCTTGTTCTCGAGGTCGAAGAGCAGCTCCGCGCCTTCGCTGCGGCCGATCCACGCCTCCTGCATCCGCTTCGTGGAGTCGGGCCAATCCACGTCCTTGAGGTCCGCGAGCAACCGGTCCGCGTAGGCCGTGATGCGCAGCACCCACTGGCGCAGATTGCGGCGCTCCACCGGAAAGCCACCCACCTCGCTCTTGCCGTCGACCACTTCTTCGTTCGCCAGCACCGTGCGCAGCTCCGGACACCACCACACCGGCCGCTCGTCCACATAGGCCAGCCCGCGCCGGAACAGCTGCAGGAAGATCCACTGCGTCCACCGGAAATACTTCGGGTCCGTCGTGTCGACCTCGCGCTCCCAATCGTAGGAAAAGCCCAGCGCTTTGATCTGCCGGCGGAAGTTCGTGATGTTGTTCTGCGTGTTCGACGCCGGGTGCGTGCCCGTCTTCACCGCGTGTTGCTCCGCCGGCAGGCCGAAGGCATCCCAGCCGATCGGGTGCAGCACGTTGAAGCCCTTCGCGCGCTTGTAGCGGGCGAGAATGTCCGTCGCCGTGTAGCCTTCCGGATGGCCGATGTGCAGCCCCGCGCCCGACGGATACGGGAACATGTCGAGCACGTAGTATTTCGGCTTCGCCGACGTCTGCTCGGCGCGGAACGCCCCCGTCTGCTCCCAGAAAGTTTGCCAGTGCGGCTCGATCTCGTGGAAGTTGTAGTCAGTGCACTTGGTAGCCATCGTGTAAAAACCCGCCACTGTGAAACATTACCCAGCCCGGTCAACCTCCGCGCTCGCCACCCGTTTTCTCCTCGTAATCTCGCTCCTTTGCACCGCCGCGGCCGCCCGCGCCGCAATGTCCCCGGGCTTCAACCGTCTGCTCGATGCCGTCGTCCGCATCGACGTCCGCGAACTCACCTTCGAAGCCGGCGCCAAACGCTACACCGCCGGCATCGGCTCCGGCGTCATCCTCTCCGCCGACGGCATCGTCCTCACCAACGCCCACGTCGCCTCCTTCCGCGCCGTCGAGATCAACGTCACCCTCGCCAACCTCGAGCGCGTCGGCGCCAAGCTCGTCGGCTGGGACCATTGGACCGACCTCGCCGTCCTCCGGCTCGACCTCGCCGAGATCCGCCGCCGCGGCTTCACGTTTTCCCACGCCGCGTTCGGCGACAGCCGCGCCCTCTACCCCGGCCAGGAAGTCTACGCCGTCGGCACGCCCCACGGCCTCACCCGCACCGTCACCCGCGGCATCGTCTCGAACAACAACCGCTACTTCGAGGACAACCGCGGCATCGGCGGCTACGAGACCGGCACCTTCAACACCTGGCTCCAGACCGATGCCGCCATCAACCCCGGCAACTCCGGCGGCCCGCTCGTCACCGGCGACGGCGCCGTCGTCGGCATCTCCTCCCGCGGCTACATGGGCGCCAACAACCTCGGCTTCGCCATCCC
>Ga0192647_102933_pt1 | contig 10419 bp, 10 predicted proteins | sample LauGreFa1BDMLBSN_2_FD_133046 | JGI IMG/M metagenome (GOLD analysis project Ga0192647, IMG submission 133046) | Freshwater lake microbial communities from Lake Michigan, USA - Fa13.BD.MLB.SN - reassembly | ecosystem: Environmental > Aquatic > Freshwater > Lake | place: Lake Michigan, USA...
ACCAGCGCTTGCGGGTAGGTGTCCGCTATTTTTTGGAGCGCATCCGTCTTGCGCGCCGAGATTGCCACATGCGCGCCTTTTTCGAGCAACAGCTTGGCCGTCTCCGCACCGATGCCTGTCGATGCGCCAATGATCCACACCCGCGCGCCACGCCAGTCCCGGATGCGCGGGTTCATCCCGCTGTCTGCAGGTTCAAATAGCGTGGTCTGCGTGTCGTGCACCCGCAGCGCTTGCGGAGGTGGCATCATCACTGCGGCCTTTTGCGAAATGACAGGGTGACCTCGCCCAGCCTTATGCCAAATTTGCTCATGACCGCGCGGTTGATCATCACGTTCTCATCCATCTGGTACATCCAGTCATCGAAATTGACGTGATAAACCTTGCCATCTACGGGAAGTGCCAGCACATACTTCCAGTTGAGCGTATTGCCACCGGTTGTGCCATCGGCTTCTCCGATCACATCACCTGCTGTGCCGATGTAGCGGTTCTCGCCAACTTTCTTGAGAGTCCACACGCGTTTTTGCGTCGTCCCATCCGAGTAGGTGAAATCTTCATCCAGCGTACCTGTATCGCCGTCCCAGTTGCAATGCATTACCACGGTGAAGCGCTTGACGACTTTGCCCGAGCGATCCTGAAAAATTCCCCAAGCATCCACGGTGCCATTAAAGTAGGTTTTCAGATCGAGCGTCGGCCGCTCTGCAGCGTAATCAGCCGGCGTCATTGTTGTTCCACAGCCAGCAATTGCGATTGCCAGCACAAAGCTGATTGATCGTATCCATGCATTCACAATCCATCTCCATAGTTTTTATTCTGGTGTTGTCCCGAATTTCAGTCTTACACTTGCTTCAGTGGCGAACGCCACAGCAGAAAGCCCGCACCCACTTTCAGTCCACACGGCACTAACGCATACCCGATTACGAGCGCGCGTAATCCTTCTTCACTCGCATGTCCCGGCGCATAACCCAGCCAATCCAGCAAAGGCAGTGAAATGCCTGCAGCCAGTGCCAGATTCAGCTTGGTCATCCAGCTCCACAGCCCGAAATATGCGCCCTCGCGTTGTCCGCTATGCCCCGCCGCGCCGATCACGCCGGCCAGCAATGCTGGCGGTAAAGCCAGATCTGCGCCCAGCGCTGCACCAGACAAGACGCAAATCACTGCAAACGCGACCAGCGCGCCACTTTCAAGCTGCGCCGTCCACGCAAAAGCACTCACAGCAAGCAGCATGCCGGCCAGCCAGGCATTGGCTTCACCAACGCTTGAGGCCAGCCTCGCCCATGCGGGCAATGCCAGTGCAGCGGCAAGGAAGTACAGCACCAGAAACAAGCCCGCATACTCCGGTAGCTGCAGTCCGTCTGAAGCAAAAAACATGAACAGCGTCGCTGGTATCGCAGCAGCAATGCCATTGACAGCAAAAACTGCCAGCAGCCAGCGAAACTGTCGGTCGCGCAAGGGCAGCATGACCGAGTGCGCTGGTGCATCCTCGACAGTGCGCAATAAGGCCTGGGGTGCAAAGCGCAGCAGTACAAAAGCCGTCACTGCGAGCAAAACAATAAAAACGACCGACAAGCCAGCCATGCCTATCATCATCGGTAGTGCAGACGCCATCACCACACCGACCAGGGCACAGGCTTCACGTGTTGCGGTCAGTCGCGCGCGTTCACCGCGTTGCTGCGTGAGGCTCGCGCCCCAACTATTGTGCGCAATCGTCGCCATGCTGAAACCCACATAGACCACCAGCAAACTCAAACCAAACCACAAATAAAGATAATTCGTCGACATCATCGGCGGATGAAACAGCGCCAGGTAACCTGCGCCCAATGGCAACAGTGACATCAGCACGAAGCCGGCGTAACCCCGCTTCAGCGCTGATCTGTCCATCCAGCCACCGAGCGCGGGGTCAATGAAGGCATCAAATAATCTCGCAGCCAGCAACAGGCTGCCCACGGCGGTCAGCGACAACCCCAGCGTGCCCGCATATAGCTGGGGCACAACGACATACACGGGCAGCGCCAGCAGCGACAGTGGCAATCCGAACAAGCCATAGGCAAATAAATGCCTGAGGTGGAACTTCATTCAAGACTTCTCTGTTTATACAAGTTGGAGCCTTGTCATTTCGTATTCAGCAAAACCTGACGCAATTTCGGTGCGGAAGTTTTCGGGTGTAACCAGATGCCAAAAAAAGCAGGACCGAATTCTGGGTCCGCAATATCACCGATAGGTTTGCCATTGAAAAAAAAGCGTGATGGCTGCCCGGGAGTAAAAATGCCAGTCAGCTGTTGGCCTTCTTCTACATTCGGGAATATCTTTTTCATATCCGTGAGCCATTGTTCATGCTGCGTGTTGGTGCCAATCCCCAGTTTTTTGATTTCATCGATGCTGGCGATGGCAATTTTTTCACCGTACAGGGTTCGTGTGTACTCGAGTTCCAGTGCAAAAGGACTACCCGCCCATCCCGTCGCAGTAACTTTTGTTTTGTCGCCCCACAGACGCGCTTTGTATACACTCAGACCAAACCACCGAAACATCCCTTGTCCGACCAGTGTGGCCTCGGGTAGCGCTTGCCGTACGTAAGCGGGGGATGACTGCGCAATCGCCGACAGAGGCAGCAGGAACGCCACCAGAGCCAGCAAGAAAATTCGTTGGCATACCCGTGCCATCATTGTTTCTGCAATGTGAACTGATACAGATTGATGCTACCGGCAAGGAATCCTGCCTCGCAGTAGGACAAATAAAAGCGCCAGGTTTGAATGAACGCGCGGTCAAAACCCTGCGCTTCCACCTCGGGTAGTGTTTTCATGAAGGCTGCATGCCAGAGTTCAAGTGTGCGCGCATAGTCAAGACCGAAGGCGAGTTCATTGACCACGTGCAGTCCATGACGTTCGGCGTGAGCACGAAAGACCGAAGGCGATGGCAGCATGCCGCCGGGGAAAATATACTGCTGAATGAAGTCAGTGCCGGTGCGATATCGCTCGAACAGTGCATCATCAATCGTGATGGTTTGTATGCAGGCGCGACCGCCGTTTTTGAGTCTTTGCGCGACACACTCGAAGTAGCTATCCCAGTAGGATTCGCCGACAGCTTCGAACATTTCGATCGATGCGATCGCATCAAATTCACCGTCGGCATCACGATAATCTTGCAGCCTTAGCTCGGTCTGTTCGCTCAGTCCTGCAGTTTGCAAGCGGTGTTGTGCGAATTCAAGCTGCTCGGTCGATAGCGTCAGCCCGGTGATGTGTAGGCCGCGCTTTGCAGCAAGCTCGGCAAAGCCGCCCCAGCCACAACCGATTTCCAGAATGCGGCTGCCGGCACTCACGTTCAGTTCGTTATAAATGCGCTCGTATTTGGCTGTTTGTGCTTCTTGCAGCGATGCCTGCGGCTTCGAAAACAGCGCACTTGAATATGTCATCGACGGATCCAGCCACAGTCGATAAAAGCGGTTACCGATATCGTAGTGCGCGTGAATATTGCGGCGGCTGCCAGCGCGCGAATTGCGGTTGAAAAGGTGACGTAGGCGATAAACCAGGCTACCCCACCAGCTGCCATAAATCGCTGTCTCCAGAGCGTTGCGGTTGTAGATGAAGAGCTTGAGCAGCCCTGTCAGGTCGTCGGTATGCCATTGCTGACTGATGAAGCTCTCGGCAAATCCGATATCACCGGATTTCATCACAGCGATGCAAGGTTCCCAGTTCTTGAGTGTCAGAGTAACAGGCGCGCTGTCATCGCCAAAATGCAGCACATTCCCATCCGGGCATCGCAGCTTCAGCGAGCCATGCTCAAGCCGTCGCAACATTTGCAGGACAATGCGTGCCTGAGTCGGCAGCGTGGCAGATTGAAGATAGCTGCCGGCAATTTGATCATTGAGGGCGCGTGAGGAGGACAGTGGTTTATTCATCGGCTCAATGAAGATGTGGGTGGCAAAGGTTTGCTGAAGAAAGGTACGCGCTTGATGAACAGTCGCAGCGCCTGCCAGTGAATGCGTGCAATCACGCCTAGGGTCATCAGCGGATGACGCACAAAGGCCTCAGCCGCGCTGGCATTAGAGAGCGGTGACAGCATTCCAGACACACTAGTAAGCAGGAGCGGGCCTTCGTTATCGTCGTAGTCAATGCGTGCAACGATACGCTCGATATCTCGGTTATCGATGGTTTGCGTGGTGCGCATGAAGCGAAAACGATAATTGCCCTCGACGGCACAAAACGGCGATACATGGAATACTTTTTTTGCCGTCAGCGATATACCCCAGGGCATGGCCCCGCCGGTGTCGAGCAGATAGCAGTGACGCTCCCCGAAAGTGTTGTTCACCTCGCACACAATCGCACGCAATTCGCCATTGCGTCGGTGGCAGTACCAGAACGAGACCGGGTTGAATACATAGCCCAGTACCCGGGGAAAGGTTTGCAGCCAGATTTCGCCATCGGCATCTTCAACCTGCTCGCTTTTGAGCAATTGGTCTATCCATTGCAGCAGTGGGGTTTTGCCATCGCCGTGATCGCGATCGTAGAAGGACATCAGATTGAAGCGATTGCGTGAGCACAAACGACTGGGCATCACCGCATCACCCAAGGTACGCAAAGGCAACATCAATGTGAACACGCCGTAGGTGAAAGTATTTTGTGCAGGACGCAGGCGACTGTGCCTCACCTGACCCATACTTAACAATGCTTGCTTGGGCAGCTTTTGCATTATGGCCTCCGTCACGCAGCGCGGCGCGCTTGCAACTGCGACTGTTGTTCGATGGCGCGCGCAACCGACAAGCCGGATTTGAGGCCATCTTCGTGGAACCCGTAACCCGTCCACGCGCCGGCGAACCAGGCATTGCGCTGACCCTGAATACCGGGCAGTGCCTGTTGTGCAGTAATGGCGGCGCTATCAAATACCGGATGGGCATAATCAAAGCGACCCATGACGCTCGCGGGATCCGGTTCTGACAAGGGATTGAGTGAAACGATCACTGGCGTTTTGCACGGCAGTGGCTGCAGCATGTTCAGCAGATAGTGAACGCAGACGCGCGGCTCCCGAGTACCGGCACTTTCATAGTTCCAGGCCGACCAGGCTTTTCTGCTGGCTGGCAGGCAGCGGGCGTCAGTGTGAAGTACTGCGTGGTTGGGCTGATAGCCTACCGCAGAAAGAATTTTTTTCTCCTCAGCACTGGCGTCACTCAGGATCGCAAGGCTTTGGTCGCTGTGGCAGGCAAGCACGACTTGGTCATACATGAGGCTGCCCATCGCAGAATCTACTTTCACTTGCCTTAGTGCGCCGAGATCAACACGCGACACCGACCTGACGGGTGTCTTGAGATATTTGTTGGTGATCTCTTTGAGCAGTTGAATCACATAATGCCGAGCGCCGCCGGTGACGGTATGCCACTGAGGCCTATCATTCACCTGAATCAATCCGTGGTTATGGCAAAAGCGCACGAAGGTCGCGAGAGGAAAGGCGAGCATCTGCTCGGTGGGACAAGACCAGATGCAGCCCGCCATGGGCAGCAGATACCAGTCGCGGAATTCCGTGCTGTACTGGCGCTGAACAAGAAAATCACCGAGCGGCATGTCATCCATCGTGCTGCCACTTTGTGCCATCTGCGTCGTTTCGCGATTAAAGCGAAGAATGTCTTTGATCATCCGCAAGAAGCGCGGATTGAACAGATTTCGCCTCTGCGCGAACACGGTATTCAGGTTGGCACCAGCCCACTCAAGCGTGCGCGCGCCCGGTTGATCCGATAGCGGTAGTTTGCAAGAGAACGACATGTCGCTGGCTGAGGTATTGACTTTGATGTCGTCAAACAGCTGGACAAGATTCGGATAAGTGCGGTGGTTAAAAACGAGAAAGCCCGTGTCCACACCGAAGGTCTTGCCCTCAACGGTTATGTCCACCGTGTTTGTGTGACCGCCAAAGTAATCGCCTGCCTCGTAAAGCGACACTTCGTGTCCCGTGCGGGCCAGCTGCCACGCCGCTGAAAGTCCGGAGATTCCGGAGCCAATCACTGCGATCTTCATCGTTTTGATATCCCGCATGAATAAAAAAGCTGTGACGCCCGTCAGGGAGAATACGGGTTGGGGGAAGATCGCCCCGACATGCCACCAGCATGCGCTGGGAGGCATCACAGCAAAAACCGTTTCGGACGCCGCGCATCCGCGTTACTCACTTCGTGGTGAGTGCCTTTTCGATAGCGGCCAGCAACGCTTTGTCATTTGGCCCCGTCGTGCTGCCGTAATGACTGACGAGCTTGCCCTCGCGATCGATCAAGTATTTGTTGAAGTTCCAGCCGGGTGCTTTACCACTGGTCTTGGCCAGCGCAGCGAATAGCGGGTGGGCTTCTTTGCCCTTGACGGCAGTTTTTGAAAACATCGGAAACTTCACGCCATATGTGTTGTAGCAAAACTCGGCGATTTCTTTGCTGTCACCAGGCTCCTGACTGAAGTCATTCGACGGAAAGCCGAGGATCACCAAGCCTTTGTCTTTGTACGTTGCATACAGTTTTTCCAGGCCTTCGTATTGCGAGGTAAAACCGCAATAGCTTGCCGTGTTGACGACCAGCGTAACCTTGCCGGCATACTGGCAAAGGTTTTGTGGCGAGTCATCCTGAAGACGGCTGTGCTTGAAGTTGAGCAAGGCGGGGCATTCACCCGCCAGACCTTCGCGCGGCGTGAAAGCCAGCAGTGTCATCAGGCCCAGGAAGCTGGCCATGACCCACCACATTCTCGGCACTGCGCGTATTTTCGGCTGGCTCATTATCGGAATACCATAAAGTTTTAATTTAGACTGTCGGGTCATTCTAGCGCATTCACGGAAATTGTGTGACTGCTCGTAAGCTTTTTTCCGATTATTTTTTAAAAAGCAAAAACACCAGATGTTCTGCGGCATTTGAACAGATAATATTTTATTTATGACAACTTTCCGAGCCCATTTATGCGCCATTTGATCCTTGTCCTTGGCGACCAGTTGAGTTTTACCAGTCCCGCGTTCGAGGACTTCGATCCGGCTCAGGATGCCGTGCTGATGATTGAGGCGCCGGGCGAGGCAAAGGCGGTTTGGTCGCACAAGGCCCGTATCGCCCTTTTTCTGTCGGCGATGCGGCATTTTGCCAATGGCTTGGCCGAGCGCGGCTGGCCGTTCCACTATGTGCAAATCGATGATCCGGTCGATCCCAGTTTCGATAAACGTCTGCGACAGGCCTTGCGCAAGCATCGACCCCAGGCCTTGCGGCTGGTCGAGCCTGGCGAGTGGCGCATGGAGCAGCAGATACAAAGCGTCGCTCGTGATGAGGACGTGGTCTTGCATCTGCTGGATGACACGCATTTTCTGTGCAGTCGGGCTGAATTTGCCGACTGGGCGCGCGGCAAGAAAGAGCTGCGCATGGAGTTTTTTTATCGCGTGATGCGGAAAAAATTCGACGTCATGATGGATGGCGGCGAACCGGCTGGTGGTCAGTGGAATTTCGATGCCGAGAACCGAAGTGCCTATCCCAAGCGCACCGGTCCCGGCGTGATCCCGCCGCCCGCCGCTTTTGTGCCCGATGCAGTGACGCTGCAAGTGATCGATTTGGTGGAAAAACTTTTCCCCGACCATCCTGGTTCGCTTGCGCAGTTTGCATGGCCGGTCACAAGAGAGCAGGGCTTGGAGGCTTTGGCGCGGTTCGTTGATCAGCGCTTGAGCAAGTTCGGTGATTATCAGGATGCGATGTGGACCGATACGCCGTTGGGCTGGCATTCCCTGCTATCGGCGGCGCTAAATTTGCATTTGCTCGATCCGCGTGAAGTCGTCGCGGCTGCGGAGCAGGCCTGGCGCCGGGGCCATGTCTCTATCGAGAGTGCAGAGGGTTTCATACGACAGATACTCGGCTGGCGCGAGTTCATTCGTGGCGTGTACTGGAGCGATATGCCCGCGATGGCGAAGGCAAACCACTACGGCCACCAGCGCGACCTTCCGGACTGGTTCTGGCATGGCCAGACTGGAATGGCTTGCGTGCGTGACAGCCTGAAGCAAACGCTGGAGCTCGGATATGCGCATCATATTCAGCGACTGATGGTGACGGGCAATTTCGCCCTGCTGGCTGGCTTGTCGCCCCAGCAGGTGTGCGACTGGTATTTGGCGATTTATGTGGATGCGGTTGAGTGGGTCGAGCTGCCGAACACGGCCGGCATGGCATTGCACGCTTGCGGTCCGCGCTTCACCAGCAAGCCCTATGTCGCCAGCGGTGCCTACATCAATCGTCAGAGTAATTATTGCTCGGGTTGTCGTTATGATCCCGCGAAACGTACCGGGGAGACCGCCTGTCCGTTTACCACCCTCTACTGGCATTTTATTGATGCACACGAAGCGACGCTGTCCGCTAACCCAAGGACGGCGTTAATGGCGAAAAATCTGCAAAAGCTCGATGCAGCCGAACGGGAGGCCATACGGATTCGTGCCGGACAAATGCTCGGTTCACTCAACGACTTGTAATTTTGGGCTGCCGTAAAAGTAACCCACAAGTCCTTCCGGTCATCAATCGAACGGTCATACTTTGTTGGTAGAATCCGCACAAATCATTCATGCAGGAAGCTCAACAAATGCTGTACCCCGAACTCTTCCGCTCCCTTGAGCAAGTCCGCTGGAACATGGAAACCGATATTCCGTGGGGCGAGTTCGATCCGGCGCTGCTGTCTGATGAGCAGGCGCAGACTATACGCATGAATGCGATTACCGAGTGGTCTGCCTTGCCCGCGACTGAAATGTTTTTGCGTGATAACCGAAATGACAGTGATTTTTCTGCCTTTATGTCAGTCTGGTTTTTTGAAGAGCAAAAGCATTCGCTGGTATTGATGGAATATCTGCGCCGTTTTCGGCCAGAGTTGGTGCCGACCGAAGCAGAGCTGCATAACGTGCGTTTCGAATTTGATCCAGCACCTCCGCTGGAAACGCTCATGCTGCATTTTTGTGGCGAGATACGACTCAATCATTGGTATCGCTGTGCTGCCGACTGGCATACCGAGCCGGTAATCAAGCAAATTTACAAAATCATTAGCCAGGATGAAGCGCGGCATGGCGGCGCCTATTTGCGCTATATGAAAAAAGCGCTGGCAGAGGTGGGCGATAACGCCCGTGTCGCTTTTGCAAAAATTGGCGTGTTGATGGCCTCGGCGCGCCGCACCGACAAACCACTGCATCCGACCAATCTTCATGTAAACCAGACGCTCTACCCCAATGATACGGTGCAGAGTCGCCTGCCTGATCCCAACTGGCTTGAGGCCTGGCTGGACCACCAGATTCATTTTGACGGCGAGTGGGAAAAGAAAGTGGTTGACCGCATTTTGCACAATCTCTCTCTGCTCTTCGAGCGCAGCTTCAGCTCGGTGCAGGAGCTCAATCGCTATCGCAAGGAGGCGCTTGCACGCCTCGATCCACAAGCAAAAGCCTCGGCCTGAGATCTGGCTCGCGGTGCGCTTGTCCTTTGTTAGGGTTCGTCGAGGAGGCTGCCCCGCACGGCGAACCGGCAGCGTCCTGCGGTGGTTCGCGTACTGCACTACACTTCCTGCTAGCTCGAACGACGCGATTGCGCGCACGGGCGATACCTAACGAGGACCACCAATGAAACGAAGAGCTCTGTTGCAGGCATTATTTATCGGCCTTGTCGCGCCCGGCCTGGCGCGCGCCGAGAAAAAAACGCAGATTGAAGTTTTCAAAACATCGAGCTGCGGTTGTTGTGTCGAGTGGATCAGCCATCTGGAGCAAAACGGCTTCGAGGTGATTGCGCACAACGTGCCGAAAACCGGCCCGTACCGCCTTCGTTTCGGCGTACCACCCGACATGGCATCCTGTCACACCGCCATGGTGGATGGTTACGCGCTGGAGGGTCACGTGCCTGCGCAAGATATTCGTCGCTTGCTCGCTGAGCGCCCAAAGGGCGTTGGTCTGGCTGTGCCCGGCATGCCGGTCGGCAGTCCCGGCATGGAGGTCGAAGGCACACGCAGAGATGCGTTCGATGTGATCTTGTTCGGCGAAGATGGCAGCCGCAAGGTTTTTCAGCACTATGACGCACGCTCCTGATGGGTAAAGAACCGGTCTCGTTAGGTCGGTGGTTGGGTGGCACTACCGCAGGCAGTACAGACTTACGACAAGCGGTCAGCAGGGAATTTGGACTGTACAGAGTCCGCAGGCGTAACAGCGCTGGCGTGCAATGCCTTGCGAGTTTTGCAAGGGATCTCAACGACGCAGGCGGCCTAACAAGATAGGTGCTAATGCACAATGCGCCTTCGAGCTCGATAATCGCAGGCCTGTCCGCGACCTGAGCACTCGCCTTCCCTGGTCTGCGTTATGGACTCAGATAATCGGTGCATCCTTTTTCTGGGGTAAAGGTCTGTGGTGTTGTACACACATTCCTGAAATTTTTTCGCCCCATATGACCTCTGTGTTTTACATTCGCCTCGCCGCACGGAT
>Ga0192647_102939_pt1 | contig 10387 bp, 17 predicted proteins | sample LauGreFa1BDMLBSN_2_FD_133046 | JGI IMG/M metagenome (GOLD analysis project Ga0192647, IMG submission 133046) | Freshwater lake microbial communities from Lake Michigan, USA - Fa13.BD.MLB.SN - reassembly | ecosystem: Environmental > Aquatic > Freshwater > Lake | place: Lake Michigan, USA...
AACACAGTACACATAAGCCCCCTTAGCTCATGCATGGTTAGAGCAGCGGACTCATAATCCGTTGGTGCGGGGTTCAACTCCCTGAGGGGGCACCAAATAAATATAATATGTACCCACTAATAATACCTGATTTTATAGATGCTGTTACCGTCAAAAAGCTATATACTTGGACCATAGAAAATGAGCACTTATTTGGTAAATATGATAACTCATTTTGGGGTGGTAGAAGCCTGCACAGTGATTGTATGCCTATAAATATTAAAAATATAATAGCTAGCGCATTTTATAGTGTTATAGATATAATTGGTGATAAGAGCTTACAACCAGAATTACTAGATATAACTAGATGGCCTCCAGGATATGAACTACACCCACATGCAGATGCTGAAGAGCCTAACGGTAAACAGCATGTATATTGGTGGAGAAAATTTGGAGCAATAATATATCTTAACAGTAATTTTACTGGTGGCGAATTATACTATCCAAATCTTAATATAACCGTTAAACCGCAACCAGGTATGCTAGCTGTGCATCCAGGTACACTAAAATATTTACATGGTGTAAAATCTGTAGTAGGTAACACTAGATATACATTAACTAGCTTTTTTAAATGATTATTGTACCAGACAACACTATTGCTGTAATACCCAACGCAACTGGGTATACAGAATTATATGAAGATATTATAGAACCTCTACATGGAAAGTTTAAACGTGATTGGTTTGTAAAACATGCCTATTATTGTTTACCTTTAACAATCGGAAATCAATATGGATTTCTAATAAAAAGTTTATATGATTTTAATATATTATGGAATGGTGGAACAGATGCCGGTAATTTAACTGTAGAATTTTTAACGGCTAAAGATACTGTAGATAGATTATTTTCTACACAAAGTGTAATTAGCCATTTTGGTATGGGAACAGTAACTATTCAACTAGGCTTTTCTATAAGAACACCACCAGGCATAAATACTTATGTAGGATCACCACCAAATATATTTGTAGACGGTATTGGTTATCTTACAGCAGTAGTAGAAACAGATAATCTTAGACGCGATTTTACATTTAATATAAAAGCAACTAGAAAGAATAGAATTATAAAAATAAGAAAAGGTGATCCATTAGGATTCTTTATGCCTTATCCGAGACATTTTATAGATAAATTTACTTTGCAAAATGCTTACAATTTATTTAATAGTGACCTAGTTGCACAAGAACAACAATGTGCTAGAGATTTTGGTACAGAACGTAGCACAACCGATAGATTAAAACCAAATCAAAATGGTAGAAGATATTTTAATGGTGAAGATATTTATGGTAATAAATTTCAAGATCATCAAAAACGACTAGACCCAGCTTAGGCTGGGTTTTTTGTTGTAAAAAAATTATATTGACATGTTGTCCACAGTTTGCTATAATATTTATTCGATATTCAAGGAAAGGACTATGAAACAAGATAAACAATATGTTGTAGCTTTTCAGCATCCACAGGATGCAGGCATTGATCTAGAAATCGTCTTTGGTACTGATCCACTAGATGCAATGCTAAATTTCTTAGACTACGATCATGTTCCCGAAGGCATTGACAGTGCTATTGACTTGCAAGACTGGTTGTGGGATACTGAAGAATCATTAATTAATTGTATTGAGGTTTAAATGGCCAAGGGTAAAACTAGTAGTAAAAGTGATCAAAATTATTGGTCACGATATAAAAGCAATAAAGTGTGGGAAACAAATCGTAAACGCAAACTTGCTAAACACTTAAAAAAGCATCCTAATGATAAAGTAGCACAACAGGCAACCAATGCAATTAAGTATAGACGTAGCACACCAAAAGATCCGCAATGGACTCCTGGAAATGTTCGTATTGCTAAATTATTCAAAGACTTTGCAGGATTTGTTAATCGCGATATGTTTAACAGCAATCATAAGATTCAACTAGAGGCGCTTAGTGGATATAATAAACCTAAGGCCGGCACTAGGGTTAATCAAACTAGTCGAGTAGACTTCACACTAGGTGCGCGTGCGCATGACAGGTACGGTCGCCAAGCATGGATTGGTTAACACTATACCTAGTATTTGCAATAACTACAGGTATATGTTGTTGGTTATTCTTTTATGTACCCATAGTCCATGAAGCTAGGCGATTAGGTATAGATAATACCTTTACTCGTAGCCCTGTTATTAGTAGCATTACATATGTTTGTATTAGTATACTAGTGGCTCCTAGCTTGTTTGTACCAATTTTTAGCCAGGAAAAAGGAGAGCTTTTTCGCAAGGCATTAAGATCGGAAATCTTAAAACAAGAGTAAAATTTTATATTTGACTTGTAATGCCTAACACTGTATAATATTATTTCTGTTGATGATGAAAGGCAAACCGTGAAACTACTTGAATTTACGTATACTAAGCAAGGTGGTGATGTTAGTAAGCGTGCAGTTATCGAACTTGTTACTCCAACTACATTTGTTGAAGGCTGGGATGTTACCGGCTTAGACAATAATGAATTTGCTAAGTTCGCTGAAAGCATGGGTGCACTTCGTCGCCGACAACACGAAGAAACTATGCAACTGTTGCAGGACTTTGATCTCAAGCATAACTACAGGCGTTTCAAACCTGAAGGTATGACCGATGTTCAAGTAGAGTATGTCTAAATTTAGAATATGGGACAGCCTACACATTCATGAAACCGTAAATCACGGAATTCAACTTCGTACTAAACTAGAACAATTATGTGTAGAAAACAACAAAAGTTTAGACGAATTACCTGACAGTTTAGTTCCTAGCAACTTGCTATATATGTTAGTTGCTAGTAACGAAGCAATGTATCACAAACTACTAGAACGCGATTTGATAGAAACACTTAACCCCAAACAAAATCCAAATATACACTAAGGACACATATTATGGCAACTCAATCACAGTGGACAGATGAACTCAAAGCTAAAGTTATTGAAATGTATGAGCAGGCAGGCCCAACTCCTGAAAGTTCAACTGAAATCATCAAAGACATTGCAGAAGAAATTGAAATGTCACCTAACGGCGTACGCATGGTGCTCGTACAGGCTGGAGTATATGTTAAGAAAGACTCCAGTGCCGGTTCAGCTAAGACAACTAAAACTGCGTCAGGTGAAGGTAGTAAACGCGTGTCAAAAGAAGATTCGATCGCAGCACTCAAAGCAGCAATTGAAGCTAAAGGCGGCCCGATTGACGACGACATTCTGGGCAAACTTACTGGCAAAGCAGCAGTCTATTTTGCCAGCGTCTTAAAAGCAGCATAATTGTGGCGGCCTAGTGCCGCCTTTTACTTCTGGAGAATCTAGTGGCTAGAGTACGTAAAAGAACTGAGCTTGAAGAAGAAAAGATGACAGACAGCAATCTTAGTCGCGTAATCAGATTGCTAGAACCTGAAGAGGGTAAAAAACCAATTACTAAAAAAGATGCTTGCCAAATGCTTGGCATGGCATACAATACTACTAGACTTGCTACAATTATTGAGCAATTTAAAGAACGTCAGCGTAGAACAGCAGAGCAGCGAGCTAAGCTGCGTGGTAAGGCTGTTACTAAAGATGAAAAGATATTTATTATTCAAGAATATCTTACTGGTAGCACTATTGATGCAATTACTAAAAGTACCTATCGTGGTGTAACTATTATCAAGCAAGTATTAGACGAGTATAGTGTACCTCTTCGCATACCAGGTCAAAACTATTTCAATCCACAGCTAATTCCAGATGGTGCTGTTCGCGACAAATTTGAAGTAGGCGAAGTAGTGTGGAGTGCTAGATATGGTTCACTAGCTAAGATATATAGTGAAAAACTCGACCCTAAACATGGGCATATTTACCACATGTGGTTAATGGATGATAAATGGCGTCAATACTGCTGGCAACCACACTATGAATTAGCCAGCTTACAACAAATCCGTGAACTTGGAGTGCAGGTATGAGCAATACCTTTAAAGAAGGTGCAATTGGAGTAGTAATCTTTGTAATAGCTTTTGTGTTAATAATTGGAGCACCTATGGCTGGTAGTTATGCACAAAAGCAGAGTTGCATTGAACTAGGCATGAAGGAACGATATAGTGCTACAGATATTATGCTAATTTGTGGTAAGTAATGGACAGTAATATACTCTACGAACGCTTAATCGAAGAAAACCTAGAAAAAGGTTTTCAAGTTAAGCTAGTAGTAAATGATTTTAGAGAAGTTACTTACATACAATTACGCAAGTATTTTCTTACCTATGAAGGCGAATGGCAAGCATCTAGAGAAGGCGTTAGTATACCGGCTAGTATAGAAAACATACACAGCTTACTATACGGACTCTTAGACATTTGTGCTAAGGCCGAAGGCGAAGAAGTAATTAAGTTCTTCTATGACGAGATAGTAAAAAAGTAACTTGAACTATATACCATAAACTGCTATAATATTATTTATGAATAAATTACATAAACTATTAGACAAAGCAAGTGAGGCCTACTATGCCGGTACGCCCACTATTCCAGATTACATGTTTGATATGCTAGCAGAGGGTTGTGGCTATAACAAAGTTGGTGCAGCTGTACACGGTAAAAAAGACAAGCATACGCACCGCATGTATAGCCTGCAAAAGTTCTATGAAGATGAAGGCAAAGCTGACCCACTAGCAGGCCTAGACGTTACCACCAGTATCAAACTAGACGGTGCAGCTATTAGCCTGTTATATGTAGACGGCGTACTAGTGCAGGCACTTACTCGTGGTGATGGTGTAGAAGGTCAAGTTATCACAGATAAAATGTATGAGCACGGTAGCCTAGTGCCACTAAGAATTAATCTTGGTAATATAACTGTACAAGTTACTGGTGAAATTGTAGCTCCACTACATGTGGAGAATAGTCGTAATTATGCAGCAGGCAGCTTAAACTTAAAAGATTTGGATGAGTTCAAAACTAGAGCAATTGAGTTCTTTGCCTATCAAATAACACCAAATCTAGACCCAACTTGGTCTGGTGATATGCGCGTACTTAAGCAACTAGGGTTTAACACTGTACTAGAGCCAGACCTTGCCAAGATTTATCCTAGTGACGGCATTGTTGTTAGACTGAATAATAACCATCAATTCGAACAAATGGGCTACACTAGCAAACATCCACGCGGTGCATATGCTCGCAAAGAACGTGCTGCTCATGTAGAAACTAAATTACTAGGCGTAGAATGGAATGTAGGCAAAACTGGCAAAGTAACACCAACAGCTATTCTAGAGCCAGTTAAAATCGGCGATGCTCTAGTAAGCCGAGCCACACTCAACAATCCTGGGTTTATAGAAGCACTAGACTTACAGATTGGCGATACAGTGGCAGTTGTAAGAAGCGGGGAAGTAATACCCTGTATACTACATAAAGTAGATGCATAAAAAATTTTAGTTGGACAAATTATACCTATTATGCTATAATAAATATATAGTATAAATTTTAAGGTATAATTTTATGACTTGCGGGATTTATTTATTAAAGTTCGAAAATACAGATAAGGTTTATATAGGTCAATCACTTAATATAGAAGATAGATTTATAAAACATAAAAGTGCTTTTAGTAGACAAGCAGCAGCCCCTAAGCTCCAGAACGGATATAATAATTTTGGCATGCCAACGCTAATGATTATTTTAGAATGTTCTTACAAAGAGCTTAACGATGCTGAAAAAGAAGCTATTGAAATCTTTGATTCTGTTAACAATGGTTTCAATACTTTAAGTGAAGCAGGCAATCCAGTTCTTTTTGGGGAAAAAGTAGGTACATCAAAATACTCAAATGAGCAATATATTTCTGTTCTTAGATTATTAGTACAAGAAAATCCCACGCTTAATAAGAGAGATATTGAAAATATAACTGGAGTATCTATTTATACTATCCGACATATAGCAGCGTTAGAAAGTCATGGTTGGTTAAAAGAAGTAGAACCGTTGTTATATGACAAATTAAAACATATTAAATCCATTCGGTATTATAGAGGAACTCAATATCCAAAATTAATTTCACCTACAGGTGAGATTCATGAGGTAGTTCATATATCAAATTTTTCTAAAGAACATGGTTTACTACAGCCTAAAGTAACAGAGCTTTTAAAAGGAAGAAAGAATATGCACAAAGGGTGGAAACGCTATAATGCCTAAATTTCTGCTGCCAAGGCAACAAAAATTTTAGCTTGTAATACACTGGTTAATACTGTATAATAATATCTTAGGTTAATTAATACACATGAAGATTGAAATACCCACACATTGTCCATGTTGCAACTATAAACTAGAACTGGTTAACGATCAGTTGTTTTGTCGCAACCAGGCTTGTGATGCTCAATTAAGCAAACGTGTAGAACACTTTTGCAAAACTATGAACATCAAGGGTATGGGCGCAAAGACTATTGAAAAACTAGGGCTAGCAGATATTACTGAATTATACTACTTAGAGCTTGATGAAATCAGCGACCTACTAGGCAGTATAAAAGTAGCAGAAAAGCTCTTAGCAGAAATTGAAAAAAGTCGTAGTGCTCCTCTAAATCAAGTACTAGCAAGTTTTAGTATCCCACTAGTAGGTAATACTGCTAGTACTAAGATTAGCAGTGTAGTTAGTCATATAGACGAAATTAACCTAGAGACTTGTAAACAGGCTGGACTAGGAGATAAAGTAACTCAAAATCTCTTGGGCTGGCTAGAACTGGATTTCAAAGAAATTAGAGAGTTTTTACCATTCTCTTTTCGCAGTGAAACACCTGTGGCAAATACTGCCGGACCTATAGTATGCGTTACAGGTAAACTATCTTCTTATAAAACCAAAGCCGAAGCCTACAAGCAACTAACAGAACACGGATTTCGTATCAGCGAAACTGTAACAAAAACTACGGATTATTTAGTTGACGAAGAAGATAAAAGTAGTACAAAACGTAAAAAAGCCGATACACTCGGCATAAAAATTATCACAAACTTAAATACTTTTTTAAGAGAACATATCAATGACTGAAAAAGCCAAAAAATGGTCTGACGCTACTGTTGACCAACTTATGAAACTTGTTGGTAGCCAGCGTCCTGTTAGTGCAGCTACTGTTGAGCATGCCGCAGAAGCACTTGGTGCTGAATTTACCGCACGTAGCGTAGCTAGCAAATTGCGTCAACTTGAAGTAGAAGTTGCTAGCATGGCCAAAGAAAAGACTAGTGCATTTACTGAAGATGAAGGTGCTGAGCTTGCTGAGTTTGTAGTTAACCACACAGGCGAACTTACCTATAAACAAATTGCTGAAGAATTCATGGATGGCAAGTTTACTGCCAAGCAAATCCAAGGTAAACTTTTAGCACTTGAACTTACTGGCAGTGTTAAACCTGCTGAAAAAGTTGAAGTTGCTCGTACATATACTGACGCTGAAGAAGCTAAGTTTATTGCAATGGCTGAGAAGGGTGCGTTTATTGAGGATATTGCTAGCGCACTTAATAAAACTGTTGCTAGCGTACGTGGTAAAGCTCTTAGCCTTACTCGTAAAGGTCAAATCGCTAAGATTCCTGCACAAAAGAACAGCTATGCTAAAGAGAGTGTAGATCCAGTTACTTCACTAGGTAGCAAGATTCATAGTATGACTGTTGCAGAGATTGCAGCTGCTGTTGACAAAACAGAGCGTGGTCTTAAGACACTTTTAACCCGTCGTGGTATCAAAGTTGCAGACTATGACGGTGCTGCCAAGCGTGCTAAAGCAGAAGCCAAAGCTGCTTAAACAAGCAATAAAAACCCAGGCTGGGAGTCGTAAAAAGCTCCCAGCCTTTTTTACTTTAAGCCGAAGATGAAAGTAACTATTACCTATCACGATAATCAGAGTTTTACGGTAGAAGAAGTAGTAAAATTAGCTACCGACAACTACGGCCGAACAGCACAAGTTGAGGTAATGCCTGAATCTACTATGGCTTACGATCACATATATTTCGGTCTGCAGCAATTAGTAACACACGAACAGCTTAGTCTGCTATTTGAACGAGACGCAAGCTATCAGCAAGATATTAAAAAATTACGAGAAGAAGTACTATACAAAGTAACGGAAATTATAGACCAAGTTATCATAGACAATGAATCGAAAGTAGGTTAATTTGGATACAAGTGCAGTAGTCTTAAACAAACTACTAGCAGAGCAAAACCTAGAATTATGGGCACGGCTCAAACTAGTATTTTTAGACCCTGCGTACAGCTCTCTTTACAGTGCAATCAATAAACATTACGAAAAGTACCATCAAGTACCAAGTTTTGATGATTTAGCATTAACATTAAGGGAGGGACCAGCGTCTAAGACGTTAGCTACTCTCCGCTTAACGGAAGTTCCTGACGTTAGTGCAGAAATAGCATTAGATGCTTTAATAGATCAATATACACAAAACGAAACTGTAAAATTATTAGACAAATTTGTAGATAAACTACCACTATACGACACTAATGAAATAAAGGAGAACTTGTCTACTATAGCTATGACTATAGAAGAAAAGACACATACCAGTGAAAAAGTATTTACTATGGCTGATATGATGTTATTTCGTCACCCAGATGATTTGGAGAAAGAGCGTGTTTACTTGGGACTTAATAATACTTTTGATGCTGTACTTGGCGGTGTGGCTAGACAAGAACTCATACTCATCGGCGGTAAACGAGGCAGCGGCAAAAGTATTACTAGTAGTAATATTTTTGTTAATCAGTATGAGAATGGGAATAGTTCTATATACTTCTCAATTGAGATGACTGCTTATGAGGTTATGGAACGTAATCTCAGCATATTAGCAAACGTAGATTTACAGCGGCTAAAACAGAATAAACTAACTGATAATGAAGTATTAAATGTTGTAAAAGCTAGAGCAGGTATGTTTCAGGAATCTGATCAAACTGTATTAGACTTTTTACGTCATCGTGATAGATTTAAGTTTGAAGAACAACTAGTGCGTAATCATCAATTAAAACAAGATAATCAAATGATTATAGTTGATGACAGAGATTTAACTATTAGTAGTATTGACCTACATATTGGCAAGGCTAAAGCTAAATTTGGTGATAAGTTGCAAGTTGTAGTAGTAGATTACTTAAATCAAATTGTAATTGAAGGCGCAGATATGTATGACTGGAAGCCTCAAATTGAAGTGTCAAAAAAGCTAAAGAATTTAGCTAGAAAGTATGAGATTGTGTTAGTAAGCCCTTATCAAATTGACGCAACTGGTGAAGCACGTTTTGCCAAAGGTATCTTAGATGCCGCAGATATTGCACTAGTAATGGAGGCACATGATAAGAGTAGTAATGCTATTAGTTTTGAAACTACTAAAATTCGTGGAGGAAAAGAGATGAAATTTACCAGCCCAATAGACTGGGAAACTCTTAGAATTAGTCCACAAAGCATAGACAAACCACAAGAAAAAGAAACCATCAAAAAAGCTGGAAAAAAGAAAGACCTTAAACAAGACGACACAGCAGCAGATTTACCTTGGGATACATAAGTGAGTGATCCAATCCTAGAACTACTACAAAAGAATGGCTTAGCTTATAATGTAAGCGGGCGAGACTACTTAATCAAATGCTTGAATCCAGAACATGAAGATAATAATCCTAGTTTTCGAATCGATCGTGTTAGTGGTGCTGCCCATTGCTTTAGTTGTGGGTTTAAAACTAACATCTTTAAATATTTTGGGGTCTTTACTAATCCTGTGCCACTTAGGATTGCTAATCTCAAGAAGAAACTACAAGAACTCAGTGCAAGCCAAGAGATCGCCATTCCACTAGGGCATACTCCCTGGACAAAACCATTTCGTGGCATTAGTGCTAGTACACTAAAACATTTTAATGCTTTTTATACAAATCAAGTAGAAAAACTACAAGATCGTATTGTATTTCCTATACAAGATGTTACTAATAGAATTAAAGTATTTGTTGGTAGACATACACTTAGTAATGTAAATCCTAGATATATAAATTATCCTAGTGGAGTACAACTACCACTATTTCCTAGTTACCTAGAAGCACCTAGTCGCAGTATAGTTTTAGTAGAAGGCGTGTTTGATATGCTTAATCTTTATGATAAAGGAATTAAAAATGCGGTCTGCTGTTTTGGCACAAATACACTGCAAAATAGTGCAAAACAAAAACTACTGCCATTTAAGGCACAAGGTGTTACAAATATATACATCTTATTTGACGGCGATGAAGCAGGCGAAAAAGCAGCGCGTCAACTCAAGCCAACCTTAGAAGAAGATGACTTTATAGTAGAAATAATGAAGCTGCCAGATGGTGTTGATCCTGGTGAATTAGATCAAAGCGACGTAACAAGCATAAAAGAGTATATTCAATGAAAATTGCTGTAATTGATAAAGCCCCTAACAGAACCAGATATAAAGATTA
>Ga0192647_102947_pt1 | contig 10373 bp, 6 predicted proteins | sample LauGreFa1BDMLBSN_2_FD_133046 | JGI IMG/M metagenome (GOLD analysis project Ga0192647, IMG submission 133046) | Freshwater lake microbial communities from Lake Michigan, USA - Fa13.BD.MLB.SN - reassembly | ecosystem: Environmental > Aquatic > Freshwater > Lake | place: Lake Michigan, USA...
GTCACCGGTCGCCGGGCCATGAACCTCGTCGACGACAAGGAGGTCACGAAGATGAGCATCGGGATGTTCGACGACATGAAGCGCCGGTACCGCGTCTCACGGAACAAAGACCACATCGACCAACTCCAGCGCGTCGGCGACCGGCTTTCCAAGGTGGTCTTCTGGGATATGCCCGACGCCGACTGGGAATTCATCGTCTTCGACGTACCCCAGATCAACGCGTTCGCGATGGCCGGCGGCAAAGTCGGGGTGTTCTCGGGCATCTTCAAGATCGCCAGGACCGACGACCAACTGGCGTCGGTCATCGCGCACGAGATCGCCCACGTCACCGCCAAACACGTCCACGAAAAACTCTCGCGCGAACTGGCCGTCAGCACGGTCGGCGCCGTGGGGATGGTCGGGGGGGTCGTCGGCGGGGCGTCCGGCCTCACGATCGACGCACTGAGCCAGGTGTACGGGCTTACGACCGGGATCGGTGGCTTCGCCTTCGATCGCGCCAAGGAGAAGGAGGCCGATTTCGTCGGCCTGATGTACATGGCGCGCGCCGGTTACGATCCGCAGGAATCGGTGAAGGTGATGGAGGCACTCGAGCTGGAGTCGGCCAACGATCCGACGCCTCCCGCCCTGCTCTCCACCCACCCGACGCACCCGGAGCGTATCCTCGCCCTAATGGACGCGATGCCGAAGGCCCTCGCCGAGCGTGAGAAGAGCCGCGCCAGCGTCGTGGGCGGCTCGAGGTAGAGTCGCCTGCGGAAACGGGTGGCCGTTTCGCCGACGTAAAAATCCGCGGCTTCAGCCGTGGCTGTTTGCACCGGAAGACCGGCAAGTTCGGAAAGGTCTAAGTAGCGGCTTTCTCATCTTCGCTATCCGCGAAGTCTGCACTGACCTCCGAGGTGTTCCGAACAGACTTCGGCCGTCCGCCCCGCATCCGTGTCCATCAGTGTCCATCCGTGGTGAAAGCCCGCGGAGCGATTCGAGGGTGCTTCCGCATGCATGCTGATGCGGAATGGCTCCTTCCACTACCCGGAACGCGAGCTGCCGCTGGATTCATTTCCCGCGTTTCGGCGCGGTGGGGGCGGTCGCGCGAGAGCTGGCGTCGCGTCGGACGTCCTCGAGCCAAGCGTGGTGCGCGGCGGTGAGTCGCGCCAGGTCCGCGGGGCGCTCCCGGGCCAGGTCGCGGCTCTCGCCGAGGTCCGCCGCCAAATCATAAAGCTCCCAAGGTTTCTCCGGCGTCTCGCGCACGATCTTGAGATCTCCCTGGCGGTAGCCGGCGCCTTTAGCGTACCCGAAACCCATCCGTGCGTGCGGGGAGCGGGCACCCTCAACCAGCGCCGGCAGCGGATCACGGCCGTCCAAAATGCGGCCGGTCTCCCGCGGTGCTCCGGCCGCGGCCAGGCACAGCGGCAACACGTCCATCTGCGTGAGCATCGCGCGGACATCGCGTCCCGCCGGAATCCGGCCGGGCCAACGGAACAACGCCGGCACGCGCGTCCCGCCCTCGTAGCACGTCGTCCCACCGGCGCGCAGCGGGCCGTTGGAAGCGACCTCGAGCCCCCGCCCGGGAAGCATGAACGCACCGTTGTCCGAGATGAAAATCACCAACGTGCGCTCCCGGAGCCGCAGCGTGTCGATCTCGTCGAGCACGCGACCGACCGCGTCGTCGAGCGCCGTCAGCACCGCGCGGTAGCGACGCCTTTCGTCGGGCTCATCCGCGCCGACTCCGTAGCGGGCGAAGGCGGCGGCCGGGGCCGGCCAGATCGGCTTCACCCCCGGGGGAACGTTGCCGGCCGAGACGAAATGGGCGGCGTTAAACGGCAGGTAGACGAACCACGGACGTCCGGAATGGCGCCGCATGAAGTCGATCGCCGCGTCGGCAAAAAGATCGGTGCTGTAGGCGTCAGCGCGGAACGGCTCGGTGCCGCGAAACAAGTCATGCTCCCCGCCGTAGAGGTGCTCGTAGTAACCGATGTTGCCCGAACAGAAGCCTAGGAACTCGTCGAAGCCGCGCTCGGTGGGGCGGCTTCCGGGCGCGAACCCGATGTTCCACTTCCCGAAGCAAGCGGTCGCGTAACCGACGGCCCGCAGGAACTGCGGAATAAGGCGCTCGCCGTGGGGCAGACCGATCCCGGCCCGGTTCTCCGCGGGTGAGAGCTGGTGGGAAAGGCCGTTGCGGAAAGGATGCCGGCCCGTGAGCAACGCCCCCCGCGACGGCGTGCAACTCGTGGTGACCACCTGGAAGTCGAGACACCGCGCGCCCTCCCGCGCGAGACGGTCGATCCGCGGCGTGAGCACCTCGCGGTTTCCGTAGCACCCGAGGTCGCCGTACCCGACGTTGTCCACGAACAGGAGCAGGATGTTCGGCTGCGCCGTCGCCGGCGCAGCCGGAGTCCCGGTCACCGCCACCCCCGCCATCCCGGCTCCGAGCAGCAATCTCCGGATACCGCGAGGGAAACTCATGGCCGGCCTTCGCTACCCCGCTTCACCTCGGCGAGCAATTCCAGGAGCTTCGCGACAATCTTGTCGGAAGCCGCGATCTCGACGCGGTTCGTGCCGAGCCAGGTCTCGTAGCCCCCAAGGGCGTGCTGCGCGGGCGTCGGCAGGTAGCCGTAGCCTCCGTTCGCCAGCTCAATCGTGAAAGTGTCGGGGAACGGCGACCGCGCTTTGATCTCGAGCCCGGTCTCGGTGAACACCTCAAACGGGATCGCCGCCACGCCGAGCCCACCGATGCGCACCGCCTGCACCATCACGCTCAGCGTCTCGGGCCACTCCGTCGCGGAAACCACGCGGTCCGCGTAATTCTTCTCCAGCCGGTGGATCGGCGACACCGTGGCCGGCCGGGCAAGGACCCGCCGCGCCTTCTCGACCGCATCGCCGTCGGGCCTCCGCGTGCGCAGGACCAACTCCGCATGCGCGGCGCGCAGTTCGACCCAGTCCTGGTGGCGCAAGCCGGCGCGCACCCGCGCGATCTCGCGCGCGACGTCGTCCGCGACGAGTCGCATCTTCTCGTAGGGCGCGTACTTCCGGCGGTCCGGCTGCGCGACGTTGTTGTTGTTCACGTCGGCACAGGGACCGTTGGCGAGAAGGCCTACGAACGGCTGGTCCTGACGGTCGGCGCCGAGCAGCTGCTGCAGCCGGTCGGCCACGACCGCGAAGTAGTCGGCGGAGATGTGCCCCGTCGGCACACCGCCGACGTAATGCAGCCAGTAGTTGCCCAGCACGGCGATCGGGCGCCCGTCCTTCGCCTCTACCGAGACGAAGTAGACCTCGGGATTCACCGGCCCGGCGGGACGCTCGAGATCCGGACGCGAGCCCGGATTCATCACGGCGCGATCCTGACCGCCGAACGGGTTCACCGCCGTCTTACCGTCCTTGAGCACCCAGCGGCGGTTGAACACATGCTGCGGCACCTGACCCGCGCCCCAGGCGATGCGCGCGGGCTCGAGGTTATTGAGCGCGCGTTTCACCCCGTCGACGATCCGGCGCGCGAGGAACGACTGGTAATCGTCGAGCGGCGACCGTTCCGCCGCTTCACCGGGAGGGTTGCGCATCGCCATCGCGTCGCGCCCCCGCGCGCTGGTGGCGGAATGCGTGTGCGTGGCCGACATGACCAGATTGCCTGCGGGGATCCCCGTGTCGCGCTCGATCACACGCCGCGCGCTGTCGAACACCTCGCGGTTGACGGAAACACTGTCGACAACGACGAAAACCAACCTCGTCGCACCGTCGTCGAGCGCGAGGCAGCGCGCGTGCAGCTCGTCGTGGACGTGCGTCGCGGGGGGGATCGTGAAGTTGCCGACGATCCCCTCGCCCAGCTGCGGCGTGATGTTGCTGGTGGCCGCGCCGGCGCGGAAAACGCGGGCATCGGCGGCGAAAGAGATCGGAAACAGGACCGAAAACAGGAGTAACGCGGTCAAACAACGGCCGGGGGCGGTCTTCATGGGGTAGATCCGAAGGAAGCAACCGCCCCCCCGCCCGGCAAACCTGCTTTTGGTCGCGGGCAAAACCTCGCGACGTTTTCGATAACCTCCGTTTGCTCCTCGCGGCGGCTTGAGCCACGAGGCGATCGAGGTCGCGGAGATGGAATCGCTCCGGGATTAACCTGTCGTCCACGTCTCCCGCGTATTTCCCCCTCCGCAGCCCGGTGCCCGCCGTTGAAAGCGGCGTTGGTGAAGCCGTCGGCACCACGACCGACCTGTTGGTGTCCGCGCGTCGATTGCCCGAACGCGCCAGCTCAGCGCTTCACAGGATGCGGAATCGGCTCCGTCGAGATTACCGAAAGAATCCCGCGCAAGTGCTGATCGAGAAACTGCCGCACGCGACGCCGCTCCTCCGCGTTCTCGTAACCATGCCCACCGCCTATCACCGGCACGAGGAGATGCGCGCCGCCCGCGCGACGCATCGTGGCGTCGAATTCCTCCGCCTGCCCGAACGGCACCAGGGAGTCCGCGGTGCCGTGGAACGTGATGATCGGCGGCAGACCCGAAGCCGCGTGCGACACCGGTGAGGCCCGCCGGGCGAGCAAGGCCTTCTCGTCGACCGGTCCGCCGAACATGAGCGCGAGCCGCTGCGCGAGCGGCCCCGCCTGCGCCGCGGAGGCGCGGGCCGACTCCGGCTGCGCGAGGAAATTCAAACGGCCGAAACGATTCACGACGCACGTCACGCGGCTGCTCGCGGCGCCATGCGGACCGACCGAGCCCTCGAGGTCCTCCGCACCGCCGCTCACGCCGAGCAGCGTGGCGAGCGTGCCTCCGGCCGAGGTGCCGATGACTCCGATCCGATCCGGATCCAGCCCGTGGCGCGCCGCGTTGGCGCGGATCCAACGGATGGCCGCCTTGCAATCGTGGATCTGCGCCGGCCAGCGCGCCTCGCCGGCGAGACGGTAACCGATCGAGACGCCCGCGTAATTCCCCGTGACGACAGGCGGCTGCACGATCAAGCGCCCGGCCGCCTTGCTACCGCCAACCCAGCCGCCGCCGTGCACAAAGACGATCACCGGCAACGGCGCCGAGCCCGACCGTGACCGCGGCAGATAAAGGTCCAGCCGCTGGCGCGCGTTTCCGGCGCCGGCGTAATCGATGTCGGCGGTAACCTCCACCGGCTCCACCTCCGGAGCGGCCGCGCGGGCATGCACCGCGACGCCTCCAGCCAGCATGACCCAGAACCCCAATGTAGTGTTGGGAAACAACCCGCGAAGGTTAGGAGGGAACACAGCTCCGTGTCTTGATCCGGAGCAGACCGTGTCAAGCGACCGTTAGCCGTTCGGAGACGAACTTGGGCGAATGAATTCCGGGCGGAATCAAACCCTGGAACGGGAATCGCTCGGGGCAGAACGGACGGCGACCGCGACCTCAGTCGATCGGGATCATCCGTACCTGTTTCGTCTTGGTCGAACCGACGCCGAGCGTCTCGGCAAACTCCAGCGTGCGGATCTCCTCGTCGAGGTTCTCGAATCCCTGCTGCCGGCGGTGGCCGTTGATGCGATCGCGCGCCAGCGAGTCCATCATCACCGGATCGTTGGTGAGCCAGAGGAGCGGCTCGGATACGGTGTAGAGCGAGTTGAAGAACGGGCCTCCCACGAACTGGTAGTGCTCGAGGCTGGCGAGGGTGAACATCCACGTCTGGCGCAGCTCGGGGATGGCGCTCATCTCGGCGACCGCGGCGGGGGCGTTGGCCGGGGAGCGGAAAAAGCGCGCGGTGTTGGAGGCGTTCCAGAGCGTCGCATTCACCAGGGCGCCGTTCACGCCCAGCGTGGGATGATCGGTGAACACAGGCAGGTTAATCCAGAAATCGGCGTCGAGAAACAGCGGCGTGGCCAGGAAACTTTTGCGATCCTCGTCCTTGGTCGTGTTGGCCTGCACGCCCTTGGTCTGCTCCTGCGCGAAGATCGGATCAAAGCGCTGCGGGAGCGGCGAATCATAGAACCAAACCGGGTCGTAGTAGCGCCCGGACTCGAGCACGTAGACCGGGTTGCCGGAAAACGGGGTCGAGCCGGAGACGAGTGACGGCAGGTAGCCGGTCATCCGCAGGCGCAGGGCGTTGAGACCGACCAGGAAGATGCCGTTGTGCTCGAAGCCTCGCTTCTTGAGCGAGGCGATCACCGCCTTCACGAGCGGAAGCGGCGTGGCGAGACCGGGGCCGGAGTCGGCGTAGATCTTCAGACCGGCCTTGCGCTTGGGGCCGGGCACGAGGCGCTTGCCCGAGGCCTGCTCGAACGCGGCGATCATCTTCTCGACCTGCGCCGCGTAGGTCGCCTCGTCGAAGGCGGCGAGCCGCGACTGCCACACGGGCTCCATCGGAGCCGTCACCGGCTGGGCCGCCCGCGCGGACGGGCAGGCCGAGAGAAGCAGCAGGACGACGACCGCCGGGACGGGAAAAACACGCATGGAGTGAAATGAGGTGTGACAACCGCCGGGCCGCGGGTTCCGCCGGAGGCCGGGGAATTCCGCCGCCGCGGGCGCGAAGGGGCCGGGAACTTGACAGTCGGGTGCGCGGGTTGAAAGTGCATTCTTGATCGGCGACGCGACGGCGATCGGCGGCGCCGCCAGGCCCGCGCGAAGCGGTCGTTCCCCGTCTCCTCCGCCCAATGCCCGTCATCAAGCCCGCCTGCGTCCGCGACCTGAAGTTGCGCGTCAACCTGGCCGACGTCGTGGGCCGCGTGGTCACGCTGCGGAAGGCCGGCGGCTCGAGGCTCAAGGGCCTGTGCCCGTTCCACAACGAGCGCACGCCTTCGTTCAACGTCGATGCCGACAAAGGATTCTACAAATGCTTCGGCTGCGGGAAGGCCGGGGACCTGATCACCTTCGTGCGCGAGACGGAGCAGTTGGGGTTCACCGAAGCGGTGGAGGCGATCGGCAAACGTCACGGCATCGTGATCGAGTACGAGGAGGGCACGGGCGGGCCGACGCGAGAGGAGCGCTCGCTGCGCCAGGAACTTTTCGACCTGCACGAGAACGCGACCGAGCACCTGCACCAGGCTTTCCTTGCGCGGGACGACACGGGCGCGTGGTTCCGGGAATACTGGACCGGGCGGCGCCGTTTCGCGCCCGAGATCGCGGCGGATTTCAAGATTGGCGCGGCCGACGCCGCGGGCGGAGGGCTGGCGGGAGCGCTTTTGAGACGGAAGTTCTCCGAGGAGGCGCTCCGGCGCTGCGGGCTGTTTTTCATCCACGATGACGCGGCGATCACGCTGCACAGCCTGCGCCCGCGCTTCCGCGGGCGCCTGATGATCCCGATCCGCGACCACCAGGGCCGCGTGGTGGCATTCACGGCGCGCCAGACGGACCTCACGCCGGAGGATGACCCTGCGCGGGAGGCCAAGTACGTGAACTCCCCGGAGACCCCGATCTTCACCAAGGGCAATCTGCTCTTCAACCTGGACCGTGCGCGCACGCAGGTCGGGGACGGCAGGCCCTTCGTGCTGGTCGAGGGACAGCTCGACGCGATCCGGTGCTGGAGCGCGGGGCTGAAGACCGCCATCGCCCCCCAGGGAACCTCGATCACCGACGGGCAGCTCGCGCTCCTGCGCCGGTACCACCCGCAGGTGGAGTGTTTCTTCGACAGCGACAGCGCGGGACAGAAGGCCGCGCTGAGATTCCTGCCACTCGCGCTGCGCGCGGGCCTCGAGGCTCGCTTCCTCACGCTCGGCGGAGACGGCAAGGTCGACCCCGACCTCCTGTTCCTCGAGCGCGGGCTCGAGGCCTACGCGGAAGTGCGCGCGAAATCGCTGAGCGCGGTGGCTTTCGCGAGCCGCGCCTTCCTGCCGGACCCGTTGAACGCCAGCCCGGAGGAACGCAGCCGCGCCGCGCGCGCGGTGGCGGAGCTGATCGCCCAGAGCCCCAGCGAGTCCGCGCGCGCGCATCTCGTGATCGAGGCCGCCGCCAAACTCGGGCTGCTCCCGCGGGTGATGGAGAAAGAGCTGCAGACGGCCGAGGTGCAGTTTCGCCGGCAATCGCCGGCCCGCCCGGGCGAGCCTTCTTCCGCCCCCGCCCAGGTGGCGGCGCCGGCCGGCGTCACGCCCGAACATGAGCTGCTGATGCTTTGCCTCCATTTTGAAACGCTGGGCAAACCCTTGAGCCACGCCGTGCGACCCGACTGGATCGACCAGGGCGCGGCGCACGTGGCCGGGCGGCTGCTGAACCGCTTCCTCGGGGAGTTCGAGCACGACACGTGGCCAGGCCGCGAGCAGATCGACAGCCTTCTCGAGGCCGAGGAGGAGCGCGCCTTGGTCGCCGGCATTCTTTTCGAGGTACCGGCGATCGATGACCCATTGAAAGTCGCGCAGGAAGGACTGCGCCGGCTGCGCGCGCGCAGCGTGGAGCCGCGCCTGAGGCAGATAGAACTTGCTTTGGCCACCCCCCAACCGGACAGTGATTATGACCCGATTTCTCTCTTGAAGGAACGTTCTGAAATCCAGCGCCAGCTGCGCCTTCCGTTATCGCTCACGACCGCGGTTTGACCTCCGCATCCAAAGCCGTTCCGTACCAGCCACTCCCACATGCCGCGCAAGTCCAAGTCTGCCCCCGCTGAAACCGCCCAGTCCGACGCCGTCGAAGAGGCTCTCGCCAAGGTACCGGCGACCCCGGCCGAGAACGCCGAGGCCGGCGCGGAGGCAGCCCCGGCGGGGGGCATCAACGACAAGATCCGCAACCTCATCCGCCTTTCCAAGGAACAGGGCTACCTGACCTTCGACGACATCAACGAGGCCCTGCCCGAGTCGGTCGAGAACCAGGAGGAGATCGATAACGTCCTCTCCATCCTGCAGAACCTTGAGATCGAGATCCTCGAGCCGGACCAGGTCGAGGACTACAAGCAGCGGATGGAGGAGGCCGAGGAGGAGCAGTCGAAGTCATCGCAGAACGACATCCTCGACGATCCGGTCCGGATGTACCTGAAGCAGATGGGGCAGGTCCCGCTGCTGACCCGCGAGCAGGAGGTGGAGATTTCCAAGCGGATAGAAACCGCGGAGCTCAAGGCGCAGGAGGCGCTGTTCCAGGCCGCGGCGATCGGGGGCTACATCGTGGGCCTCGGCAGCAAGCTGCTGAACCGCGAGGAGCGCTTCGACCGTCTGGTGATCGACAAGAAGATCGAGTCGCGCGACGCCTACTTCAAGGGCCTGCCAAAGCTGGTTGATCAGGCGCGGCACGCCGAAGAAAGCGTCGCCGAGGGCTGGGAGGAACTGCAGAAGGCGCGCGGTGACGCCGCGCGCAAGAAGGTCCAGACCAAGCTGAAGAAACGTGAGACGGTGCTGCGCGCGTGCTTCGGGAAGTTCTATTTCAAGCTCAAGGTTTACGAGGAGTACCTCGAGCAGCTCCGCCCCGTGCTGGAGGACATCGAGCAACTGCAGCTGCAGCTCGAACGGGCCAAGCACCCGAAGACCAAGAAGGACGCGACCATTGACACCAAGGCGGTGCAAAACCGCCTGCGTCAGATTGAATCCCAGCAGCGCATCTCGCCCGAGGGCCTGCTGGCCGTGGTGGCGCAGACGATGGTGCACGTGCGCGAGGCGCACCAGGCGAAGACGGAAATGGTGGAGGCCAACCTGCGCCTCGTAATCTCGATCGCGAAGAAGTACACCAACCGCGGCCTTTCCTTCCTGGACCTGATCCAGGAGGGCAACATGGGCCTGATGAAGGCGGTGGAGAAATTCGAGTACCGCCGCGGCTACAAATTCTCGACCTACGCCACCTGGTGGATCCGCCAGGCCATCACCCGCTCGATCGCCGACCAGGCCCGCACCATCCGCATTCCGGTGCACATGATCGAGACGCTCAACAAGGTCATGCAGGTGCAGAAGCAGCTCCTGCAGGAGTTCGGCCACGAGCCCACGCCCGAAGAGGTGGCCGACGAGATGAATCTGCCGGTGGAGCGCGTGCAGCAGATCATGAAGATGGCGCAGCAGCCCATCTCCCTGCAGTCCCCGGTCGGCGACGGCGACGACACATCGTTCGGCGACTTCATCGAGGACAAATCGGCCGAGAACCCGTACGACATGACGGCCTACTCGCTGCTCCGCGAGAAGATCATCGACGTCCTTGACACCCTCACCGAGCGCGAGCGGCGCGTCCTCTCCCTGCGGTTTGGCCTAGTCGACGGCTACAGCCGCACCCTCGAGGAGGTCGGCAAACAGTTCAAGGTCACGCGCGAGCGCATCCGCCAGATCGAGGCCAAGGCGCTGCGCAAGATGCGCCATCCGACGCGGCTGCGGCAGTTGCAGGGCTTCATCGACACCGAGGAACTCGGTCTGCGTCCGCCACCGGCCGGGGCACCGCTCGTCACTGCGTAGGCCAGAGCTTACGGCTTGAATTCATCTGCAAAGCGCCGGCCTTCTGCCGGCGCTTTTGTTTTGGAGCGGGCACGTTGTTTCGGGCCTGTTC
>Ga0192647_102950_pt1 | contig 10370 bp, 7 predicted proteins | sample LauGreFa1BDMLBSN_2_FD_133046 | JGI IMG/M metagenome (GOLD analysis project Ga0192647, IMG submission 133046) | Freshwater lake microbial communities from Lake Michigan, USA - Fa13.BD.MLB.SN - reassembly | ecosystem: Environmental > Aquatic > Freshwater > Lake | place: Lake Michigan, USA...
TTTGCAGTTAGTTTTTTTCTGCGGATTTACGAGGTGACAGAACCTCGACATGCCCTGCGCCGCGTCCGAACCCATGTCGAAACCAATGCAGCCCCAAGAGCGGTCATTCTACGCCTTGGGTAAACAACCCACCAGTTCCAAAGGATGGTGGATCACAAAGTCGGCGCCCCAACGCAACACATCCGCCTCAGCGCCCAAATACCCGTAGTTCGCGGCCACCGTGACCATGCCCGCGGCTTTGCCCGCCACGATGTCACGCTCATCGTCGCCCACATACCAGCAAGCCTGCGCAGGCAAATTCAATCGTTTGGCTGCTTCGAACAAGGGCGCGGGGTGGGGTTTGGCATGCGGCGTGGTGTCCCCACTGACCACCGCCCCAGCGGTTTCAAACAGCGCCATTTGCTGGCTCAAAGGGATGGTGAATCGCTCACTTTTGTTGGTGACCACGCCCCACAACAAACCACTTTGCTGCAAGCGCAGCAGCATGTCATCGACGCCGTCAAACACGGTGGTTTTGACCGTCATCGCTTGTTGGTAGTTGTCCAAAAATTCGTTTTTGAAGTCTTCGTAATCTGGGTGCGATTCGGTCATGCCAAATGCAATGCTCAACATGCCGCGCGCACCGGAACCGGCCAGCGGGCGGTACAAGGCTTCATCCAACGAACCCAAGCCTCGGTCTGTGCGCATTTTGTCGGCGGCGGCGCCCAAGTCTGGCGCACTGTCAATCAGCGTGCCATCCAAGTCGAACAACACCGCTTTGGGTTTGGCTATTGAAGTCATCTGTGATGGGCTGTTCAAAGAGCGCGCTGCGTCGCGATCATGTAGTTGACGCTGGTGTTGCCGTCCAACCAATAACGGCGCGTGAGCGGGTTGTATTGCAAACCTTTGGTGGCTTGCAAAGCCAAGCCCGCTGTTCGGCAAAACGAAGCCAATTCAGAAGGTCGGATGAATTTGGCGTACTCATGCGTGCCCCTGGGCAACAGGTTGAGCACATATTCAGCACCCACAATGGCAAACAAAAACGATTTGGGGTTGCGGTTCAAAGTGGAGAAAAACACCCAACCGCCCGGCTTGACCAAACGGGCGCAGGCGTTCACCACCGATGCGGGGTCAGGCACATGCTCGAGCATTTCCATGCAAGTCACCACATCGAACTGGGAAGGCGATTCAGCCGCGATGTCTTCTGCACTGATTTCGCGGTAGCTGACGTTGGGGGTTTGGGTTTCCAACGCATGCAATTGCGCGACTTTCAATGATTTGGCCGCCAGGTCAATGCCGGTGACATGGCCACCGGCTCTGGCCATCGCGTCGGACAAGATGCCGCCGCCACAACCCACATCCAGCACTTGCTTGTCTTTCAAGGGCGCCATGCCGTTGATCCAGTCCAAGCGCAAAGGATTGATCTGGTGCAATGGCCTGAATTCACTGTTGACATCCCACCAGCGATGGGCCAATTCTGAAAATTTCGCCAGTTCGGCGGGGTCTACATTGGTGGTGCTCATGCGCAGATTGTGGTTCAGGTCCGACCCGGTTCGGGCAAAAGGGTTAAGTGCTTCCAAAGCGAAGGATGTTAGGGCCAAAAAAAACCCCGCACCAGGCGGGGTTCGGGTCGACTGAATCAGATCAGTTCTTGCGTGCACCCACCACTTCGATTTCGACGCGGCGGTTTTTGGCGCGACCTTCTTTGGTACCGTTGTCAGCAACAGGTTGCTTTTCGCCCTTGCCTTCGGTGTAGATGCGGGTTTTGTCAACGCCTTTGCTGATCAAGTAAGCCCTGACCGCGTTGGAACGACGCATGGACAGTTTTTGGTTGTACTCGTCGGAACCCACTGCATCCGTGTGTCCTACAGCGATGATGACCTCAAGGTTGACGGCTTTGATTTTCTCAACCAGATCATTCAACTTGGCTTTGGCTTCAGGTTTGATGACGGATTTGTTGAAATCGAAGAACGCATCCGCTGCATAAGTCACTTTGGAAGAGACAGCGGCGGCGGCCGGTGCGGCAGCAGGTGCAGGTGCAGCCGCTGGGCTGGCTGCTGAAGATGATGCGGCTGACAAGCCGGGTGCATCTGCTTGTGAAGGTGCTTGCGTGGCTGCAGGCGCTTGGTCAACTTGTGGTGCTGAAGTTGCCGCGGAGCTGCTGGCTGTGTTTGCAGCCGCTTTGGGCTCACTGACGATGGCACCGTCGCAGCCTGGGGCGGCAGTTGCAGGTGTCCAAGAGCTGTTGCGCCAGCATTCACCATAACCACTCTTCCAGACTTCTCCGGAAGAAGACAGCCAGTTGTTGATTTCCCCGGCAGAGGCCAAACCGGCGAATGCCAGCGTTGAGAGAGCAACCACGAGTGATTTGACTTTTTTCATGACTTTCCTTTGGTACTGTTGGAGCCTATTTTTCCATTGGTCTGGGCTAGGTTAAACCCCTACTACCTTTGCATTATGGCACACGACGTTGGTTTGTCCATGAAAAACCTTACCCTAAAATGATCCATTCACCTGTCAAAAATAGACTGCTTACATGACCCAGTTCGCGAAAGAAACACTGCCCATCAGCCTTGAAGAGGAGATGCGCCGCAGTTACCTTGACTACGCCATGAGCGTGATCGTTGGGCGGGCCCTGCCAGATGCCAGAGATGGCCTCAAACCAGTCCATCGCCGCGTGCTGTTTGCCATGCACGAACTCAATAACGACTGGAACCGGCCTTACAAAAAATCTGCCCGCATTGTGGGCGATGTGATTGGTAAGTACCACCCGCACGGCGACAGCGCTGTCTACGACACGATTGTTCGCATGGCCCAAGATTTTTCTCTGCGCCACATGCTGGTCGACGGCCAAGGCAATTTCGGTTCGGTCGATGGCGACAACGCGGCCGCCATGCGTTACACCGAAATTCGCTTGTCCAAAATCGCCCACGAAATGTTGGACGACTTGGACAAAGAAACCGTCGATTTCGGCCCGAACTACGACGGCAGCGAAAAAGAGCCGTTGGTGTTGCCCGCCAAATTCCCCAATTTATTGGTTAATGGTTCTGCCGGTATTGCGGTGGGCATGGCCACCAACATTCCACCGCACAACTTGAACGAAGTGGTAGACGCCTGTTTGCATTTATTGCGTCACCCAGACGCTTCCATCGACGACTTGATGGACATCGTTCCCGCCCCTGACTTCCCCACCGCCGGCATCATTTACGGCATCAGCGGCGTCAAAGAGGGCTACCGCACCGGGCGTGGCCGGGTGGTCATGCGTGCCAAGTGCCATTTTGAAGACATCGACCGTGGGCAACGTCAAGCCATCATCGTGGATGAACTGCCCTACCAAGTGAACAAAAAGACCTTGCAAGAACGCATGGCCGAGTTGGTTCACGAAAAGAAAATCGAAGACATCAGTCATATTCAAGACGAGTCTGACAAGTCCGGCATGCGTTTGGTGATCGAACTCAAGCGCGGTGCCGTCCCTGAGGTGGTGCTCAACAACCTCTACAAGCAAACCCAGTTGCAAGACACCTTTGGCATGAACATGGTGGCGCTGATAGATGGCCAACCGCGCTTGTGCAATCTCAAAGACTTGATCAGCGTTTTCTTGCAACACCGCCGCGAAGTGGTCACACGCCGCACGGTGTTCAACTTGCGCAAAGCCCGCGAACGCGGTCATGTGCTCGAAGGTTTGGCGGTGGCATTGGCCAACATCGATGAATTCATCGCCATCATCCGCAATGCACCCACGCCACCAGTGGCCAAAACCGAACTGATGAGCAAGCCTTGGGACAGCCAATTGGTTCGCACCATGTTGACCCGCGCCAAAGCCGATGGCAGTGTGATCAACGCGGACGACTACCGCCCGGATGGCTTGGAAAAGCAATACGGCATGGGCGCTGACGGCCTGTACCGGTTGAGCGACACCCAAGCGCATGAAATTTTGCAAATGCGCTTGCAACGCTTGACCGGTTTAGAGCAAGACAAAATCGTCAACGAGTACAAAGAAGTCATGGCGGAAATCGATGACTTGCTCGACATCTTGGCCAGACCGGAACGCGTGTCAGCCATCATCAGCGACGAGTTGTCCGCCATTCGCCAAGAGTTTGGCCAAAGCAAGCTCGGTGCGCGGCGCAGTCACATCGAACACAACGCCCAAGATTTGGCGACCGAAGACCTGATCACTCCCACCGACATGGTGGTCACACTCAGCCACAGCGGCTACATCAAAAGCCAACCCTTGTCTGAGTACCGCGCCCAAAAACGTGGCGGCCGCGGCAAACAAGCCACCGCCACCAAAGAAGACGACTGGATTGAGCAGCTCTTCATTGCCAACACCCACGACTACATCCTGTGCTTCTCCAACCGCGGGCGTTTGTATTGGCTCAAAGTGTGGGAAGTGCCCGAAGGTTCGCGTGGCTCGCGCGGTCGCCCCATCGTCAATATGTTTCCGTTGATTGAAGGCGAAAAAATCAACGTGGTGTTGCCCCTGACCGGGTCGGCCAGCAGTTTTCCTGCAGACCAGTTTGTGTTCATGGCCACATCCATGGGCACAGTCAAGAAAACATCACTGGATGAATTCAACAACCCGCGCAAGGGCGGCATCATCGCTGTCAACCTCGACGACGGCGACTATCTGATTGGCGCAGCCCTCACCGACGGCCAACACGATGTGATGTTGTTCAGCGACGGCGGCAAAGCCGTGCGCTTTGATGAAAACGATGTGCGTCCCTTAGGCCGCAGTGCGCGTGGCGTGCGCGGCATGTCTTTGGACGATGGCCAAAGCGTGATCGCCATGCTGGTGGCTGCCCAAGAAAACGCTGCCGCAGACGAGGGCATGGCACGCAACAGTGTGCTGACGGCCACTGAAAATGGTTACGGCAAACGCACGCCGATCGATGAGTACACCCGCCATGGCCGTGGCACCAAGGGCATGATCGCCATCCAACAAACCGAGCGCAACGGCAAAGTGGTGGCGGCCACGCTGGTGCACAGTGATGACGACATCATGCTCATCACAGACCGAGGCGTGTTGGTACGCACCCGTGTCAGCGAAATCCGGGAAATGGGTCGCGCCACCCAAGGTGTGACCTTGATCGGCTTGGACGAAGGCGCCAAACTCAGCGGCATGCAACGCATTGTCGAAAACGACGCCCAAGCCGGTGCCGATGAAACCCAGGGCGACGAACCTGCTGCGGACGACGCGCCATGACGGACAAGGCGTCAGGCGGCCTGGCTGATTTGCGACAGCAAATTGATGCGCTAGACCGCCAGTTGCTGACATTGCTCAACCAACGCGCGCATTTGGCCGAGCAAGTCGGCGACATCAAACGCGCCGAAGGCTCGCCTTTTTTCCGTCCTGATCGGGTGGCACAAGTGCTGGAAAAAATTCAGCAAACCAATCCCGGGCCTTTGAAAAACACCCATGTTTCAGCCATTTGGCGTGAAATCATGTCAGCCTGTCTGGCGCTTGAAGCGCCACAACGGGTGGCGGTGCTCGGGCCGGTCGGCACCTTTTGTGAACAAGCTGCTGTCGAGTATTTCGGCAGCGCAGCCGAACTCATTTATTGCAATAACTTTGATGAAGTGTTCCACGCCACATCGGCTGGCACCGCCCAGTTCGGCGTGGTGGGGGTCGAGAACTCCACCGAAGGCGCGGTCGCCCGGTCTCTGGATTTGTTTTTACGCACCCCCGTGCATGTGGTCGGTGAAGTCAGTTTGTTGGTCCGACACAACCTGCTTCGGCAATCGCCTTCGTTGGACGGCGTCGAGGTGGTGTTGGCACACCCCCAAGCCCTGGGCCAGTGCCAAAACTGGTTGACACAACATTTGCCGCACGCTGAACGGCGTGCGGTTTCCAGCAATGCCGAGGGTGCCCGTTTGGCGGCCACCCAACCTGCGTGGGCTGCGTTGGCCAGTGAACGTGCCGCCTCACAATTTGGCTTGCATGTGGTCGCGCATGCCATCCAAGACGAAGCGTTTAACCGCACCCGTTTCGCCATCGTGTGTTTGCCGCAAACCCTGGCCACGCCGCCAGCGACTGGCCACGATTGCACTTCTTTGGTGGTTTCGGTGCCCAACAAGCCGGGCGCGGTGCACGACCTGTTGGTGCCGCTGAAACAAAACGGCGTGTCCATGACCCGTTTCGAATCTCGTCCTGCCAAGTCCGGGCAATGGGAATATGTTTTTTATATCGATCTAGATGGCCACATCAGCCAACCCCATGTCGCCAAGGCTTTGGCTGAACTGCAAAACATGTGCGCGTTTTACAAAGTCATCGGCTCATACCCGGTCAGCGCACCAGGCTGAGCCATGGCTTTCAAACAACTCGGCTTGATTGGCTGTGGCCTCATGGGTGCGTCGTTCGCGCTGGCGTTGCGTAAGCACGGTTTGGTCGGGCGTGTGGTGGGTTACAGCCCCAGCCAACGCACCCGCGACCGCGCGCTGCAATCGGGCGTGATCGATGAACAAGCCCCCTCTGCCACACATGCCGCGCAAGGCAGCGACATCGTTTTGATTGCCGTGCCTGTCAGCCGAACCGCCGACTGTTTGCAAGCCATTGCATCCACCCTCGCACCTGATTGCTTATTGATGGATGTGGGTTCAACCAAAACCGATGTGGTGGCTGCCGCCATGGCGCACTTGGGCGAACGCCTGCCCTGCTTTGTGCCTGCGCACCCGATTGCGGGCAAAGCCCAAGCAGGGGTAGACCATGCCGAAGCGGACCTCTACGACCAGCGGCGCACCATCCTTACCCCCTTGCCGCAGACGGGGTCATCGCAATTGGCAGCGGCCCGCCAAGTCTGGCGTGCCATTGGCAGCCATGTCAGCGACATGACGCCCCAAGCACACGACGCCACCTTTGCAGCCGTCAGCCATCTGCCGCATTTGCTGGCCTTTGCGGCGGTCAACGCACTCTGCGACCAAACCGATGGTGCAGCGTTTTTGCAAATGGCCGGCCCCGGTTTCCGGGATTTTTCCCGCATCGCCGCCAGCGACCCTGATGTCTGGCGCGACATCTTGAGCGCCAACCAGGCCGAAGTGCTCACCCAAGTCCGTTACTTTCGATCAGCGCTGGACCATTTTGAAAACGCCCTTCAACACAACGACACCGATGCGTTGCGCGAGTTGATCGCGAAGGCCAGTGCGGTGCGTTCGGGCTGGACGCTTCAATCTGGTGACCACGCCAACGAAGATTGACCACCTGTCAGGGTTCGCCATGTTCTCTACCCCCTTCCTCGATATTCCAGCGCTGGACAGCGCCCACGGCACGGTCACCCTGCCCGGCTCCAAAAGCATTTCCAACCGCGTGCTGCTGTTGGCCGCGTTGTCGCAAGGCACCACCGAGTTGCAAGATTTGCTCGACTCAGACGACACCCGCGTGATGCTCAATGCGTTGCGTGAACTCGGTTGCCAATTGCAGCACCGCGGCAGTGGCTTGCATGTCACGGGCATCGGCGCCAATTCACCGTCAAACGAGTTGGATTTGTTCATGGGCAATGCCGGCACCGCCATGCGACCCTTGACCGCGGCATTGGCGTTGATGGGCGCCAAAGCCCGCTTGCACGGCGTGCCACGCATGCACGAGCGCCCCATCGGTGACTTGGTCGATGCGTTGCGTCAATTGGGTTGCCACATCGACTACGCGGGTACAGAGGGCTACCCGCCCTTGGTGTTGCGCGGCCACCAAGGATTGCAACTGGGCCAGCCGATCCAAGTTCGCGGTGATGTCTCGAGTCAGTTTTTAACCGCCTTGTTGTTGGCATTGCCTTTGGTCGCCACGCAAGACATCGTGGTGGAAGTCGTCGGTGAATTGATCTCCAAACCCTACATCGAAATCACCCTCAATTTGTTGCAGCGATTTGGCGTGCAAGTCACACGCGAAGGTTGGCAACGGTTCACGGTGCCTGCGGGCAGCCGCTACACCTCCCCCGGCGTGTTGCCGGTCGAAGCCGACGCCTCCTCCGCCAGTTATTTCATTGCCTTGGGCGCCATCGCTTCGACTTCCGGTGTGCGCATTCAAGGCGTGGGCGCAGAGTCCATCCAAGGTGATATTCGCTTCATGGACGCGGCCCGCGCCATGGGCGCGGACATCAGCAGCGGCCCGAACTGGGTACAAACCCAACGCGGGATTTGGCCATTGAAAGCCATTGACATGGATTGCAACCAAATCCCAGACGCAGCCATGACACTGGCCGTGATGGCGCTCTACGCCGATGGCCCCAGCACGTTGCGCAACATCGCCAGTTGGCGGGTCAAAGAAACCGATCGCATTGCAGCGATGGCCGCCGAAGCCCGCAAATTGGGCGCGTTGGTTGAGGAAGGGCCTGACTGGATACGGATTCACCCGGTTCAACATTGGCAGGCGGCCGCCATTCACACCTATGACGATCACCGCATTGCCATGTGCTTTTCGCTGGCTGCGTTCAACCCGTCTGGGCAGGCGGTGCGCATCGAAGACCCGAAATGCGTGGCCAAGACGTTTCCCGATTATTTCGAGGCCTTGTTCTCGTTGTCGCACTCCGCCAGTGTGCCGGTCATCACCATCGACGGCCCCACCGCGTCCGGCAAAGGCACCTTGGCAGCCTTGGTGGCCCAGCAATTGGGCTACCACTACCTTGACAGCGGCGCCCTTTACCGACTGACGGCGTTGGCGAGCTTGCAAGCGGGTTTGGCGCTGGAGGCTGACAACGAAACGGCCATCGCACAACTGGCGCGCAGCTTGCCCGTGGTGTTCGAAGGTGAGCGCGTGCTCTTGTCTAACGTCAATGTTTCCGAAGCCATTCGCACCGAAGAATCAGGCATGAACGCCTCCAAAGTCTCGGCCATGCCCTTGGTCAGGCAAGCCTTGGTGGCGTTGCAACTGTCGTTTCAGCGCTTGCCGGGCTTGGTCGCTGACGGGCGGGACATGGGCACGGTCATCTTCCCCGCCGCCGACCTCAAGGTATTTTTGACGGCCAGCGCCGAAAAAAGAGCAGAACGGCGTCACAAGCAACTGATTTCAAAGGGAATTTCCACTACAATCGATGTTCTTCGCGCAGACCTGCAAGCGCGCGACGCCCGCGACACACAGCGCAGCGTTGCACCCTTGATGCCCGCCGAAGACGCTTTGCATCTGGACAACTCCTTGCTCACCATCGACCAATCGGTGGCACAAGTGATGTCTTGGTGGCAAAGCAAACAGGTGTTTGGCACCGGCCAAGCCTGAACTGGTTCCTCTCCATCCCCTTCGCGCTGCATGGCGCACCGGTGGCGAGGTTGTTTCACCCAACCGCGGACAACCCGCAGCAACCGTTGACCAAGTTTTCCCTGCACAACATGGTGCATGACGCTTTGTCGACGACATTAGGAAATTGAATGTCTGAATCTTTTGCAGCCCTGTTTGAAGAATCCCTGAAACGCTCAGAAATGCGCATCGGCGAGGTCATCACCGCCGAAGTCATCCGTGTCGAGCACAACCACGTCGTGGTCAATGCAGGGCTGAAATCAGAAGCTTATGTGCCTATCGAAGAATTTAAAAACGACTTGGGCGAAATTGAAGTGCAAGCCGGCGACTTTGTGTCGGTGGCCATCAGCTCCGTCGAAAACGGCTACGGCGACACCATCCTCAGCCGCGACACCGCCAAGCGTTTGGCGTCTTGGATGTCGCTGGAAAAAGCCCTCGAATCCGGCGAATTCGTCACTGGCACCACCAGCGGCAAAGTCAAGGGCGGCCTCACTGTGTTGGTCAACGGCATCCGCGCTTTCTTGCCCGGTTCACTGATCGACACCCGCCCCATCAAAGACTTGTCACCGTTTGAAAACAAGACCATGGAATTCAAGGTCATCAAACTTGACCGCAAGCGCAACAACGTGGTGTTGTCGCGCCGCGCCGTCATCGAAGCCTCCATGGGCGAAGAGCGTGCGAAGTTGATGGAGAACCTCAAAGAAGGTTCTATCGTTCATGGCGTGGTCAAGAACATCACCGAATACGGTGCATTCGTTGACCTCGGCGGCATCGATGGTTTGCTGCACATCACCGACATGGCTTGGCGCCGTGTCCGTCACCCCTCTGAAGTGGTGGTGGCGGGTCAAGAAATCACCGCCAAGATCCTCAAATTCGACACCGAGAAAAACCGCGTGTCTCTGGGCTTGAAGCAAATGGGCGACGACCCTTGGATGGGCGTGAACCGCCGCTACCCACAAGGCACACGCATGCACGGCAAGGTCACCAACATCGCCGACTACGGTGCGTTTGTTGAACTCGAACCCGGCATCGAAGGCTTGGTGCACGTGTCTGAAATGGACTGGACCAACAAAAACGTGGCACCTTCCAAAATCGTGGCCTTGGGCGACGAAGTCGAAGTCATGGTCCTCGAGATCGACGAAGACAAGCGCCGCATCTCTTTGGGCATGAAGCA
>Ga0192647_102952_pt1 | contig 10368 bp, 10 predicted proteins | sample LauGreFa1BDMLBSN_2_FD_133046 | JGI IMG/M metagenome (GOLD analysis project Ga0192647, IMG submission 133046) | Freshwater lake microbial communities from Lake Michigan, USA - Fa13.BD.MLB.SN - reassembly | ecosystem: Environmental > Aquatic > Freshwater > Lake | place: Lake Michigan, USA...
CCTGACATAACAATCGCTTTCTAGATAACTTCGGTGACAAGACTTGCCGAACTTAAACAATTCCCCTAATCGGTAAACGGCATTGAATACCTATCGCTTTAGCATATTTAGCGACCGTCAGCACTAACGGTCGCCGTCGTCTGATGTGAGGTATCTTGCGTTAGCCCCTCTGTGCTTACTTCAAGAGGCCAAGCTGGGTACCGTTGTGCCGAAAGCTCTTGACCGACGATTGGTGATTTTTGCAATGCACTGCATCAAGTGCATCGAAAGTTGCTATTACATACTCTACCGTAACACTCTAATTTGATGCTCTAACCGATTGATCCGACTATGTTTTCTTTGCATTCAAACCACTCTCCTGCTGAACCTTTTCCTTTCCGTCCCGTTCCCAAAGTCTCGGGTTGCGTTTATTTGGCAGCTTGCCAATGATCATCTCCCCCTGCGGCGGCGCACCATAGAACCAATCGATCAGTTCAAGACTCGTGCGTGCGTTTCGTGCAAGCGTTAAAGAATCGATATTGCCACCATAAAGCAGCCTAAATATGATGCGGGTGAGTCGCAGGCTGTAGGATCCAAACGTCCATAGAAGACGCAGCCCTTAACAAATGCCGGTCCGGGCGGGTTGAGCGGATGGTAGTCCTCATGGTAAATACGTGCCACCTAGCGGATTGAAGGCATCCATCAATACTTGTAGCAGTTTGCCTAATTGCTTTCCCGGTGCGTGGTCTTTGCCACCAGCCGTCATTTCAATCGAGAGCCTGCCGATTTTGGGTAAGAAGTGAAAGCCTAAAGGCAAGGGAAGCGATAAGTACCGGTTTTATAGATTGGAATGATGGGATTCTTTTGTTTAACAAACTCCGGAATCTTCTCCCAGGCATCATCTCCATCATCACTACCCCCCATGATGGCCATGGCAAGCAAGGTGTTCACGGCACCCAGCATCACCCCACTTAACATGATCTTGCGACCAAGCGGGCCTTTGAGTGTTTGCGCCATACCCGCTGTGCCTTCAATAATCTGGGTGGAGCCAGCACTTGCCAGGTCTTGCAGCCACATGCATCCAAAGGTTCTTACCGTTATAGCCTTCAAAGAGCACGCCTACGACAAGCTCGCCATCGCGTGTAAGGCCCATGGCAATCATGTCTTCGGCAAGTTTTAAGCTTGGCTGATAGCTGCGCATGAATGAAGGGACACGCGTGAGCGAGAAATCAAAAGCATGGGTCATTCGCTCACATTGCCATGCTTGGGGTAAGGTAGCAGTGCTAAACCGAAGGCCTGATTATGCAAATTACTGTTGAGCAATCCGTGACGTTGACAAGCGCGACCAGTGGCTCACAGCTGCGTGCAGTCGTACAACAAAAACTTCGCGCCTTTGAAGACGAGGTCCAGTTTGTTGTTGTGTCTGTTTTCAAGTCCACGTCGAAGACATCGAATGCGAGCTTTGAGGTCACCTGTCGCATCGGGACACGTTCAGGCTTTGCAACCGGGACCTTTCACGGTAAAGGTACAAGCGCTGTGTTTGCGCTTGAAGAAGCGCTTCGGGATGCCTCGGAGCGCCTAAAGCGCCAGCCCAAAGAGCAATAAGTGGTGAGGTGCACCCAGAGACAGCGAAAACCCTCGGTGCGGTGGAAAGTAAGTCATATTCCGTGCTTTCCATCACGGCTCGTTGAGCTGCAGAACGCATCACTGTCCCTTCTCAGGTTTGGCAAATATCCCGCATCGATCGAGAGGAAGCTGAAGCAACACGGTTGCCAAGAAATTGCCTTGCCCTAAATAGGTTGACAATTGGCAAATACTAAAACTTATAATTGAATACCAACCAATGCTAAATTCATTTGCCAAGCCAAAAAGAGACGCCGCAGGCGCAACTTTTTAATCTATCTTGGATTCGAATTGGTTGTGCTTATCATCACGCATCTGGCCGACCATCCACCAAACAAGCAGGCAAGGGCTTCATCTTGCACCCAAGACTTTTGCCTGTAGTCAAACCGCATCATGGAGCCGGTTGCATCAGCTTTGTCAATCACCATACCGACTCGCACGGAGGACGAAAAAGTAACGATGGGCCGGTCGCAATCAAGGTTTAATAGGCCGTCATGCTTGGCGGGGGATTGCTTCAGCGACGCGTCTGCTTAAGATGTTAGCGGCGTAGAAATTTTCCGAAAGCCTGTGATCGCGTTTCAGCAACGCCTGATAAACACTGAACTGATAGCGTGCAAGCCTTGCCATTGCGGCGCGCTCTTGAGCAGCGAGCATGTAGGCATAGACATTGGTGAATAAATGACCGATGCGAGTTATACGTTCTAGTCCAAAGTGAGTCGAACCTCCGTTGATCGGTGCACTGGGTTGAAACGGTACGGTTGCCATGATTACTTCGTCAGTATGTGTTTCGAAGAGGAAGAAAGGTCGAGTTGCCTACATGACAAGAGGATGTAGGCCTTAGACTATAAAATCCAATGATCATTTTATATCTTTGATATTTCATCTATGAATAGATGAGCATGCCTGCGCTGTCTAGACATATTGAAGCGGCGCCTCAGTACCTCGAAACGCACGTGTGTTGAGGCCCTACAAAGCAGCTCAACAAAAAGCGGTTAACTTCCGCCGACTTTTAGCGCCCTTATCCTCTACACAGATGATTTTGCCGGTGATTTGGTCGTAGCCTTGCGCGCTTAAGCGGATAACCCTGATCGCAGCGCCATGGGTTCGCGTATGGAGGCTCTTGTGGGGGAATTAACAAAGAAAGCAGCGTCAAAAGCCAACAAGGCTATGGCATCCAAAGAACTCACCAAACTCCGGGAAGCCTACAGGCTCGCGCCTACGACAGGATTAGGCTCATCTACTGATTGATACGGCTCATCTAACGATTGATACGGCTCATCGAATGAGTGAGAGGGCTCAGCGAACAATCAGCCAAATTAATAACCACAAGATGCAAAGCAAGAGGACGATGAGTCCCGCATCACCGACTATTGTTAGCTCTTTAGCATAGTCTTCAAGCGCCTGCGGCGACCAATTTTCACGGTCATCGTTGGCAATCTCCTGCTTCGCCATCCACAAGGCGTAAAAGCTTAGTAACAACATAAGTCCCCAAAGGCTCCAACCAAGCAATCTCATTTTGGCTCCGATTCGCCGCACCCACGAACTGGGCGGCGACTTAAGCAAGAATGCGGCAGCCGCGTTGGATAGCGAAACCCATCTTGGCAGGTATTGACTCGGAAGTCCAAGAATATTGGGTAATGGTGCATCAAACGACCTAGTGGAATCCTGGCTGGGATGCAATACCCACATACCCCAGAGACCGCAATGTTCGTTCGACTAAATAGAGCGCTCCTAACGCAACTAGGTCTGATCACCCCCAAGTGGCAAAGCTTGCGTTGGCTTAAGACTCCCAATTCTTGCAAGCATAAGAGCCGTAATCGCCGCTTTTTGCTAGGTCGTCGTTCTAATTAGGATCATCGAATAGCATCAAAATATTCAAATATTAGAACATTACCCTAGCATTTTGAAACTTCGCTAGATCATGCGCTTGCTCATCATTTACTCAGGTGTAGATCGCAAAAGTGCGCGATGTCGTCGCACCTTATGCACTTTGCGAAGATCGAGGGATACAGTCACGGTTCTTGACAATCTTAGCGGTTGACTGCGAAGCTGCTGCGTTTGGGTATCCAGGATCGTGTTCCTCAGCATACAAATTTGAATGCCTTTTCGTAAGATGGCCTATGCCTTCCAAACCGTCACAGATGCCACTCTTTGAGGAGCCCGATTCCCGAGCGTTGATCGTCAAGGGGGGTGATATCACAGGGCAAAGCGAAAGATCGCCAGCAAGGCGTTTTTCAGAAGCTGATCAAGCAAATTCACCAGTATCGGGTGCAGATCGAGGGGGGGGGCAGGCCTTTAAGCTTCGGCATGATCAACGCGTATTGGCTGAGTTGATGCCGTTGATGGCCTCCTTGCGTGAGAAGCGGATCGCGCTCGCGCAGCTGCTCGAAAGCCAATACCTCAAGCGTGGTGCCATTCGCGGCAAGCTTCAGCGCAAACGGCTTCGGGGATTAATGCTGGATGTTTCGCGTCAAATTCTGCATGAGGCCGATGAACCAACGATTCAAGCCTTGCACGATCGTTACAGTGATTTAACGTATCACGAACGCTGCGAAATCGATCGGGAGATGTCTCAGAATTTCATCGAAGAAATGTTCGGGGTGCAGCTCGAAGGGAAAGGCGACGACTCAGAAGCTTTTGATAGCGTGGATGAGATGCTGCTTAAGGCCGCCGAGCAGCTACAAGCAAACAATGAGCAAGTCATCCAGCGTAAGCGTTCAAGCCCCCCGTCGGTAGCCGCCTAGGCAGCCGACCAAAAGCGAGCAGAGGCAGAGCGCATAGCAAAACCGTCGGTGAGGGACGTATACCGCAAACTCGCCAGTGCGCTGCACCCTGATCGATCCAGTGAGGCCTTTTCACCGGAGCAAAAACTATTGCTGATGCAACGCGTGAACCAAGCCTATGAGGCGGATAATTTGCTTGGGCTGCTCAATATTCAGCTTGAGATCGAGCAAGTTGACATGGAACAACTGAGCAGCTTCACCCCCGAGCGCATGCAGCATTACAACCATGTGCTGCGCCAACAGTTAGAGTAGGTGATCTCAGCTATCAGACGCTACGAGCCTGCTAGCGGTATTGGGGAGTTTTCAGAGTGCAACAAACTCATGGATGTGTGTCACATGGCGGGGGGCTTCAGACGAACAAGGCGATGAGCGCCGGGTTTGTACATCGGTTTAGGCATGAGTACAACTCCTTCTTGATGATGCGGCAGCTCATAGCCTTGTAGGCTACGTGGGATAAGGTTGCCAGATCCTAAGGTTTTGTAATTTGATCGATCAAGAAGACGCAAATTTCTTCTGCAGCCCAAAACTATGGGTTGAAAACAGCCATCCTATGGGCTTTCAACCAGCGCCAAAGGAGCGACATAACTAAATGAAATTACCATCAAAAAGCGGCACCCCATTGACAATCTTGCAGTCTGCGATGAGACCCACGAGCTCGACAAAGGCTCCACGATCGGCACCGGCAAGGCCACGGTCTAAAGCACCGAGAGCAACCTCCAAACTCAGACCATCTAGCGATGAGTTGCGACCCGGACTTGCTGGGTTTTGATGCCAAGAGAGTAAGGCTTGCGCATCCGCTCTGAATGATGCAGACCATGCGCCGTTATATTTAATAACTTGTGTTGTTGAGGAGTCGGGTGATTGCGATGCGACGTTGATCTCGGTCAGTTGGAACTTACCTTGACTGATGGTGATGCGAAGCTCTGGGATAGCTGGGGTCAGTGAAGTGTCTTTAATTAGGACAGAGGTACTTTGTCCTTGAATGGTCAGCGTGAGTGTCTCATCGCCTTCGGTAACTAAATCAGCTGCTATAGGAAGCGTAATGATGGCCTTACCATCGGACCCAATCGTAACAAGACCGGTCAAGCTATTGCTCTGGAGGTCGGCAGCAGCGATGCCGTTGACACTGAATGCGACTGTACTACCAATCATTACATTATTTGTCGTCAACTGAAAACTTGCGCTTGTTCCTTCGTTCACGGTATTTGCAATGGCTAGAAGGCTGTAACTGCCGCGTGCGGCGTCGGCTATGGCTAGCGTCTTATCGGAAAACTGCAAAAACTCAACACTGCTTAGGCGGTCTTGCTCACCGTTGCTGAGGCTTAACACCTGCACGTCGGCGGAGCCAGAAATTGTACTAATCACATAGGCTGCACTCACCCCGTCGTAAATAACAGTATCCACGCCGTCACCACCCAGTAGACTATCGCTACCTAGACCGCCCATGAGTGTATCGTTACCATCGCCGCCGATCAGACTATCGTTTCCAGCACCACCATCCAATGAATCGGCACCAACGCCGCCATCTATTGTGTTTGAAGCGGTATTACCTACGATCACATCAGCATAGGTTGTACCCTCAGCCCTTTCAATCACAGTGCCAAAGTTGATGGTGATTTGTCCAGCCGAGGTAATGGTCGCAGCCTTTGTTGCGCCAAAATAGCTCCAGTACCCTGGTTCTAAATAGAGGGTTAGAGGTTGATTTGCGCCGATTGCCGAAATCGTGTCGTTACCGACTCCGTCCCAAATGAAGTTTGCCTCGGTAGTCTTGACCGCGTACGTATCGTTTCCGGTTCTGACGATCTTGCTCGGACCGTAGAGATATTGAAGTGCTGCAATATCTAAGAGGCTATAACTTAGAACATTATCTTGATCTCTCTGTGTATAGGACATTTGAGTCCAACGGGTGTTGTCTTCGTCACCTTGAAGGTAAGGAGGCGTGGCGACATCACCGTCGGCATCCTTTTCATCAAATGGATGTTTCAACCCAAGCGCATGGCCTATCTCATGGATTAAGGTTTGTGCACCATCCGTACCTGGGTTTAAAGTCGCGTTATATTCTTTGTTATTTAAGAAAACGTCACTACCACTTGATGTGTCATCAGGATATTGCGCATAGCCAGCGGAGCTTGTTTGAGTATTTAGTGCAAAAGCGAATGTATTAGGTTGGTCGGCCGTGTTTGAAGGTGCAAATTTGATATCTAAAACTGTACTGATATAACTTAGCGCAGTTTGAGTGTTTGCTTTCTGGGTGGCATTAAAGGCGGTATACCCAACGCCGTGTTCGGCTTTTTTGTCGTAGCTTGGGAGTGTCGTCGGGAAAACGTAGTAAAACGTATTAAGGTCTCCGAGGAGCTTTTTAAAGCTGTTACCAGAGGCCTCATCGTCAACAAGCGCACTGATCCAATACGGCAATGCATTTGCGCCGTTTGTATAAGTGACCCTTTCAATGAAACTCGGAATCTTCGCCCAACTTACTGAGACAATCGCTTGATCGTTACCATCTGAGTCAAAGATGTAATCGTTTAGGTTATCAATCAAATAGGTATCATTGCCATCGCCACCATATAAGGTATCTGCTCCCGACCCACCGTCCAGCGAATCGGAGCCCTCATCGCCGATCAAGCTGTCGTTACCTGCACCTCCAAGCAGTGTGTCATTGCCGTCCCCCCCATAGAGCGTGTCATTGCCGAGGTCACCATTGACCAAGTCATTTCCACTACTGCCGTGCACAAAGTCATGACCATTACCGCTATAAAGTGAATCGGCAGCGTTGCTTCCGTAGAGAAAGTCGTCGCCATCATCCCCATAGCTGAGGATCGGGCCTAAGGACGTCCAAAATTGCCAACTGCCGTCCGGGTTTAGGTAACCGTTAATTTGGTCATTACCAGCGCCACCGTAGACAGTGTCCCGACCGTCGTCTGGAATGATTCGGTCATCTCCAGTACCACCAACCAATGAGTCGTTTCCATCGCCGCCGTATAAGGTATCTGCTCCAGACCCACCGTCTAGCGAATCGGAGCCTTCATCTCCGGTTAAGCTGTCGTTACCTGCACCTCCAATAAGCGTGTCATTGCCATTACCGCCATAGATCGTGTCGTTACCAGCGCCACCATCCAGTTGCTTATTGCCAGTGCCGGTATACGTGTCCAACTCGTCGTCGCCATCACCCCCAGAAAGCGTATCGTTTCCACTTGACTGGTCATAAAGCTTGTCATTACCTGCGCCACCCTCAAGCGAGTCGTTGCCACCTTGTCCATAAACAGTGTCATTGCCCACGCCGCCACTGAGGGTGTCATTAAAGTCGCCACCGATTATGAAATCGTTACCGTCTTCACCAAACGCCAAAGTGCGGCCAGCGTCCCAAAACGTGTAGCCACCACCAGCTTTCGGTTGACCATTAATCTTGTCGTTTCCAATGCCACCATAAATGGTGTCTGATCCAAGATACCCAACAAGCAAATCGTCACCAGCTTCACCTTTGATCAGGTCTGAACCATCCGTGCCATAGAGGCTGTCGGCACCGGAACTACCGATCTTCTCCGTCATCATTCTCTCCAACCAATGTTTTCCAACCGAACTACTGTAAGGGCTAACTTCGCCCTTGTTTCATGGATCCATTTCAAGACAAGGCGGCAAACGTGGAACATGTACTAGGAGAGCTAGAAGGTTTAGTTCGAGAGAGCTTCAAGCGCAACGTGTGCAATGGTTGTTGACTTCATAACGGTATGAGCTGGACAAGGTGAGGCCAAAATATTGAACACGCGTGAACCCAAAGCAAATCGTGAAAAGTCCCCGTCTCCACGAGATCATGATCCAAAGTTTGCTGATAAAGTAAAGAAACCTGTTTCTTGGTCTTGGCAAAGACAACTAAGCCTTGTTGTTACACGTCTTACTCCCAAATCTTGTTTGTTAAACCGAATCGGCTATTCGCTCAGACCCAGGCACTGCGAATCACGATCGCACCACCAACGAAAATTTGTAACCGGGATAAAAATTTAGCAAATACATAACAAAGCTTGCCCAAGTTAACCCTGGCGCAATGCCCGCCCACTTAAAAAGCGCAAGGCAGGCCAGCGAATTTAGTCCGCAAACTAAAGCTACAAAGCACCAACGCTGCGTTATTGATCGCATGGAACACACCAAAAGAACTCAATAACAGTGTAGACAGCACTTATGCTAATTTACCCGCTAACGCTTTGCTAATTCTTAGCCTTTTCTCTATACCTGGTTTAATTCGCTACAAGTGGATCATCAATACTTGGCTCTTGGAGCGATGTGGGTACTCCTTGGCCTATCGTGTCTTGACGCTGCCTACGCCGGCTACTGCCGTCAAAAACAATGTCCGCATCAAGATAACGATGTAGATAAAAGTCGATCGCTCTCGTTATCACTTGGCTGAGCACAAACGATCCCAATCCCCTGCCCTGATAATCTCCCGATAGCTTCCAAACTAGGCTGCATGGCACAAACACGCAATGCCGCAAAAGTAAATGCGATCCGACGCTTCAGCTCGCTAGAAGTTAACCGGTGAAATCATACAAACCTCTCGAGACAAACCCACACGAGACACCCAAGCGCAATCCCGATCCATTAGTGCTTGCTACAGTCCTCTGGCACAAGTGAATACACAAAAGCGTCGTGCGGTCGTCCTTGAAAGTAAAGCCTGTTACGGGCCTCGCACTCAAATCTCGCACCGAGCGCTTCTGCAACCCGAGCGCTCGCTTTGTTATGTGTCAGCACCACAATTTCTAGTCGGGTAAGCCCAAGTTCCTCAAAACCTAGTATCGCAGACTTGCACGCAGCAAACCGTGCGATGCCTTTTCCGGTGTGACACGCGAATTGATTGAGTTCGTCGTTTCAATCGTAATATCCGACGCCTTGGTCACTCACCACGGGTACTAGTCCTGTAGCCATTCACAAAGTTTCGACCATCGCTTTCGCCCAGATATGTTTTTTACAGCGATCGCAACCGCCTTTTTCTGCCCAACAAGCACCACCAATCGCTTGCCGCGTGTAACACCGGTGTAGAGCAAATTTCGCTGCAGCATTGTGTAGTGTTGCGTGAATATTGGGATTACGACAACGGGGTACTCTGAGCCCTGACTTTTATGGATAGTAACCGCATAGGCCGGGACAATCACATCGAGCTCGCCAAACCCATAAGCTACAACCCGCCCATCAAACCGAACGGTTAGCTCACCGAGTGCCTCATCAAGCGTCTCAATAAAGCCCGTATCGCCGTTATAAACATCTTTATTGTAGTCGTTTTCAATTTGCATGACCTTGTCGCCAACGGCGAAGGTCCAACCGAATCGCTGTATTTTTTTAATACTCTGAGGATTTAGCACCGCTTGAAGCGCGATGTTCATTGACCTTGCGCCAACTCCGCCGCGGTTCATCGGGCAAAGAACCTGAATGTCTTTAAGCGCATCAACACCAAATCGTTTAGGAATCCGTGTCTTTACAAGCTCGATGATCCGCTCACTTGCCTGCTCAGGATCTTCCACGGCTACAAAATAAAAGTCACTTTCCGCAACAGGACGCTCGAGCATTGGCAACGCACCGCTGTTGATGCGATGCGCGTTGGCGATGATCGCACTCTGAGCGGCCTGACGAAACACCTCTGTAAGTTTTACAACGGCTACGCTTCCCGAATCGATAAGATCGGCAAGCACCTGCCCCGGGCCGACAGAAGGTAGTTGATCGATATCTCCAACAACAATGAGAGCAGCCTGATCGGGAAGGGCCTTCAGCACGGCATGCATGAGCATGACATCAACCATCGAAGCCTCATCGATAACAAGCAAATCGCAGTCTAAGGGGTTCTGCGCGTTGCGCTTAAACCCACCAGCCCGCGGGTCAGTCTCCAAAAGGCGATGGATCGTCTTTGCCTCAAAGCCGCTTGTCTCGCTCATGCGCTTCGCAGCTCGACCCGTTGGAGCACACAACTCGATCCGAACACCTTTGGCCGCAAGAATTT
>Ga0192647_102954_pt1 | contig 10365 bp, 11 predicted proteins | sample LauGreFa1BDMLBSN_2_FD_133046 | JGI IMG/M metagenome (GOLD analysis project Ga0192647, IMG submission 133046) | Freshwater lake microbial communities from Lake Michigan, USA - Fa13.BD.MLB.SN - reassembly | ecosystem: Environmental > Aquatic > Freshwater > Lake | place: Lake Michigan, USA...
ACCGCGGAAACGAATCGGCCAGTCCGAAGCGCTCCTGGCGAAGTCGATGCGGGCATGGGCACAAGAAGGACATCTTCAGGGTGACGAGTTCGCGGTGGCCCGAGGGATTCTCCGTGACGGGGCAAGGGCCGTGGACTCTGCTAGGGCTGCAATGTCAGACGGCCTTGCCAGTGCGTATTCGTTCGCCCGAACGGTGAAGGTCTACCAGGAGCTGGTCACCATGTACCGGAGTGGTGAGGAGGTGCAGACTGATGACCTTGATGATCTCCTCCGAAACCTTGCCAGCGCAGGCCCGGTACGCGACCCCCAGGAGTGACCTGGCGACCTTCGGCCCTGCCGTTGGTCAAGTCATGGCGCTGATGGGTATGCCACCGATGCCGTGGCAGCAACAGGTTCTGGACACCGCCTGCGAAGTGGACCCTTCGGGGACTGGCTGGCGCTACAAAACAATCATCTTGACTGTTCCCCGCCAGAGCGGAAAATCATCCCTAGCGGGCGGCCTCATGGTCCATCGTGCATTGACCCAGCGGGACTTCCGCGGCTGGATGTCAGCACAGACCGGCCAATCGGCCCGCGATCTCTGGTATGAGTGGAACCGCATGGTCACTCAGGCCATGCCGGGCCGGTGGAACGTTCGCCTCTCTAACGGTGAAGAACGAATGTCCTGGCCCACCACGGGCGGGTTTATCAGAACCTTCCCCCCTACCGCGGAATCCCTTCACGGCAAGCAGGCCGACACGCTCATTCTTGACGAGGTGTTTTCGTACTCGATGGAGTTGGGCGACGCGATCCTTCAGGCCGTCATCCCGACCCAGGCCACCAGACCATGGCGGCAGACCTGGATCATCAGCACGGCAGGCACCGGTTCAAGCGACTGGATGCGCTTCTGGGTGGAGAAAGGTCGGGCTTCGCTGTCAGACCCCAACTCCACAATCGGGCATTTTGAGTGGGCAGCTCCAGAGGAAGCCACCTGGGATGACCCCGCCACCTGGGGGGCATACCACCCCGCCTACGGCCTCACCCAGACCCACGAGTCGTTCCTAGTGGCCGCGGAACAACTAGGCGAAGCGGGCTTCAACAGGGCGTATCTAAACCGCTGGCCGAGTGCCGCGACCTCATGGAGACAGATGTGGGGAACGTTGCCGGAGAACGGAATCCCCGCTGGGGCTCAGGTATTTATCGCCGCTGATTCCTGCCCCCGCCATACGAAGGCCAGCATTGTTGCCGCCGCCCCAGGTGACCCCATCCCGCTAGAAATCATCGACCACCACGCGGGCATCGACTGGGTAGTCCCCCGCCTGACTGAGCTTTACCAGCGACACGCCTGCGAAGTGTTGATTGTCCGTACCGGCCCGCTAGGCCACCTGATTCTGGACCTGGAGCGGGCAGGGGTTCGGGTCAAGGCGGTGACTGCCGCCGAATACCAGGACGCAGTTTCACGCTTCCAGACCTTGACCGTGGCCGATGGGATCGCGCACCCGCGGGACCCGCGTCTAGATCAGGCAGTTGCAAACTCCATGGAGGTCAAGGCGGAGCGGCCCACCTGGAGGCGCAAGGACCACTCCACGGACATTTCCCCGCTCGTCGCTGCCAGTTTGGCGGTCTGGGCCGCCGCCACGCCCGTGGGGATGCAAATCTTCTAGGTTTGACACTGGCAGTATGTGTGCTATACTAAAACCAACGTCAACACAGGAGACCAAGATGAACACTCGTACCAAGAAGAACCTGCAACTCGCTGCCGCCGTCTTTGCAGTGATCGCCTTCTTTGGCCTGTCCACGAACGATTCGGTAGCTGGCTTTATGGAGGACTGGAAGGCTGTTCCGTTCCAGTCGCAAGGGCGCTAAACATGGCGCAGGACTTAGTTAGGCGTGTCGGCATAACGCGAATGTGACAAACCCAGCCCGAGAATTTCCTCATGGGTGTCTTTGGGTTTGAGCGTCGCCGTGCAGAGCGGCTCCCTGGCGCTTCCGTGGCCCCCCCGCCCCGGTCCATGAATCCAGGGGCACCCACCCCCGACCAGGCAATGACCCTTGCCGCTGTCTACCGCTCCGTCAGCCTCCTGACCACGGCTGTCTCTCAGCTCCCGCTGGAGGTTCACCGCGGGAATGACCCTGTGGCTTCGCGGCTAGCGCAGCGGCCTGACATTCACCAGACGCTTCCTGAGTTCCTCCAGGAAACTGTTTTTTCACTGGCAACCACGGGCAACTGCTACTGGTGGAAGACGTTCAACGCAGACGGGACGGTGATGAACGTCCAGACAGTCAACCCGTCGAAGATCAGCGTCACCGCCGAAAACCCGAACGACATCGTTCCGCAGCCCCGCTACGAAATCGACGGGCGCAGGGTCAACCCGTACATCACTCACCTTCGCCTAGCGACTAAGCCTGGCGAATTCACCGGGTTTGGCCCCATCCAGGCGGCAGGCCGTGATCTGCGCATAGCGCTTCTGCTCCGTGAGTACTCAGAGGGCTACTTCAACGTTGGCTCTCCGGTTGGCATTCTGAGTTCAGATGCTGTCCTGACGCAGGATCAGAGCGACATGTACCGCGATGCTTGGGCCGAGAACATGTCGAAGCGTTCCGTTGCAGTTCTAGGAGCGGGCCTGAGTTACACGCCGGTCTATCAGGACAGTCAGCAGGCACAGTTGGTCGATAACCAGCGGGCGATCACCACGAACATTGCCCGCCTTTTCGGTATCCCGCCGCAGCTTCTCGCTTCCGGCATTGAGGGTTCATCGCTGACCTACACGACGACTGAGAGCCTGTGGCAGACGTTCCTCCAGACCACGCTGGCGCAGTATCTTAGCGCCATTGAGGCGAACTTCAGTGATCTACTTCCCCGCGGCCAGGAGGCCCGGTTCAAGTTGGATGCGCTTCTGCGCTCCAATCTGTCGGCCCGCGTGGAGGCCTACACCGCCTTCACCGCCATGGGCGTCATGGATGCCGAAGAAGTCCGACTTTCAGAGGGCATGTCAGCCGGTGCGCCTGGACCGACTTCTAACCCGCAGACCGCCCCGCAGACCGCCACGAACGGGAGCCCCACCTAATGGAACAGCGCACATTCGCAGTACGACTGGCAGACACCGAAGAACGCATGGTGGAAGGCGTAGCCGTTCCTTATGACCAGACCATCGACCTAGGTGCGGGTGTCCGTGAGCGTTTCGCCCGTGGCGCGTTCGGAAACCCCCAGGGTGTGAAGCTCCTGTGGCAGCACCGTGAACCGATTGGTCGAGTGGAGGCCACCGATGACGGCCAGGACGGATTCCGAATCCGTGCCTACATTTCCAAGACTCCCCGCGGCGACGAAGCAATGACGCTGTTGCGCGACGGGGTTATCGACAAGTTCAGCGTTGGCTTCACGCCCGTTCTGGATGAGCGTGACGCTGACGGTGTGATTGTTCGAACCCAGGCGAATCTTCACGAAGTTTCCCTGGTGACATTCCCTGCCTATGACGGCGCTGCCGTGACGGCAGTCCGAGAGGAACCCATGAACCCCGAGACCGAAGAGACCGAAACCCCAACCGAAACAGAAAGTGAGGCCACCGTGGCTGACACAGTAGATGTTGAGGCCCGCGAAGGCCTGGCAGAGCTGGAGCGCCGTATGGCGATCCTCAGCACCACCACCCCGCAGGGTTCAACCACCCCGCAGTACCGTTCATTCGGTGAGTTCGTCGCGCATGTGGCGAAGGGCGACACCGCGGCGCTGGACCTTTACGCCGATCTGAACACCCGCGCATTCGCTGGCGGCGTGGCTGGCGCAACCGCATCCAACCCAGACAGTATCAACATTGACGCCTGGGTGAAGGACTCCGTTCGGATTCTCGATTTCGGGCGCCCGACGATGAACGCCTTCCGCACCGTGGCTCTGCCCAATGAGGGTCTGAACATCGAGTACCCCGAAGTGGCCACGAACGCTATCGCTGTCGGCCAGCAGGCGGCTGAAGCTGATGTTCTAGCCTTCGGCAAGATCAGCCTTCGCCCCAAGACCAGCCCCGTTGTTACTTACGGCGGGTACACGGCCCTGTCGCGGCAGGCCATTGAGCGCTCGTCCTACGGCTACCTGGACACCGTGATGCGTGCCATGACGGTCCAGTACGCGAAGGCAACCAACCAGGCAGTCGTCACCGCGCTCACCGGCTCAACGGGCATGGGATCGGCCACCGCCGCCGCGACCAGCGCAGGCTGGATCGGTGCTGTCGCCGATTCGGCAGAGCACATCTACAAGAACGCCGGTCTGTCGCCGGAGTTCATCCTGTGCTCTCTCGATGTCTACAAGAAGATCATCAAGCTGGTCGATGGTAATGACCGCGGCGCTGTCGCTTCGGCCAACCCGCAGAACAACACCGGCACGGCAAACATCCCAGGACTCCAGGCAACGCTCCTGGGTCTGCCGGTCATCGTTGATCCGGCACTTGCCACTGGCGCGTGCTGGATTGCTAACAGCCAGGCCTTCGAAACCTACGAGTCGGCTGGCGCACCGTTCCGCCTGAGTGACCAGGACATCACGAACCTGACCGCGGAGTTCTCGGTCTACGGCTACATGGCCACCGCGCTCGTGCTGCCTGGCGCTCTGGTCAAGGTCACGGCCTCCTAACCCACCCCTCCGAGAACCCAGGACCCTCCCATGACTGTCGAAGTCGCCGATCTGCGTCACTACGTTGGCGCACCCAGCAGCGATGACGCATTCCTGGAGAGGGTCCTGGGGGAGGCGGCAGCGGCCATGACTGCCTATGTCGGATCAACACCCATTCCCGAATCAGTCTGGGACGGCTGCATCCTCCTCGTCGGGTCTGAAATGTTCCACCGCCGAAATGCCCCCAGCGGCATCACCCAGTTCGTGAGCATGGACGGCCAGGGCATGAGAATGAACCTTGACCCCCTGACAGCCGCCTACCCGATCCTGGATCGTTGGGTGGTGCGGGGCGTATGAACACGCTGAAGGCTGTCAGGTCTGAACTTCACCGGCAGTTGGCTTTGGCCGGTGCAACGATCTATGACTTTATTCCCGAGCGGCCCACACCGCCTTGCGCGGTGATCGAGTCAGGAACGCCTTACATGCAGCAGGGCGAAACCTTCTGTGAGTTCAAAGTGGGTTTCAACATTCTGCTCCTGGTGGCGACTGCCGCCAATGAGGTCCAGACCGAAGCCTTAGACCAGTTGATCTGTGATGTTCTCGACGAAGTTCAGTTCGACATCGAGAGCGTCGATCAGCCTGGTCAGTTCAATGTCAACAATGCCGAGTTTTACGGCACCCGCATCGCCATTTCCTCATACCAAGACCTAAAGAAGTAGGGAGAAAGCCCGTGGCACGTTCAAGGATCAAAGGCAAGTCGCTCACCATCACGGTGGGCACAGTCAAGTACGAGTGTGATCTCGTTTCGTTCGTTCTGGAGAAGTCCGATCAGGGCGGTAACACCTCTGATGTTGTGACGTTCTGCGACGCGACCACGGGTGGCGCTAGCGGCCAGGTGTGGCAGTTGTCGCTGGAGGCTCTCCAGTCCACTGATGTCACCGACGCGGTGGCGGTTCCGCCGATCACCCAGTCGCTGTGGTCCCTGCTGTGGGATGAGGCCGATAAGGGCAGCGATCAGGAAATCGCGTTTGAGTTGGCTCCTTACGGTAATGCCGCCGCATCGGCAGCTCAGCCGCATTTCACCGGCAAGTTCATCATCAAGAGTGGCGACTACCCGACCATTGGCGGCAGTGCAGGCGACCAGTCCTGGACTTTCAGCAAGACCTACGTCGTGGCTGGTAACACCGTCACTCGCAAGGTCGCTTAAACCTAATCTCCCTTCTCGCCTGCCCTAGCGTCTCCTGTGGGGGCGGGCGGGAAGGGACTAACCACAGGAGACAAGGAATGGCAATTCAGAGCCTGACGATTTCAGACATCGCGGAGATCGAGCGCCTTAGTGGCCAACCGCTGGGTGATCTGACCGACCCGAAGGCAATGAAGGGAACCCTGATGCAGGCAATCGTCTTCGTGACGAAGCGCCGCGAAGATTCCAACTTCACCTTCGAAATGGCGGGCAATCTCACCATGGAGGAAATGAACGAGGTGATCGCCGAAGACCCTACCTGAGCGGCCTGGATGATGACCGCGCCGAAGATCAAGCGCGGTTCTGCCTGGCCACAGGAATCAGCCCCACGGAATACAAGCGATTGACACTCAGGGAGCGTGCCGCGTTCATTGAGGCCCACAACGAAAGGAGCAGTTAAATGGCCGAAGCTGGCGTGACTGTTCACGGCCTCCGAGAAGTTGTCAGGGGCATGGAGCGCTTGGGTGTTGATGTTCAGGACTTGAAAACCGCGTTCCAGAAAATTGGAACGAAAGCACAGGCACAGGCGAAGATGAACGCGCCGAAGGTGTCGGGCCGCCTGGCTGGCACAGTGCGCCAGTCGAAGCGGAAGAACGCTGTCATTCTCATGGCGGGATACAACTCCAAGAAGCTTCGTTACGCCGCTGTCCACGAGTATGGCTGGCCTGAGCGCGGGATTCCCGCGAAGCGCTACATGCGCAGGACAGTGGAGCAGTTGGGCGGCTACGCGGTGCGGGAACTTGAAGACGAACTTCGTTCGCTGGTGCGAAAGCGGGGCTTCTAGTGGCAGGCAAGCAGCAAGTCACGGTGTCCTTCATTGCTGACACGCGGAGGATGCGCCAGGGTATTGACGAAGTAAACGGCAAGTTGAATGGCTTCAGTAATGCCATGAAGGGTTTCGCCGCAGTCACCGCGGGCGCGTTCGTCGCTCAACCGATCATTGACTGGGCAAAGCAAGGCATCATGGCTGCCTCTGACTTCCAAGAGGCCTTGAATAAGTCCAATGTTGTCTTCGGGGACAACGCGAAGGCCGTGGCTAAGTGGGCGGAGAACTCCGTTCAAGGGTTCGGTCTGACCCAGGGCGCAGCACTTGAAGCCGCGGGCACGTTCGGCAACCTCCTGACATCGTTCGGCGCGTCGCAGCAGGCCGCCGCCGACATGAGTACCCAGATGGTGGAACTTGCCGCCGATCTTGCTTCATTCAATAACACAAGCATTGACGACGCGCTCCAGGCGATTCGCAGCGGCCTTTCTGGTGAGGCGGAGCCGCTGAAGCGGTTCGGTATCACCCTGTCGGATGTGCGGCTGAGGGCTGAGGGGGCGGCGCAAGGTCTCGACACTACGGGCAAGTCGCTGTCGCCGCTGACTAAATCCATGGCGGCGTACTCCCTCATCCTGAAGGACTCCACGAATGCTCAGGGCGATTTTGCCCGCACATCGGACGGGTTCGCTAACCAGTTGCGCATCATTGAGGCTGGCGCGTCAGAACTGAAGCGAGCGTTCGGTCAGGGGTTCCTAGACGCCCTGGGTAACGCCGGGGATTCGTTTGGTGATGTTGGCCAGGCCATGGAGGACTTGCAGCCGCTTCTGGAGTTCTTCGGCGGGCGTGCTGGCGAAACCGCCAAAGCTCTTGGCCAGATTGCTTCCGGCCTTATCAACATTGGCCAGGCCGCTGAAGGTGCCGGTGAGAAGTTCGGCCCGTTGGGTGATGGGATTGACTGGATCATCAACGACATGCCGCTGTTCTGGAACGGTTTCCGCACCGCGGGGCAAATCCTAGACAAGTTCACCGGCTCGTCGCAGGACTCCGCAAACGCGGCGTGGTCGGCTGCTGACGCTTACAGTGGCATGACTGTGGCCTCCTACCGCGCCGCTTTTGGAATCGGTGAGTCGGCGGGCGTGGCTGAAGGTGCCTGGGTCGATGCGTCTGGGAACATCATTGACGCCAATGGGGCCGCGGCGGAGCAACTGGCTTCGGACTATCAGTGGGCGGCGGAGCAGATCGCCAACGCGGCTACCTGGTGGTCGAATGCTGCTTGGAAGGCTGGCCAGAACGCCGCTAACGCGATCATTCTTGCCCGCGGGCAACTATCGGGCACAGTGTCATCGGCTATTGCATCGGCAGGGTTCGATGCCGCTTTCGCTTTTGAGTCGCAGCCACCATGGGAGAAGGCCGGGCAGGCAGTTGCCCGAAAGGTTGGCGGCGGCGTATCAAAGGGGCTGAAGGCCGAAACGAAGATCATGTTGGCTGATTGGCTGGCCGACTGGTCGAACATTGACGTTGAGGTTGAAACGAAACTGTCAAAGGCGGGCGGGAAACTCGCTGAAGGCTACAAAACCCGCCTAGATGCCCTGAAGGCCGCAGCACAGGCCTATGAGCAGACCGTGACCGACTCCATCGACGTCGTGAACGCGAAGGTGGAGGAGTACTCCAAGGGTCTGTCTGAAGCGTTCCTTGGCTTCAATCTGTCCGACTTCGTGAAAGAGATCAAGGACGACGCGGGCAACGTCACGGGCACGATCTTCGACTCCGATGCCTTCCAGAAATGGCTAGGCGATAAGGAATCCATCCGTACCGGACTGTCGCCGCTCCTCGGCCAGATTCCCCAGGTGTGGGCCGAGCAGATCATGGGCATGGACAATGCTTCGGCGAAGGCCACCATCGACTGGCTCACGACCAGCCCCGACCAGGTGGCAAACCTCCAGACCACATTCACTCAGTTGTCGGCTGATGTGAAGGCGACCCTTTCCGATCCGCTGGCCGAAGCGATGAGGGGCAGTTATTGGGAAGCGCAGATGGAAGGCATCAAGGCGGCGCGGGAGGTCGTGGAGACTGAAGCCGAATCGTTCAAGAAGTTCGTGAAGAAGCAACTGAAAACAAAGATTGTGATCGACATCGAGTATCGAGAGGTGGCCCCGCCCCCCGCTAGGGCGGCGGCTGGCGGCTCCGCCGTGGCCCAGATTCAGCAATTCGAAGCGCTTAATGGACGGGCGTGGAGAGCATGAGACCCTGCTCCACCATCTGGCTGGAACTTCAGCTCCCCGACCCTGCCCTGAACATGTTCATTGTTGAAGTCAGCGCCTATGACGGCCCGAACCTTCTGGCCCCTGACCAGTTGCCGAACATCGGCGGCGGCCTAGCGCAGCCGTTCACTTACGACCAGTCCATGCTGGATGGGGCTGATCTGCTGGAGTACGCGGGACTGGGTGTCGATAAGCCTGGGTATAAGTGGATTTCGTTCACCAGTCACACCATGGAGATTGTGGTGGACCGCGGGGTGGATGTTCGCCAGTCCATCGCTGCCCGTCCTGTCGCGGGAACGCTGAAGGCCCGCATTGTGGACCCCTACCTGGATGCGCTCCAGAACCAGGCCGTTGGCCCGCACATTGTCGCCAGGCTCCGTGCCGGTGCTGAAATTGTGTTCACGGGTGAGATTTACGCCCTGGCGACGACGTATGACGCTACGGGGGTTCCCGTGGTCACCCTGGAGGCCGCAGACGGTATCGCCGCCATGAACGCCCACCGCCTGCCCGCTAGGCCCGCAGAGACCTTCCAGGCCCGCCTGGAGGCCGCCGCGACGGTGGCGAACCTGCCTATCACCGTGTCGGCCCCTGGGGTTGATCTGACGCCCACGGAAGGTGAGACCACGGCCCTGGAAACGGCCTATGCCGCCATTGACTCCGAAGCGGGCTTCTCGTGGATGAACCGCCACAACGCTGTTCGGGGTCTGGCCCGTGGTGAGGAGCAGCCCGCCGCCCGCCTGGCAGCGGCAGCTCCCCGCTGGTTGATGGGCAACACCGGCCAGGACCACATTTGTTTGACCGCGATCAACGTGGGCAAGGACACCAGGCAGGTTGTGAACAAACTGACCGTGACAAACCTTGAACATGACCAGTCAGACCCCGACCCGACCAGGTGGCGCTGGAACCGCCCGCAGTACACCTACGACCACACCGCTTCGCAGGAGTATTACGGAGTAGGTGAGGCCAGAGTCACCACGACCCTGGCCCCCGCTGATCTTCCCGCCCTGGCCGCTCACGCCTTCGCACTGTATGGGGAACCCAAGGCAAAGGTGATGAACGTCGAGTTCGTTCTATCGCAGTACGCAGACGACCTAGTACCTGCCCACACGTTCGTGGACGTCGGGGATGTCGTGGATGTTCACATGATCCGCCCCAGCGGCACGGTTCTGCCGGAATACCAGTCCCGCCAGGTCGTCGCTGGCGTAACCCACACCCTGACCCCTGATCGCTGGACCACCCAGCTCGAACTCCTCTAAGGATTGCCATGGCCCTGCGCTGGAAGAATTTCGTCCCGAACACTCCGCTGAAGGCGGCGGAAGTAAATGACCTGGCGAACAATGGATGTGTCCAGATCGACACGGCGACTGACCTGGACGACCCAAACCTGGTGGACGCGAATCTGGCCTTCGACCTGGCGACGAGCACCTTGTACCACCGGGCGGCGGCGGGTGTGGGGGCGGATAAGTGGACGCTTGCCGGCGTCCTCCCCGGTCTCCGCGGCTGGGCTGAGATCAGTGATGCGCCC
>Ga0192647_102956_pt1 | contig 10364 bp, 12 predicted proteins | sample LauGreFa1BDMLBSN_2_FD_133046 | JGI IMG/M metagenome (GOLD analysis project Ga0192647, IMG submission 133046) | Freshwater lake microbial communities from Lake Michigan, USA - Fa13.BD.MLB.SN - reassembly | ecosystem: Environmental > Aquatic > Freshwater > Lake | place: Lake Michigan, USA...
AGTTTATCAACAAGCCTCATTATTCGAGGCCCGTCTTTTACGTTTTGTCCAAGATCGCTTTCCCATACGAAGAGAGTGTTTTCTTTTGTGGGATTTTCTACACCTCTACTGTCCTCAAAAATAAAAGCTACATGGCTGTAAAAAGACTTATGATAAAACTTGATTACTTTTTCTGAAAATGTGCCTCCTGATAAAAACAACAAATCTCCATTACCTAAATTTTCTAAATTAAGTTTTTCTACATTTTTTAATTGAAGTTTGGGATAAAAAGCATATACAATTGAAACCCAAAAAATCATTAAAAAGGCTGCTAAAAAACAAAAATATTCCCATGCGTTCATTGTGTTTAATATTTTCTAATTTTAATTAGAAAAAAATATCCCATTGATAATTATTTACGAAACGAACGCTATTTTTTCTGCACATATATACTGTCAACCAACACCATAAAACTTACAAACCAAACGATCCAAAAAATATTCCTTCCATTCGAAGATATTATTTCAAGGCGATAGGAGAATATTGTAAAATTTGTAAAAGAGGGTTTCTGTGTATGTCTGACAAAACTTTAAAGATTTTTTTGATTTATTTATTTTTGAACAAATAAATAATGGACGTTCCAAGAACTCTCTCAGGGTCTCCTTGTAAATTATGCTCGCCTGAAAAAAGTTGTCACCACCACAGTGGTTCAAAATCCCCTAAAAAATCGAAATCTTCTAAAAGGAGACCCTCCAACACTTTTACTAATCTTCCTTGTAGTGTATTATTAAAAATAGCAAGCGAGCTACACCCTAACGATTATCTTAATTTAACTTTGGTTTCTTATGAAATTGACATGTGTCTTAGTGAGGGTCGTTATAAAACAAAAAAAGAAGAGTTTGAATTAAAAAAGAAACAAAAAAAGATTCAAAAAATAATTAAGGATCCTTTGTGTAACTTAGCAGCTGAAAATGGTAATCTTCAAATACTACAATGGGCAAGAGAAAACGGATGTAAGTGGAACGAGTTAACGTGTGTATATGCAGCTAAAGAAGGTCATCTTAAAGCACTACGTTGGTTGAGAGAAAACGGGTGTCCTTGGAATGAAATGACATGTGAATATGCTGCTTTAAACGGCCATCTCGAAGTGCTGAAGTGGGCGAGAGAAAATGGATGTCCTTGGAATGAATGGACGTGTTCACATGCTGCTTTAAAAGGGCAACTTAAAGCGCTACGCTGGGCACGGGAAAATGGGTGTCCTTGGGACGAAGATACGTGTTCATATGCTGCTGGAAAAGGGCATCTTGAAGTGCTGAAGTGGGCACGGGAAAATGGGTGTCCTTGGGATGAACGAACATGTTCATCTGCTGCTGAAAATGGGCATCTTAAAGTTCTGCAATGGGCTCGAAAAAATGGGTGTCCTTGGAATAGCGATACATGTTCATTTGCTGCTTTTAACGGCCATCTTGAAGTTCTGCAATGGGCAAGAGAAAATGGGTGTCCTTGGGATAGCTTAACGTGTTCGTCTGCTGCGGAAAACGGGCATCTTGAAGTGCTACGCTGGGCAAGAGAAAATGGGTGTCCCGAATAGTTTCATCAAAAATCTGTAAAGGTGAAAATATGTTAGGAAGGTGACTGTCGATCTTAAAGTATTTAAGACGTTAATTTCATTTCCGATCTTAATCGGAAATGCAAAGGCTATATTTTATTTTTGATCGCGATCGGAAATTCATTCCTCCTCAACTTCATTATAGTTTGCAACTGCCTCACAAGTGCTTGAAAAATGATCTGTCTGGCACAAAAAGCACCAGGGATTACTTTTACAATGTGATTCAATATGTCCTCTTCGCAAACAGAGAGTGCAACGAAGATTTTTAAAACAGCTATCCGAAGTATGCCCCACTTTACCACAATCTTCACAAATTGGAGTTCTACAAGTTGCCTCTAAATGTCCTTTTTTTCCGCATCGATTACAAGACCAACAAGCATCTGCAACATGTCCAAACCTTTTGCAATCTACGCACTGAGGGGTATCACAATCGCTTTCGCGATGACCTCGTTTATTGCAACGTCTGCAAGGTGTTTTCTGACATTTATTTACCACGTGCCCTTCCTCTTTACAATAATAGCAAATTGGAATTTTTTTAGGAATTCTTTCTATACCATCAGGACTATTTTTTGCTGCTTCAGATAGAAACCTCTTTCCCGTAGTTTTACCAGAATTAATATTCATAAATTTTTCTGTGGCGGCTGCAATATCAGCATCAGCAGACATTATAGTAAAACTTAGACAAACCTTTTATAGAACTTTTATAAAAAAACTTTATTGCTTTAAAGAATAATTTATTCAATAAAAAGAGAGATCAAAATGGCAGAAAAAATTAAAGGAGACAACGGTTCTTTTATTTACGTTGAAGGAATGAGAGTAAAAAAAATACATCCCACCGCAGAAGAACTAACTAAAACTAATCCTGAAGATTTCTTTTACGAGGTTACAGTAGTAGGAAGAGATGAAAATAGAGTAGAAGACGTTCAAAATGATGTTAATGTTTTTACGACAGGACTCGTTATTGAAGCTCCTAGAAATTCTCACATTGAAGTATTGGAACACCCTCAATTGTATAAAGCAGGTTATTCTTTGCAAGGAGGAGTTAGATTATATAATCAAGCTACTGACGGAGAACTTTTAATACCTCTTTTTAAATTTAGGGATGCTGAAGATCTAGAACTCCCTTTTAGAGCGGCTCTTATAGTAGTTAGACAAACAGAAAATACTTATACCACCTACCCGGGAACAGAAAGAGAATCTTTGAATGACGAAGAAAATACTCAATCTCACAAAAAAACATCAACGAAAAAGAAGAGCGGCAAAAGCCACATGTTTTAGAAATACGAACTAAATTTTATTTTCGATTTTGATCGAAAATAAGCTGCTTATGTGTAAATTTTGATTATTCTACCTCTTCTATTCGTACTTCTCTAGTATGATTTTAATCTTTTTTTGATCAAGATCAAAAAAAAATATATTTTGCAATTACTCCTCCTCTTCAACCTCTTCCTCTTCCTCGACATCCTCTTCGTCTCCTCCCTCATCAACCTCCTCAACATCTGGCTCCTCTTCATCTACAACAGCTTCCTCCTGAGGCTCTTCATCTGCAAGATCAATTTCAACATCCTCGACATCCTCCACTTCTTGGCTTTCTACTTCTTCTACAGGTGTTTCAGATACCTCTTCTTCAGATTCTACTTTTCCTTTAGTAGCCTTTGCTTTTGGGACTGCTTTCGGAGTGCTCTTAGGTTCAGCCTTCGGTGCAACTTTTGGCGCTACTGCTTTTGATTTCGGCTCTGTCTTTTTTGCTACTTTTTTTGCTCTTACAATGATGCCATGAGCTTCTGCAAATGATGCAGCTTCTTCGGTGATAGGAAGAACTGTCTCATCGTCCTCGTCGAGAACTCCGTAAACCTCACGGGGATCTTGAGTATAAACCATTCTATGATTTTTTTCATCAACCCATAGCCCTGGGCTAATTTCGTCTAGATTTATTTTTGCTATTTTTTTGATAACTTTGGGTAATGATTTGGGTGCCTTAGCAGCTACAGCTTTTGATTTAGGAGCGGGAGTTACGGCTTTTGATTTAGGAGCGGGAGTTACAGCTTTTGATTTTTTCGCTACAGGAGCTTTAGCAAGCATAGACTGGTAATGACCAGAGTTTTCAGTACCGCAATACCAAGAACCTGAAAGTTCATTCTTTGCTGATTTTCCACACACACGTTGATTTCCGTCTTTTCCGTTGATTACATATTCACATGTATGTGTTTCCGACGTTTTGCTTTTTGAGACTGTTTTTGAAGAAGGGGGAACGGCTTTTGATGAGGCTACGGATTTTGTCGTCTTTTTTGGCGAATACGATGCGAAAGCTTCTTGAACAAGTTCAAGTGTAAGATCCTCTCCAACGACACCCACGAGAGCGTTAAATACGTGTTCAGCAAGAGCATTAAGATCAGTCATTTTGGAAAATAAGTTGTCTTTTACTAAATTTGCCTTGGTTTTAAATCACTTAGTTTTGAAAAAAATAAATTTCATTTTTTTAATTTTTTGACAGTCTTTAACTGTATCTAATCAAATTTTCTGTATTTAAACATTAGAAAGATCATCCGAAAATACTTCCCATAATATATTATAAATATGTTTTCGATCAAGATCGAAAACATATTTTAACGCATAAGAAGTCTAGTAATTAAAGCGTAAATAGTTGAGTGAAGAATTAGTCCCTGAATGGTAGGAGTTTCATTATCGTCTAAAGTATTAAAATTAAAAGAAGATGTAAAAACGTTTATTGTTTCGTATAAAAATGGTGACGACAAAAGAATAAATAAAAGACCCCCAATTAGCGCTACAATCCATTTATCATTTGAATTATAGGGTTTCGTACAATCGTTTCGTTTACCGTCCATAAAAAGTCTAACTAAAACAACAAAAACAAACCCATGTATTAATACACCAGCAAGGTTAGGAACTCCTTCACTATTCGATATTTTTAACCCGAACCTAGACGTAACTCCATTTGTAAGAGAAAAACTAAATGGAGAACTTAAAATTAAAAACATAAGACCAGAGATAATGGAAAACGTGTTTTTGTCTGTTGAATTATAGGGTCTGTCGCACATCTTTTTCTTAATAAAGAAAAAGAAAACTTTTTTCTAATCCAAATTTTCAAATTTTACTCAACGCCTGCCGTCAGAATTCCGTGGCGTTGCATTTGATATTTCATTCCTTTCTTATGTTTTGAATGATTAACTTCGAGAATATCGTATGTAGATCCACGATTTAAACGAGCGTAATGTGTTGGTAGCATTGGGTTAGTTTTAGGGATCACAAGCAAATCTCCGTGAGCTCCGAAATGAACGTGAGGAAGTTCTACGTTTTGCATGAGCGGGCCGATAGTTCGAAGAGGTAATTGCGAAGTATCTAGCGTAGTTACAACAACGTTATAGTCAGAAGGATTAACGGATTTGGGAATATTAAAAAATACAAAATCGTCAACGTTCAATCTTCCCGGTACATTTTTTGGTAAACTATAAAAATGTCCGTTTGAAAAAGGTAAATCAAGTTGCTGTATTTGCGCCATTATTTATTTCAAAAGAAAAAAAGATTTTAAATTCCATTTTGATTTACGAAATACATAAACTAAACTTTGCTATATCCTGAAGGATTCACAACAAATACTTCATTAGATTTTTCAAACATTTTTTGAGTTATTTTTGATATTCTGGAGGTTGAAGCAAAAACAGAATTAACATTTACAATTTTTTTATTTTTTATTTTTATTTCTGACACCAACTCGCATTGATAAGGGAAGGATTCACCTTCAATTTCATAAGCTATAATTATTACAGTATTAAGGTCGTCTCTCCTTTTTGGTTCCAGATATGCATGAGCGCTATTTGGGACCATAATATTACAGTCTGGATTTGCAGAATCGACAACGTATAGAAATATATTACAATCATAATAATATTGTGCGATGCTTATAAAAACTTCGGGTGCAATGTAAGAGTTTCCTTCTAATATTTCTTTGAGATTTTCAATAGTATAATTGTAAGTTTCTTGCTTTATTGAGTAAGATTCAGTCCCCAAAGAATTTGAAATATCTGTGCACACTTTTTCAATATCAGAGTCTCTATCAAAAGCCTTTTCCAAACAAAGCAAAAAGCTTTTTGGAGATGTAATAACTCCTTGTCTGAGAAAAGGATAAATACTTTTCTTTTGAAATTCTTCTTTTTCTAAATTAATATATTTGAAAAGTCTCTTCCAGTTAAATGGCATATCTCCGTATCTGCCAGATTGAGATAATTTATTAGAACCAACAATATAGTCTCCTGTAATTTTTTCTTTTTTACCCCCTTCTTTTGAAAGATATTTATTTAGTTTCGAACCCTCTTTTTCATATTGATCGACGATAAAACAACATGGTAAGTACGGATGATTTTGTTTATAAACCAAATCCGCAGATTTATTTTCTTTTAATCCTGGATATACGTATTTATCATCAGTATCTCCAGGCTCTCTGGGCTCGCAAACATAATAAGAATTTTCAAATTTCAATACTTTATTTTCTCCGAGCTCTTCAATTGCTCGCTGTGCTTCCTCTTCTGATATGATTATTGGTTGTTCCTTTTTTTGACATTTTACGGAATAATGAGACGATCCAAAAAGATCAGGATGATATTTTTTAAGTAAACCGATCCTTTTTCCTGCTTTTTTATCTTCTTTTTTGGTCAAAGTTTTTGTCGGACTTTTTAAATCAGGTATAATATTTTCATAGATTTGTTTTATTTCATTTTCATTTTGAAGATACAAAGACAACAACTTGGAAAATACTATTCTTGCTGAATTTGCCTGTCTAACGTTTTGAGAAAAACTAACCCTACAAAACAAACGTTTTTCTTTTTGTGTCACGGTTATTCCAAGAGTGTTTTTTTCAGCTTGATCCCCAAAAGTATAATGAATGTAAATTCTTGGTTTATTTGTTATCGTCTTATTTTTTTCGTCTAGAAAGAAAAAGTTTTTCATCAAATCGTTCGTAAAAATCAAATCAGCAAAAATATAACGTTCTATGTTTACATTTTCAACCATGAAAAAACATCTCACCCCCTTTTGTTTTGATGAAATAATGTTATAATCGATACGGTTCCCTAAAGTTCTCAAAAATTTATCTCTAATCTTGATTTCGCTATTTTTAGAAATAAACTCAATTTGAAGATGATTATTCAAATTCCAGCTACCATTCCCATAAATTTTCTTTCTTGCCGTTTCATTTAAAATTTTAAAATAAATACCATCTTTTTCTATCGTATCATAATAATCTAACCATTCTTCAGGAGGAATTTCTTGAGTAAAAACTTTAAAGAATGTATTTTGTTTGAATTTTATATAAACAAAAGGGACATTTGAAGAAACCTCGATAGAATTAAAAATGTCCAAAAGAGTTTCTTTGTTATTTAATCGAATTTTATATTCGACTATTGTTTCCTCTAGTTCGATCTGCCCCGTTTTAACCCCTTTTATTTCATCTATATGTTCTGAAATATCGTTTGTTCTTTTTTTTAAAATATCTAAACGCGCTTTGATTTGATTTTTATAAGCTTCAAGGGTTTGTTTTAGTTTTTGGGAAGAAGTAAATGCAACTTTATCTATATTTTTAAAAATTTCAAGATTTATTTCTCCGGTATTATTATCTGCCCACAATAAAGCTATTTCTCTTGACGTAATACCTGTGTATTTTGATTTTAATATTTCAAGATTGTCAATAAGATCTTCTTGTCTTATTTCTTTTAAATTTTCTCTGATATCGTCAGCGCTTAATTTTAGATTCGGTGTAATTGTATAATCTCGTTCGTTAATGTGAAAAAAATAATAGAGAGAATCATCTTTTCTCTTCAAAACGTATTTTTCTAAAAGCGCTTTTTCGTCTTCATGTTCGAAAACTTTTACCTTTTTTGAATTTATAAATATTTCCATTCTTAAATTAACAAAACTTATTTTATTTTTTATTGGAATCAAAAACCTATTTTATTTTTTATAGGAATCAAAAACGTATTTTAAAGATATCTTATTTTTAAACAAAGTAACATGTCTTCTATTTCTGAGGCTACTCTATTTATTTCTACAAATTCAAGAGCATCTTTGGAAGCTTTAAATTTCGTACGAAAATACCAATTACCATTTCAAATAGTTAGATTGGATACAACAGAATCGAGAGAACAGGCTGCAAATGGAAAACATTTTCAAATTTTATCTGTTCCAACAATGGTAATTTTATATGAAGATGGAAACACGCAATTATTTTTAGGATATACTAAAATAACACAATGGTTAACAGCTTTATTAAAATCGAAAAAGGAGTCTGAAGCTAGAGAACATAGCCAAAATATGTACGAACCTCAAACAGAATACATTCCTCAAGAAAGATATGAGCGGGATCCTCAGCCATTGTCTCACAAAGTGCCAGCTAGACCTTCAACTTTAAAAGTTAGACGTGATGCTGGCGAAGACACTAGAAAAACCGTAGCTAAAGAAATTCAAGTGGACACAGGTGAAGATATTATGATCGAAGAAGAGCCCCAAATTGAGTTTGAACCTGAAGAGCATGTAGTTATAGAAAAACCAAAGGGACGAAGGAAAAAAAATAAAAAGACACAAGAAGAAGAAGCCGAAGATGAATTTAATCCCGTAAAAATGGCAAAGGATAAACTTAATAAAGCCGCGTCCTTAAAAAGTAAACCTCAAAGTTCAAAAATGAAATCTGTTTATAATACCGCAAAGCAAATGGAAATCGATGCAAAAGCGTCGCTAGGATATAAAGAGGAGGATTTGCCACATTTTTAAATTTTTCAAAACATAATTTCTTTTTTAATTAAAATGGATGAAAGATGCCAGCGAAATTTGGGGAGAAGAAGATGCAAAAGAAATGTAGAACCTGGAACTCAATATTGTTGGCATCAGAGGGTAAAACTAAAATGAGACATATATGTATTATAAAACATATTTTAGCTCAAAAAGGGTTTAAGTTTTCGAATGAAGAAATAGCTCTCATCGATGATACCAAAAATAATATTGAGGAACTTAAATCTGATAATATTAGAGGAGTTTATATCGAAGACAGAATGGGTTTTAAAATAAAATATTGGAATTCATCTTTTTGAAATGTCCGATCAAGACATTTTTGCTGATTTAAGTAATGTTTTTCTGCCACAAAGTTTGATATATATGTTTTTGATCTCGATCAAACACATATTGTATTTTTGATCTCGATCAAAAACATATTGTATTTTTGATCTCGATCAAAAACATATTGTATTTTCTTTTTTCAAATTTCTTTTTTTATTAAAAAAATATTATTTTTTATCTATAACATTAATAATGTCGAACGGAAATTATCATAGCATGGAAAATATTGCTGCTCATTCTGCAAATGGACAGGCAAGACGCGAAAATTTCGGTATGCGCAGGGCTGCTGCTCCTCAGGGACCTTCACTTGAGAACAGTTGCCACTTCCCGGCTCCCGCTCCTTTTCGTGTATATTGCAACCCCGCAGCTTTTCACCGAGTAAACGGCCAAGAATATCATAATCTGGTGACTGCCTATGGTAGCAGCCGCCCTCTTCAGCGCGAGTAAATATTTCAAACAATTTGCCTCGTTGTATTTTTTAGCTTGTCAAGCTAAAAAATTTGATAAAAGTTTTGAAATAGTTTATTCGAGACCGTTTTCTTCTATCCATTCCATCACATTGAGATGACCGTTTAAAGAAGCATTCGAATATGCACGAATACTCCAATCGCACCCATTTTTTAGAGCCCATTGCAACACTTCGAGATGACCGTTTAAGGCGGCATATGAAAAAACTGAGCTGTTCCAAGGACACTTATTTTCTCTTAACCATTTCAGCACTTCAAGATGCCCATTTTCAGCAGCATATGAACACACGAAACTATCCCAGGGACACCCATCCCAGGGACACACATCCTGGACTAACCATTTCAGCACATTAAGATACCCGTTTAAAGCCGCATAATTCATCATGGTTGTTATTAAAAATTCCTTTCTTACTCCCAAAGAGTAAAAGAGTAAATAACGGTCAAGTTCACAAAGATATTTTTTGAGTATCAATCGTCTGACATCTTTATTGTTAGGAAATATTCTATTCATTAAATTTTTGAATGATGTCTTTTTGCTGGTGTAAGAGAAATATATTCCCTACTAGTACCTGTATTAAGAACAGAAATAACTATTAAAGCTTTTTTTGTTGTTTTATTTTCCAAAAATTCGTTTGCACAGCGCTTTACTTTTCTTGAAGTTTGAAATTCTGACATTAGATAAAGTAACTTTATGTTTTTAAGCAAATCAAGTTTTCTAGTTTTATTCAGGAAAGAACTTCGCAACAAAATCCAATAAATCTTCATCTTGGTCATAACCCTCAGGAATTGCTTGCATAATAACACCGTCCTTTTTAACAAGCATTAAATTTTTGAAAACTAACATTTCACCTTCTTTCATATCACTTAATATAAATTCAAGGTCTTCATCACCTCCTAGAGGTTTTTCAATAGCCCAATGACTTTGAGAATAAGGTATATCAGTAAAAAGAACTATAGATATACGAGGATCAACTAATTTTGTTGTTTTAGGTATGCTATGCTTATGCATTTTATCAAATTCTGGAGAAAATACAAAAATATCTCCGCTATTAAGCATATATTCTGTTTTTTTCGCTGTATTCAAATTTTGGCATACAAAACGACGCGAACTCCCAAAAGAATATGTAATGACATATGATCCGTAGTTGTCTTGATGCGGAGGTGTATAATCATTTCCACTTTGATAA
>Ga0192647_102963_pt1 | contig 10351 bp, 10 predicted proteins | sample LauGreFa1BDMLBSN_2_FD_133046 | JGI IMG/M metagenome (GOLD analysis project Ga0192647, IMG submission 133046) | Freshwater lake microbial communities from Lake Michigan, USA - Fa13.BD.MLB.SN - reassembly | ecosystem: Environmental > Aquatic > Freshwater > Lake | place: Lake Michigan, USA...
TACAAAACGGGAAGGTACATTCGCTTTTCTAAATACATATTCCCCCTAAACGACTAAAGAAACACCCCCAAATGGCAATCAGATATCCCAAACAATCTAAGAACATCCAAAGCAATCCTAGTGATGGCTTTTTTGCCTAAAATAAAGGGGTTCATGTCTTTTATTGTTTATTAAAATCCAGTAACATTTAATTTAATAAGGTGTATTATCAATAATGTTAACTGGAAAAAATATGGTCTGGGGTATTGGCGGGATTAGTGTGAACCGAAAAATCACTCTATGTCACATTATTTCCTTATGGGCGAGAACGCATTTTGCAAAAATGATTGTTCTATAATTTAATATATCAACTACAAATGGTTTTTAGTAATGAGTGGTAACCTTATGAAACATAATTTCTTACATGATACTCAGCTTACTAAATCAACCTCCTTAAATATCTGGCTTATAGTAGTTCAAATTTTATTACTTTCTGGCTGCCAAAGTCTCAATCATCATTTTGATTGTAATGATTATGCAACCAATACTCTGAATAATTCAAGGTATACTACCTATGATCAATGCATGGAATGTAGGCATACAGGTAGAACCATGGACGCTTGCGAACAGGTTATGTCTTGCGAACAAATTGATCCCAAAAGTCATACAATACCTTTATCTTGTTACGATAAAAACTAATACCAGAATTTAATAAATACTTCTGTGAAACCAAGAGTTTCTTGATAAAAAAAGAAACAACAACATACACCTCAACATTCAAATATCCACACAAAATTGAACTGGTAAGTAATGCTTTAAAAAGGGTGAAGCAATGGTTTTTTTTTACTTTTCTTCAGCTTTTATCTTTCTTATCTCTTGATATGTCATTAAATTAAGATTTATGAGCAAATAATATAATCACAAGAAAAATCGACAATCCCTAGTCCTCCATAATCCACTAGTTAAATCTAACAACAATTATCCTTGGTACGTTTCAATAAACGCCAAAATTACTCGTTAATTAAAATCATGCAATCTATTAATCCGTTTTCAGGCGAAATAATTAATCATTATCCAAAATACTCTTCATCAGAACTAGAACAGATTATTCGTAAAGTTGATTATGCCTTTCATTTATGGAAGCAAACCCGTTTTGATGAACGATCTATATACATGAAAAATCTTCAAGCAATATTACTTATAAAAAAAGAAGAGCTAGCCGATATTATGGTTGCTGAAATGGGCAAAGTAAAACGCGAAGCGGTAGCTGAAATTGAAAAGTGTGCACATATTTGTTCATTCTATGCCAACAATGCCAAAGAATTCCTAAAAAACAAACCCATCAATACAGAAGCTCACGAGTCTTACATCAGCTATCACCCCATAGGAACAGTTTTGGCCGTAATGCCCTGGAATTTTCCTTTTTGGCAGGTCTTTCGTTTTTTAGCGCCCGCATTAATGGCTGGCAATACAGGTGTTTTAAAACATGCTTCGAATGTATCTGGTTGTGGCTTACGTATCGAAAAATTAGTGTATGAAGCTGGTTTTCCAGAAAATGTTTTTCGGACATTACTGATAGGTTCAGAAGCAGTGAAAGCTGTTATAGAAAACCCACTAATTAAAGCTGTCACCCTTACCGGAAGCGCTCCAGCTGGAAAATCAGTGGCTGCAACTGCAGGATCTGTATTAAAAAAATCAGTACTCGAGTTAGGAGGTAGTGATCCATACTTGATTCTTGAAGATGCTGATCTAGAAGCCGCAGCTCGACTGTGTGTAAGCAGTCGCTTATTAGATGCTGGGCAAAGCTGTATTGGCGCTAAACGATTTATTATTGCTGACCAAATTTACGATCAGTTTAGATTAAAATTTGTATCATTAATGAGTCAGGCTACTTTCGGTAATCCACTTGATCCTCAAATAACAATCGGCCCATTAGCACGGCTGGATTTACGTAACCAGTTACACCTGCAAGTCACAAAAAGCCGCGACCTCGGAGCAAACGTTTTACTCGGCGGATATATTCCTGATGGAGAATCTGCCTTTTATCCCCCCACTGTTTTAGAGCTTGTAACACCTGGAATGCCGGCCTACCACGAAGAAATGTTTGGACCTGTCGCTGTATTATTTCGCTTTAAAACTGAAGAAGAGGCAATTCAAATTGCTAATGATACTGTGTTCGGTTTAGGGGCTGGTATTTTCACGGCTGATATAGAAAAAGCTAAAGTACTTGCGGAAAAAGGACTGGAAGCAGGATGCGTATTTATAAACGACTTTGTAAAGTCTGACCCTCGACTTCCATTTGGTGGTATTAAAGAAAGTGGTTATGGGCGAGAGTTATCTGAATTTGGCATAAGAGAATTTATGAATATAAAGACAATATTGGTGAAATAGTTAAAAAACATCTTAACTCAATATCAAAACATATAAGAAAATATTTTTTGATTTCACTTGTAAATTTAAACAATCGGCACTTACGTTTTGCGATAAAACCCAAAAAAAATCTTCTGTAAAGTTTATAATGTAAGACTTTTTGATGTGTAATGGCAGTTGAATTAATGACAGATTTTATCCCCGGTCAACGCTGGATTAGTAATACCGAGTCAGAACTTGGTTTAGGCCTTATTCTTGAGGTAAATTTCAAACGAGTTACTGTGCTTTTTTTAGCCAGTGATGAAAAACGTATTTATGCGAGTGACAATGCCCCCTTAACTCGTGTCAACTTTGCTATTGGCGATACGATTGAGTCAATTGATGAAGAAAAAATTACGGTTACTCGTTTAATTCAGAAAGACGGTCTCATTACCTATGTGGGACACAATGAATTTGGAGAAGAAGTTCATTTGGAAGAAATTGAACTCAACCATCACATTCAGTTTAATAAACCTCAAGATCGACTCTTTACAGGTCAAATTGACCCTAGTTCTTGGTTTTTATTACGCTATGAAACATGGCTAAGACTTCAACGACTACAACAATCTCCTATTAAGGGTTTGCTGGGTGGCCGAACTTCATTAATTCCGCACCAATTATATATTGCTCACGAATCAGCAAACCGGTCTGCTCCAAGAATTATGCTGGCAGATGAAGTGGGTTTAGGTAAAACCATCGAAGCTGGTTTAATCCTCCACCACCGACTCATCAACAACCTGACCCAACGTGTATTAATTATTGTTCCAGAAAGCCTTTTACATCAGTGGTTGGTTGAGATGTTAAGGCGCTTTAACTTACGATTTAGTGTATTTGACGAAACTCGCTGCCTTGAAGAACTTAACCTTGACGGTCTTGATGATAGCGATAGTCGACCAGAAGACGATAATAACCCCTTCTTAACCGAACAATTGGTTTTGTGTAGTCAGCGTTTTTTCTCTGACTATCCTCGTCGTCAGGAACAAGCGCTACAAGCAGGCTGGGATATGGTCATTGTTGATGAAGCCCATCATCTTGAATGGAATGAACAAACTGTTAGTCCTGAATACCAATTTGTTGAACAATTGAGTCTGCAAACCCCAAGCCTTATCTTACTAACCGCAACACCTGAACAATTGGGAAAAGAAAGTCATTTTGCCCGATTAAGACTATTAGACCCTGATCGATTTTATAGTTTTTCTGCATTTCTTGAAGAAGAGCGTCTGTTTGAACCCGTTGCCAATGCTGCCAAATTATTACTGGCAGGGCAAACACTTGATGATGACGATCATCACCATTTAACCAAGTTACTTAAAGATGATAATGTCAGCGGCCTATTGGAAAATCTTAATGATGCTTCAAAATCGGTCGCAGCACGAGAAGCGTTAATTAAAATACTACTTGATCATCATGGTACCGGACGTATTTTGTTTAGAAATTCTAGACAAACTGTAAAAGGCTTTCCAGAACGTGAACGTTATGGCTATGCGTTAACCGGCTTACAAAACGATGCCAACTTGCTACAGGATCCTCGTTATATTTGGCTGATTGACAAATTAACATCTACACTGACTAGTGACTCAAATACCTCTCTTCGTGGACAGAAAGCTTTATTAATCTGCAAACATGCTCAAACAGCCATCGATCTTGAACAAACCTTAAAAAACAGAGGGGGCATTGCATCGGCGGTTTTTCATGAAGGTATGACTATTATTGAGCGAGATCGAGCAGCCGCTTATTTTGCTGATGAAGAGAGTTCCGCACGCTTATTAATTTGCTCAGAAATTGGAAGCGAAGGTAGAAACTTTCAGTTTGTCCATCATTTAATTCTATGGGACCTCCCAAACAACCCTGACTTATTACAGCAACGTATTGGTAGACTCGACCGTATCGGACAAAAACATATTATTCAAATTCACATTCCATATCTAGAAAATACGCCTCAACACAGCTTGTATAGATGGTATGACGAAGGACTTAATGCGTTTTGCACTAATAATTCAGCTGCACAAGCAGTTGCAGATCAACTACACGATGATCTATTCGAGCTATTAGATAATAATAATCAAACCCATATTGATACCTTCATAACTAAAACACGCCTCTTAAGTGCTGATATTGAGAAACAATTACACAATGGCCGCGACCAATTATTGGAATTAAACTCCTGTCGCCGAGACTTAGCTGACCAACTAATAGCCCAATTGAACAACTATGAACGTGAAGGCATGGTCTGGCCTTACATGGAAAATGTCTTTGAATGTTATGGTGTTGATACCGAATTCCATTCTCCTGATTGTTTTATTATTCGACCCAGCGATCATTTACGTGTCTCACACTTTCCCGGCTTATCTGAAGATGGCATGACGCTAACGGTAAATAGGCAAATTGCCTTGGCACGTGAAGAACTACAATTTTTAACGTGGGAACACCCAATAGTAACCGCCTCAATGGATTTGATTTTATCCAGTGAAACCGGTAATGCCGCCATCAGCGTAATTAAACACAATGATCTGAAAGCCGGTCAATTTTTGCTGGAATGTTTATTTATCGTCGAATGTAGTGCGCCTGCCGAATTACAAATCAACAGATTTTTGCCACATACGCCCATACGAATTCTCATCAACCAGCATGAGAAAGATTTGACCTATTCCATAGACCATCAAAGCTTGCTAGAAACAGGTAAAAATTTTGATAAACAACAGATTATAAGCTTCTTAAATAATCAACGACTACCCATCACTACACTTTTGGCTTCAGCAGAACAAAAAGCTAAGATTGAAATGCAAGAAGTCATCGACAGTGCAACGAATAATATGCTTGAATCACTTTCTGCAGAAATTAAACGTCTGGCAAGATTGAAAAAAGTTAACCCGACAATCCGAGCTGAAGAAATCGAAGAGCTAAAAGATATGACCATGCTGGCTCATGAGAATATACAAGCGGCTCAATTACGATTAGACGCCGTTCGTTTCATCATTACCAGTTAAATATTCCTATGTTAAATATCGGTAAAATAAATACGTTAAATGTAGTCAAAAAACAAGGTGCTAATATTTACCTTGCTAAGGGTATGTCTGCCAACGTATTACTGGCAGACAAGAAACCACCTGAAAACAGTCAAATAGGAGACACATTGGATGTATTTGTCTATGTTGACTCTGAAGGTCATCTTGCAGCAAGTACAAAAATACCATTGGCACAGGTTGATGATATTGCTTGGTTAAAAGTAGTATCACTTAACTATGTTGGGGCTTTTTTGGATTGGGGCTTACCCAAAGATTTATTAGTCCCATTTAGTGAGCAACACCACGAAATGGAAGTCGGTAAGCCTTATTTGGTTAAACTGTTTCTTGATGACAAAAACCGAATTGCCGCAACTACCAAAATCGATCGTTTTATTGAAGATGAATCCATTAATTTTGAACTAGGTCAAAAAGTCTTACTTATCATCGCTGATAAAACCGAGCTAGGAGTTAAAGCCATTGTGAACCATACTCACTGGGGTATGTTGTATCAAAATGAACTCTTTAAACCGGTCAGAAAAGGCCAAAAAACTTATGGCTACATTAAACAAATTAGAGAAGATGGGAAGATTGATCTCATTCTGCAAGAACCCGGTTACGGTAAAGTCATCTCACTAACCGATAAAATCTTAATCAAACTAAATAAAAACAATGGTGTGCTGATGTTAAGCGATAAAAGCCCACCAGATGCTATTTATGCAGCCTTTGGCGTCAGTAAAAAGGTATTTAAACAAGCAATTGGTGCGCTGTATAAAAAACAGTTAATCAGCATTGATAAAAATGGAATTAAGTTGGTTTAATAAATAGAAATATTGACAATCTTGACTCTTACTCTTCTAAATTAATACCGCTGCTCTATTACCAGTGCCCATGGCCGGTCCTTTATAGGAAGTACTTTTCCTGTTACATCTAATTTAATATGGGCCATACTAACCGCATCAGCAACATTACCCCCAATCACATCCAGTTCACCAGGTCTTTTTGCTACGACTAAATCACAATGGTAAGCCCCCCGCTTTAAGTCATTATAATTATGAATGGACTGGATAAAAACGTCACCCCGCGGCGCACAAATAATGTCACCTGGTTTTGGCGTATAAGCATTGACAGGATGGCTTACAAATCTGTTTTCTGGACTAGCATCCAGCAGATGTTCAATATAATCCCAATGTAACACGGTAGAAGGGAAGTCACTTTCTGGTACACCGGCACTTCGAACTAACCAGACCATAAAAGCACCCGACCAAGGTCTAATTTCTCCTTGATGGCCAATTATTGGTAAGTCTGTCGCCCTATACCAATACATAAAAATCCGGCTGAAAAACGGTGGAAGCTTTTCATGCCCATGGATAACATTAATCGGGTAAGTCACTGCTGGTGGTTCACTATCATAATTGATCTCAGGGTTACCAAATAACTCCCACTCCTGACGAGCAAGATATATCATTCTTTCTCTAATGTTTGGAATAACAAACGAAGAAGACACAGTATGTTCAACTGCAATGACGGGGGTTAGACCCTGTTTCTGCATAGCACAACCCGAAAGTACTAAAACAAAACAAACAAAAAAATAGGATGTGCTTAAATAACATCTAAGATTCATCATCATTACATGGCTACATTAAGCTCAGTCGGATTACTAAGACGACTTATTGATCTGCAACTTTTTAACAATATTGGATCCCAATGCTTAATACCCCAGTTAAGCATCTCAGTTACCGGAGCCTGTTGGAGCTCCGTAGGCGGGTTTTGTTTTAATAAGGTCAGTACTTCATAAATAATTTTACTAGGATTTTTTAAATCAACTGCTGTAGCCAGAGTTTGTTTACTGAGCTTATAGCCTTGTTCATCAATAATGACCGGAACATGCATATAACGAGGCGTATCAAATCCTAATATTTGCTGTAGATAAATTTGTCTCGGAGTCGCTTCTAGTAAATCGTATCCTCGCACGACATGATTAATCTGCTGCCTGTTATCATCAATAACTACTGCAAACTGATAGGCAATAATATGATCTTTTCTTTTTAAAATAAAATCACCGTGCGTAGCAAGATTATATGAGATTAATCCTTGCAACTCATCGTTAAAAGAAATCACCCGACTATCGATTTTAAGTCGATACGCATAAGGATTTTGTGGCTCCCCGTGTTTTTCACGACACCGCCCTGAATAGATATCAGTCAATATTTTTCGACTGCAGGTACACGGATAAATGAGGTTTTCTTTAAATAATTCATCAAGCACTTCCTGATAAATATCTACTAACTGACTTTGATAAAATACGCTTTGATCCCAATGTAAACCAAAGATATCAAGTGTTTTTAATATGCTATCAGCAGCACCTTTTATATTGCGAGGGATGTCTAGATCATCGATGCGCAGTAACCACAACCCCTGATTTGATCGGGCTTGAAGAAAACTGGCTAATGCTGTGTAAAGTGAACCAAAATGTAAAGGGCCGGAAGGCGAAGGTGCAAACCGGCCAATGTAGGGCTGTTTATCAAACACGACAAACCGGTTTAGCCCATTTGTTTTTCTCTAATTTCATCAAGCGTTTTGCAGTCAATACATAAACTAGCTGTTGGCCTGGCTTCAAGGCGTCGTATACCAATTTCAATACCGCAAGACTCACAAAAACCATAATCACCTGATTCGATTTCTTTAAGAGATTCATCAATTTTTTTGATAAGCTTACGTTCCCTGTCGCGCGTCCTTAATTCCAAACTAAACTCTGACTCCTGAGTTGCCCGGTCATTTGGATCAGGGAAGTTTGCAGCATCATCCTGCATATGATGCACAGTACGATCTACTTCGTGCATTAGTTCAGCTTTCCAGTTACTCAAAATAGTCGCAAAATGTTCTAATTGAGCTTCATTCATATATTCTTCGCCTTTTGTTTCGATATAAGGCTTAAAACTGAAAGGTGATGCAATTGGTTTAGCACTATCGGTCATCCATTAACTCCTATAGATCAATATAAATAAAAACTTCGCATTTATAACGGAATAATAACGCTTTGGCAAGAATTATTGGTATCATCTCTCTTTTTTACAGATAGGCCTTATATGAAGAATCGATTGGCGAAGCGAAATTCAAAAGTTTCTTCATTTTATGTCATGGAGTTACTTCGACTAGCCAAACAATTAGAAGCACAAGGTGTTGACGTGATTCATATGGAAATTGGTGAACCGGACTTTCCTACACCATCAACTATAATCAATGCCGGCATTAAGCACCTTCAATCAGGTGAGGTTAAATATACACCTGCCGCTGGACTACCTGAATTGCAAAAAAAAATTTCATCGTTTTACTTGAAACGCTATGGCGTAAGTATAGATCAACGACGTATTTTTGTAACCCCAGGGGCTTCTGGCGCATTTTTACTAGCTTTTGCAGTCAGTCTCAACCCAAATGAAGAAGTGCTAATGGCAGACCCCTGTTATCCCTGTAACAGCAACTTTGCCACTCTATTTGGCGGCAATACTAAAAGCATCCCTGTTGATGCCAGCACCCACTATCAACTAACCGCTGAACAGATCAAAAAACATTGGTCTTCAACTGCTAAAGGGGCATTAATTGCCTCACCTTCAAACCCTACTGGCACCCTAATTCCCCCTGAAGAATTAAAAAAAGCCATCAATGCTGTCAATGATCTAGAGGGATGTTTTTATTCAGACGAAATATACCATGGCTTAGTTTACGATCAAACAGCACAAACTGCACTCATGTATAGCGACAATGTCTTTATTATCAACAGCTTTTCCAAGTATTTTGGTATGACAGGTTGGCGCATTGGGTGGTTAATCGTACCTAACGACTTTATTGAAGCTACTGAAAAACTAGCACAAAATATTTATATTGCAACATCTACTCAAGCCCAATACGCAGCCTTGGCTGCATTTGATGAGGATACCCTGTCAGAACTTGAGGATAGGCGCTTACAATTTGCCGCCAGACGTGACTTTCTCTATGAAAATTTATTACGCCTAGGCTTTGAAATACCCATTAAACCAGATGGTGCATTTTATATTTATGCCAATTGCAAAAAATTTACCGATGATAGCCATCAATTTGCTTTAGATTTTTTAGCTAAAGAAGGCGTAGCTATAACACCGGGAATAGACTTTGGAAAATACGAGGCTCATCATATGCTACGCTTTTCTTATACCACTTCCCTAGCTAAAATGACCGTGGCAATGAAACGTTTGGAACGATTTATTCAACAGAGATAACTATGACTGTACGACAACTTTCAGTAAATGAACTGCAAAATAAAATTAATCAGAAAGAAAATATTTTTTTACTTGATGTCAGGGAACCGAGTGAATTTCAGTACGCGCATATTGAAAACAGCACACTAATTCCTCTTAATCAAATACCAAACCGGTTGGCAGAGCTGAATATTGATCGAGAAATCGTTGTCATCTGCCATCATGGCATGCGCAGCCAACAAGCCGCCAACTACCTTATTCAATCAGGCTTTAAGAATATTACTAATTTAACAGGTGGTATTGATGCTTGGTCTTGTATTTGCGATAACTCGATCCGTCGTTACTAGAAAAATAAAAACTTATACATTTTTGAAATCTTGAGACCATTACCACACAAACACTGTTCGAAAAAAAAATACGCGCTCAAGAAAATAGCTTTATGATAGCTGCCCATATTACAATTTATGAGAATTAACTATGCCCTATACACAAAACATTGTAGATGAAATTAATATTTTAGTTCTCTATAACCTTAGCACTACACAAGAAGGAATAAAGGTGCATAAAACTGCTGCACCAGAGTCAATTGCAGCAACAAAACGTTTATACGATAAAGGGTTGGTCACGCAAGAAGATGGTGGTTATTTAACTACTTTAGGTCACGAAGCAGCTGAGCAAGCACAGGCTGTTTTAAGCTTGTTAAACCCTGCTTGAATCTAGAATCAT
>Ga0192647_102964_pt1 | contig 10350 bp, 10 predicted proteins | sample LauGreFa1BDMLBSN_2_FD_133046 | JGI IMG/M metagenome (GOLD analysis project Ga0192647, IMG submission 133046) | Freshwater lake microbial communities from Lake Michigan, USA - Fa13.BD.MLB.SN - reassembly | ecosystem: Environmental > Aquatic > Freshwater > Lake | place: Lake Michigan, USA...
GACATTATTTTCGCCTATGGATTTAAAAGGTCATGCGCTGCCTAACCGGATTGCGATGGCGCCATTAACCCGTTGCCGCGCTGGTGATGGCGATGTACCTCAGCCTATCTCCGCTGTGTATTACGCCCAGCGTGCTTCAGCTGGCATATTAATCAGTGAAGCGACCAATGTGACACCAAAATCGTGTGCGTTTGAAAAGGCACCGGGTATTTACAGCGAGGCACAGGTAGCTGGTTGGAAAGTGGTAACTGACGCAGTGCATAAAGCCGGTGGACGAATTTTTATGCAACTTTGGCATTGCGGTCGTGTCGGCTCGGAAGCCATCTTGAATGGCGAAGCACCTTTGTCACCGTCGGGTATTAACGATGACCTAGGCTCCTTGCAAGTGTATGGCCTGATGGCTAACGGTCGCTATGCACAAATCGCTGCAACGCCGTCACGCGCAATGACTCTCGCAGAAATTGAAGAGACCATCGCAGACTATGCAAAAGGGGCTGTCAATGCAATTAAAGCAGGTTGTGACGGTGTAGAGATCCATGCGGCAAACGGTTATTTGCCGCACCAATTTTTATCCGCTACATTAAATCAGCGTACTGACAAATACGGCGGCAGCTTGCAAGGACGTCTGCAGTTTTTGAAAGAAGTGATCGAAGCGATTTTGGCCAAAGTGGATGCATCGAAAGTCGGCATTCGCATCTCGCCTTTTGCCGGCTACAACAATACACGCGACCCGAATGCCAAAGAGACTTACACCGCCGTTGCGAAAATGGTCGAATCGTATGGCTTAGTTTATCTGCATGTGGCAGACACTAATGCGTGGGGTGGTACACCGGATATGCCCGAGATATTGAAAACGGTGCGCCCACATTACACAGGCTGTTTGATGGGTAATGGTGGCATTGATCCGGTCGATGCACAAAAAATGGTGGAAGAAGGCGCATTAGATATGGTGGCGTTCGGTCGACCATTTCTCTCCAATCCAGATCTGCCGGCACGTATTAAAAATGGCGGTCCCTACAACGAAGCTAGATACGTAGGATGGTACGGCGGCAGCGAAGAAGGCTACACTGATTATCCAACCCTATAGTCCGTACCACTCCAAATTGTTGTAGCGTAGGGTTACGTGGACTGGGGAATGCTGGTCCGCGTCTAGGCCTCGATGAGTTTCATCGGGGCTTTTCGCTTTCTAGAGACTGATAGAATTTCAAGCCCCCAATTCTTATCGCCATTACCCACAACTTCTATGGAAAAATAAATCGGGTGGTGTCTTTCCAGCTGGAGATTTCGTACCTGTTGAGGATCTAGCAAAAGCCGTTAAGGGTTATGCGCGCTGATTAACTGACAAACTCAACGTACAATTTTTAGGACACCAACGCTAGAGAATGTTTTTTCAAGAAAAGCCATCAAAAATAGCTTTTTTCATTAGAGGAAGATCCTCCGATGTATAAGTAGCGCGTATCTGTTCATCATTTTTCTCGCCACGCAGATTCGTTTTAAATAAAGCTGTACGGCGCGATAAAGGTATCTCACTAAAATGGATTGCTTGTGCTTTTATCTGACGCACAGGAAAACCAGCACGAAGCGCATTAACGTTTAGCCAAATATCATCAGCTTTAGGGCAGCATTGCAGGAAGGAGTCGCCTGCAACTTTAAGCGCAAACAAAAACCGTGGTGGATAAATAACACCACTTACTCCAGTCGCAAAATTCTCAAATGACGGTTCTGTGCTGCGACACATTGCCCAAGATTTATATGGCGCAAGCTGCGAATCCAAAAAATTAATTCTTCGGGCTCGATGACAATGAATAAAATTGGACATTGAGTGCCATGCGTCGACCAATTTTTCTAACATATACGGCTCATAAATTATATCGTCATCCACAGTAACTAATGGATGTTCAAACTTATCAACCAGCTCAAGGTAAGGAAAATATTTAGTATGTGGACCAACGTCCCGACAATAGATTATTTCAGCACCACGCTTAACTGTACGTTGCAAGCTGGCAGGAAGTGATTGACCACGCAAATGATCACTCAAAAATAGTATTAGCCGCCGTGGTCGCAAACTACCAGACCCAATACTTTCTAAAGTTGCGAATACACGAAATATGCGATCTGAATGCGAAGTCAGCGTTACTATGACGGGGGACAATGGGTCAACCAAGGGCTGACGAGAATACCTATTCTTAAAATATTTTGATATAAATTCCCACAAATCTCTCATCTATAAATTCCTTAATATTGGAAATTTATTTAATGAAACAATATTATCACGCCAAAAAATTAAAAATCGTTTAGTTCCGCTAAATAGAAAGCCATAAACTAAGATTTTTTCTATTTAGGTGCTGATCCTATTTGCTTGCTATGCTTTGGGGTATTAGTGAATACACAAAATGCAAAAAATGAATATCAACTCTGATTACACAAAGAGAGTCGTCATTAATCACCATGATTTACCTTGGGTTCCCAGTCCTGAATCAGGTATTGAAAGGCGAATGCTTGATCGTATTGGCGACGAAATTGCAAAGGCAACGTCTATCGTTCGTTATCAACCCGGATCAGCATTTCAAACGCATACCCATGAGTTTGGTGAAGAGATATTCGTTTTAGATGGCGTTTTTAGCGATGAGGCTGGCGACTACCCGGCTGGCACATACATCATGAATCCTCCCGGTTCTTCTCATGCGCCTCATAGCAAAACAGGTTGCACTCTTTTTGTGAAACTGCGGCATCTAGGCTCGGATCACGTAGAGCGCGAAGTGTTAAATACTGCGACCGCTATGTGGTACCAAGGTATGGTGCCCGGCCTGAAAGTTATGCCTCTCATGCAACAGGGCAGTGGGTCGACGTTAGTTCGATGGGCGCCACAAACTTATTTCAACCCACACAGACACTATGGCGGCGAAGAAATTTTTGTGGTCGATGGGGTGTTTGAAGATGAGCATGGTCGCTATCCGACGGGATCATGGATACGCAGTCCGCACATGAGCATGCACCAACCGTTCAGCAAAGAAGGTTGCACCATCTTTGTTAAGACGGGACATCTACTTGATTAATGAAGATAGCCACCCCCTCACACAGAAGACTGTGCTTTTCATTTTTTTGTTGGCAAAATACGCAGCAAGCCTATTCCTTGCCGATCTCGCATTAATGCCAATTTTTCAGATGCCTCCTGAATGACCCTGAACAAAATCACCGAAGCGCTGACCGTACTTAGCTATCGGCTAGCGACTTACACCGTGAATAACTTCATTGATGATCCTGCGCTGTTGGCATTGATTTTCTGTTGATTAGTTGTGTAGACTCAAAATCGCGCCATTGCAATTTAAACGAGAGCTTGAAATGAGCCGCTGGATCAATACCTACCCTTTCTCTATCAAAAAAACTACGTCCTTTACGTCACCCACAACACGGAGTGGCAATCGATTGCATTTACTCAAAATCATACCGCTATACATGCTTAAGCTAAGACCGCCTGAAGCTTACTAATGATTCTTGGGAATCAAAGCTAAATTTTTCTACTATTTACTCGTTAAGGCACTCACATGGCTAACAAAAAAAAGCACTCATTAAGTATCGACATAGGGATATCCGATTCAAATCGAAAAAAAATTGCTGACGGTCTGTCTAATTTACTTGCCGATAGCTATACGCTGTACTTGATGACGCACAACTTCCATTGGAATGTCACAGGCCCGCAATTTAATACCTTGCACAATATGTTCATGACCCAGTACACCGAACAATGGGCTGCATTGGATATCATTGCAGAACGCATACGCGCATTGGGCTACCCATCGCCAGGAACATATAGCGAATTTATTAAACGTGCTTCTATCAAGGAAGTCGATGGCGTACCCAAAGCTACCGATATGGTTCGTCATTTAGTAAAAGCACAAGAAGCCACTGCGCGAACTGCCAGAAAATTATTTCCTTTAGTCGATGGCGCTAATGATCAGCCTACAGCCGATGTGCTGACTCAGCGTATCGATGTGCATGAAAAAACAGCATGGATGTTACGAAGTCTGTTGGAAGAATAAGTTGGAATACAATCTATAACGCTTTAACCACACTTTTCCATTCACCTATTGTAAAAATACTCATGAATAAAATGACTTACCTTTTTGCTCTGATGTCTTTGTGCTTAGCATGCGGCTCTAGTTTTGCGGCTGACCCTAAACCAGCCGATGCTAAAGCTGCTGCGCCTGCTGCGGCCGCTCCCGCACCTGCGACAACCACTGCTCCAGCGGCTGCGCCTACAAAAGCTGCCACTCCAGCAGCTGCTGAAGAGCCCGCAGTTAAAAAATCAAATACATCGATTTGCCACGATAAATCTAGCCCCTCTTACAAGCAGACTAAAAACTTTACTGAGTTTAAAACGATGGAAGAATGTATTAAGAGTGGTGGGCGCGCACCCAAGGGTGGCAAATAAGTCCTGCTGATTAAAATTCATTGCCCACAGCATCATGTCTTTGTGATGCTGCGATTAAGGGAAGTTTGCCCATCAAAGGCATGCTTCCCTTTTTCTATATATTTTTATTAAAGGCGAGCTAAGGATCCCTGACGCGTTTACTAAACAGCCGTGCAGTTTCCAAGTCGCCATCAGCATCAATAAAATACAGCGTAGCATTAGCGGCCACGGCCCTTCGAATCCATGCGTATTTTTCCATGCGAATCAATGTCAATCTATCGCACCGGAAAGTCTCTTTATAATAGGTATCACTTTCTTTGATTGCGACATCCACATGATTGATCATCTAGACCATCTTGTACTGACCACAGCCAATGAACAAGACTGCATCAATTTCTACACGCGCGTATTGGGCATGCAACTTGAGTCGTTTTTTGCAGGTGAGCCTGCTGAAGAACGCAAATCATTTAAATTTGGAAATCAAAAAATCAATCTGCACATCAAAGGCAAAGAATTTGAACCCAAGGCCGATTTACCTACGCCTGGTTCTTTAGATCTTTGCTTCATCGCTGATCGCCCATTGAAAGACGTGATCGCAAATTTACAAAAAGAACGGTGGCCTATTATTGAGGGGCCCGTAATTCGCACCGGCGCCACGTCGAAAATTAATTCTGTTTACCTACGGGATCCAGATAACAATTTAATTGAGATTAGCGAAGTTTTATAAGTAATTAACTTCATACTTTATTCAGACTTTCACAGCCCTCTTTAGCAGCCAAATCATTAGCTATCAACTTGATTACGATCTTATGTCCAGCACACAGCACTTACTGCCCCGTCAACGCGACGTTTTAGATATTCCACTGAATCGCCATTTAGGGATTGTTTTTGACGGCAGCGTCGACGGCATTGCTAAATCGCATTTTCAGAGCACTCCTGAACTTGCGACATTTGATGGACAACTACATGGAGGTGCGCTATCCGTTCTGTTTGAAGTGGCCGCCTTTCTTGCCTTAGCACCTTTGCTGCAAGAGACTCAGCATGCCGTTACTCATGACTTGCATGTTTCTCTGATGCGGCCGGTTCCAACCGGGGCCCGCTGTGATCTCGAAGCACACGTAGTGCGCTCCGGAAGGACGCTGGCTTTTATTGAAGTTAGCGCTTATGTTGAAGGCAAGCAGGTGGCGTCAGCCCGCATTACCAAGTCCATTATTGCTGCCCTCAAATCATAAGAAGGTGAATGTCTTTGATGCTCCTATTAACTGAGCCGGAATTGACTTTGTGGTCTGAGGTCAGCCAGCTAATTAAGGGTTTATTTCGGTCCAAATAGGGCCATAATGGAACCTTTCAATGGAGGTTAACTATGGCAGTCAACGTTAAACTTTCTGAGTATTTGGTAGATAGCGCCAAGCTCTACGCCAGCATCGAACATCGCTCTGTTCCAAAGCAAATTGAGTATTGGTCTCGTATTGGTAAAATCGCTGCAGACAACCCAGACCTCTCGTTTAGTCTGATACGCGACATCCTAATCGCAGACCAAGAAGAACCCGTGGGTGAGTACCAGTTCGACTGATGCGCATACTCGTCACCCCCACCATTGAACGCACTGTCAAAAAACTTCATCCTTAGCAAAAAGCCGCACATGACGACGCCGTACGAGCTATTTTGAGTGATCCACAGATTGGTGAAATTAAAGTCGGTGATTTGGCCGGAATCCAAGTGTACAAATTTCGAATGGGCGGGCTGCTTTGTTTAGTAGCCTATCGAATACTTGACGAAAGCAATCTCAAGCTTCTTATGGTTGGGCCGCATGAAAATTTCTACCGTGATCTTAAGCGAGCACAGTGATTTTTACTATCGGCAAATACTAAGCAGTTTTTTAGAGAATAAGATTTTTCTCTCAATGCATAGACCGTCGACTTTGTATGAGCCCAATGTTCATCTCTGACGTTAGGTTCGATGCATAAAATTTTTCTATCATCTGCACTGACGTTCTCGCATTTCGAGCGAGCGTCAGCAAATCAATACCATTCCCATAGAGTAGCCTAAACATAATCGACGTATGCCTCAGGCTATATAGTGAACGCTGTTGACCCAGCGAGCCTTGCTTCATACCTGCCGCATTGAGTACCTTATTGAAATGCTGAGAAATCAAGCGGCCAGCAATTGCGCGATCTTTGATGGTCGGTAAAAATAAATAATCATTCGGGCCGGCTAAATCATTTTTCGCCATGTGAGCCTTGAGTCGCTCATAGACTTTCACTGCAGGACGCAAAGTAACAATTTGATTTTTGTGCCGCTTTGTCTCTGGAAGCGTTAACCGGAGATATTCGTATTCGCGACGCACAATTTCAACATGCTTGTGCTTGATATGAAAAATATCGCTAGGTCGCATGAAGCCATTCACCATAAATCGTATAGCCCAGACAATTTCTACAGGTATTCCATCCGTCTTTGTATAGACGCCTCCCGCCGTATTACGGTGAGTCGCATCAACTGGCAAAGCCTGAAGCAACGATAGCTGTTTAGCCGCCAAGACTAACTGCCGATACTCACTCACGGTGAAACCGCCTCTAGGCACAGAGGTTTTTTTAACTTTAGGAAAGTACGGAATGCGATCGATCATGCTATGCGCATACGCATAATTAAAAATCTTTTTAAGATCTTGCAAGTACTGTGCGACTGAGATGGAGGCCAAACCTTTGGCGATCAGCCTTTGATACAACAAATGAATTTGCTCACCCGTGATTTCGCTAATTAAGCGCGGTCCAAATGCAGGAAGAATCATTGAATTTAAACGATATTCAAAATTTCGCACTGACATCTTTGCTACTTCACCCGCGAATACGCGCGAGCGCTCCAGCTCGACCACTTGAGCAGCTACCTTCATAAAGGTTAGCCCAAGTGCTCCGAGGATTGCTTCGTTAGTGATTAAGTGTGACTGTAAACCCATTATTTTCGAAAAACTTCCTATGTTTTCTTAATTGAATTTTTTTGAGATTTCTCAAAAAACACTAACAGAAATTATTACCTTATGGATAATGTAAGCTTATAAGTTTTGTTTAGTTCGTTAAAATATTGCTAACATTCTTCAGACTAAAAAGCCACCCCGAAGGGTGGCTTTTTATTTCGTACAGTTCTATTCCAGCTGGTACTAGACCAGCGAGAAATTAGAACGAGTGAGCGACACCAACGACAGTGGTAGTGTTGCTGGTACCTGTAAGGGCATAGTTTCCACGCTGCGCGAGTGAAGATTGTGCACCGCCAGTAGCTCGTACATAGGATATGTATGTATATGTACGCTTAGACAAATCAAGCTTCACACCTACATTTGTCATGGACTGGTCAGAAGACAAGTCGTTAGCTCCATAACCGCCAACCAAAGTTAAGCTTTCTTGCAATTTGTATGCAGCACTTAACAAATAGGAGCTTGTCTTTGCCTTCGGAAATGTCAATGTGGACGCGCTGTCAACTGAATGCGTATTGAAGTTACCTGCAATCGTCAGGTCACCTAAAGTGGTTGAGGCGCCGATAACATTACTGCTGTAAGAATTGCCACGGGTTTGGTAACCAGCTGTAACGTTAATAGGACCAACAGCACCGATAACGTTGACAGCCATGTACTTGTCTGGATCCGAAGTTGTGGTGGCCATGGCGCCGTCTTTGGCACCGTTTGCGGTGTTGGACAGAATGGTAGCGGTCCATCCATTGATGCTAGGCGTGGTGTACGAAGCTGCGTTAGGAATGAAAAAGCCACCTTTTTGGAAGGCGCCACTGCCTGCACCAACTGCTACATTGCCCAAGCCTCCGCCCATAATGAAATTGTTTACCCAAAACATACCTGGTGTACCAGCCTGTGATATTGCGTATGACAAGATGTAAGGTGACAGTTGCTGACCGAGTTTCACAGTACCGAAATCACCGCTCAGGCCGACCAAACTCTCGCGACTGAACAGGGTACCGTTACCGCCGTTACCTGGATCACCGTTTTGGGTAAAACCTGAAGCTAGGGTAAAAAATGCTTTCATGCCATTGCCCAGAGTCTCATCGCCCGAGAAGGTGATATTGCTGTTATCCGCCCATCCACCTTGCTCCATGTAAGTGCCAACACCAGTGGTGTTACCAACGCCTACATCCATTTGTCCCGAGACCTTTACGCCATCAGCTAAAGCAGCTGTCGAAGCTACCAGAGCCAGCGCAGCCAATGCGACTTGAGTTTTTTTCATTATCTAATCTCCAAAGTGTTGTAATGCTAAAGTTTCGCTTTCACTGATCGAACGCAAAAGCGGGCATTCGCAGTGAAATTGATGCTCCAAGACCAACGGATCCAGAAGTCAGCATGCATTGAAGCAAAACTTGAGGGCTGTAGCAAAATTAATTTATTGTTTAATGAGTCTTTTGATAATTTTTCGTCTCCCCATTACAACAGTTTTTGAATAAATTATCACATTAATAACTTATGACCATTGTTCGATCACCGATTGATTCGTTTATATGTGTTTTCGATAGAGCGCTCAGAGTTGCAAGTGGTGTTGCTGTAGCGCGGCGAGAAAGTCCATCGAGCAAGCTTGAACAAACGAAGTTAACTGAAGAAGAGCGCAAGCACAGTGCGGGTCTAATGCGCGTAAATCATGTCGGTGAGGTTTGTGCTCAAGCCTTGTATGAAGCTCAAGCCTTATTTGCGCGTGATAAGTTAACGCGTGAGCAATTTATGCAAGCGGGTGACGAAGAGTTAGATCATTTGGCCTGGACGGCTGAGCGCTTGCGTGAATTGAATGCGCGTCCTAGTGTGTTCAATCCCTTGTGGTACGCAGGCGCGTTCGCCATGGGCGCGTTAGCAGCGCGCATGGGTGACCAACACAGTTTAGGTTTTGTGGTTGAGACCGAGCGACAAGTTGAAGCGCATTTAAACGGGCATTTGAATGATTTGCCGTTACAAGACGTGCGATCACGTGCGATCGTGACGCAAATGCGTGACGACGAAATTGAACATGGTGACGCAGCAAAAAAACTGGGTGCTGCTGAATTACCCGAACCTCTACGTATCGGTATGAGCGCTATGTCAAAAGTAATGACGAGTACGGCGTATCACCTATAAATTTAGTTGGTGATTGAACGTTTAGTTACAGGTGAGGCTTAAAGCGAAAAGCATATCTCTTATTAATTATTAGTTAATAAGCTAAGCCGCTTTACAGCGTTGGCGGTGTCTCTTGCAGGTCGTCAATAATCTCGAATGAGTGAGTTAGGTCAGCCGTCTTTTCAAGCATGATCGACGCGGAACAGTATTTTTCATGCGAGAGTTTGATAGCACGTTCCACCAAGTTTGCTTTTAAATTGCGACCGCGCACAGTGAAGTGAAAGTGAATTTTGGTGAAGACTTTGGGGTCTTTTTCAGAGCGTTCGGATTTGAGGGTCAGGTCACAGCCGCGTATGTCTTGGCCGCTCTTGCGAAGAATCACCACCACGTCATAGGCGGTGCAACCGCCGGTACCTGCTAAAACTACTTCCATAGGGCGCGGCGCAAGGTTGCGGCCGCCGCCATCCGGTGCGCCGTCCATGGTGACGAGATGGCCGGAACCGGTTTCTGCGACAAAGCTCATCCCGGACAAGCCGGTCCAACGTACAGTGCATTCCATGGTGCGATCTCTAATAAGTAAGTGGTTCAAATCAGCGGTAAGCCCGTATAGGCCTCGAAACCCCGCTATTTTATTGGGAGTAGACCGATTTAATGCGAAATTTTGCGCAACGGCCAATAAGCAAGCTGATTTATCAAAAAAGCATCTGTACGCCAGTGAGGTTTCGTCTTCGAGTTTATTTCTGAAAAGTGTCAAGACAAAGCAGTCAGACAATTGACGCCAAGTCATTGAAAACATTATAATCTTCGGTTCTCCTGTTTTGCTCAGGGAGAAAACACACAATAAGGTTGCGTCTACGAGCAG
>Ga0192647_102974_pt1 | contig 10337 bp, 14 predicted proteins | sample LauGreFa1BDMLBSN_2_FD_133046 | JGI IMG/M metagenome (GOLD analysis project Ga0192647, IMG submission 133046) | Freshwater lake microbial communities from Lake Michigan, USA - Fa13.BD.MLB.SN - reassembly | ecosystem: Environmental > Aquatic > Freshwater > Lake | place: Lake Michigan, USA...
TGGCTCACCTATCTGTTGATTCGCTACATCTGGCTGGTGCTGCGCCTGCGCCGTTTCAAGGACTGCCAGAATATGGCTTCTTCTCTGAAATAATCACCCGCAGCAGTTAACGCAAGTTTTGTTCAACTATTAGAAAAATTAAATCTCCTCATGGAACTCCTAACAGACCCCCACATGTGGGTGGCTTTGGCCACTTTAACCTTGCTAGAGTTGGTGCTGGGCATCGACAACATCATTTTCATTTCGATCTTGGTGAGCAAATTACCCAAGGCACAGCAGGAAATGGCGCGTCGCATTGGATTATTCATGGCGATGTTCATGCGCATCGGTTTGCTGCTTTTACTTTCTGTGATCATTGGTTTGGTCGAACCCCTGATCACCGTATTTGAGCAAGCCTTCTCAGGTCGCGATTTGATTTTGCTCGCAGGTGGTTTGTTCCTCATCTGGAAAAGCACCGGTGAAATTCACCATTCGCTCGAAGGCGACGAAGCACCAGCGACTGTGAATGCCAAAGCGAACCTGATGGCCATCATCGTGCAAATCATTCTCATCGATTTGGTCTTTTCACTCGACTCCATCATCACCGCCGTGGGCATGGTCGACGATGTGCGCATCATGATTGCGGCAGTGGTCATATCGCTGGGTTTGATGATGTTGTTTGCCAAGGGGATTGGCCAGTTTGTTGACGCTCACCCCTCCATCAAGATGCTGGCTTTGAGTTTTTTGGTGGTGGTCGGTGTGGTGCTGGTGGCCGAAGGGTTTGGCCACCATGTGCCCAAAGGCTATATCTACTTTGGCATGGCTTTCTCCTTTGGCGTGGAAATGCTCAATATTCGCTTTCGCAAAAAACGCTCGAATGCTGTGCAACTTCGTCAACCAACCATGCCAGGTGAAGATGACTGATGGTGTTGTGTCTCCATCTTGGGTGAGGGTCACGCTGCTGGTGTGTGCCTTATGGCCAGCGCTTGGTTTTAGCCAAAGCGCTGGTTGTTTGCAAAGCTCAACCTACTATGCTGAGTTTTACCAAGGCTTGTACACCATGCACCGGCATGGCTTAGATACCTTTGCCAACGACTCAGCTGACCGACAGTTGTATTTTTTTCAGGTGCAGCGCAATGGCGACAAAATTGAGGCCAATCTGGTGAAAAGCGTGCAAGCCGACCATGCTTTGTCGGCCAGCGAAAAAAGCACACTCACGCAACTGCACCATGCGGTTGGACAGCGGTTTCGCGAGATGGCAGCGACAGACGCTCAAAACGCTCAACCCAAAGACAGGACCAGCGTTTTACGGTCGCTACAAGAAGCTTGTCTGTAAAAAAACAGTCAGGCCATGCGTCCAAACCGACTAGCAGCCTGAGTCATTCACCGTACCATCGGGCATGACCGTTTTACAAAACTTGGTGTCATCGAGTTTGGCGTCATCCATCTTGGCACCCTTGAGGTTGGTCCCGACCAACAAAGCGCCTTTCAAATTAGCCTTGGTCAGCACCGCTTCACTCAAATCAGCACCGCTCAAATTGGCTTCACGCAAATAGGCGTTGGTGAAGTTGGCCAAATGCAAATTCGCACCGGTGAAGTCCGTACGGCGCAAGTTGGCGTCTTCGAAGTTGGTCACCAAAGTGCGTTTCTCCATGGGCCGCTCGGCCATATTGGCCTTGTCCATCTTGGCTCCCGAGAGGTTGGCGTTTTGAAAGTCTGCACCGCGCATATCGCGTCCGCTCATGGGGGCATCTGTCAAATCGCAGTATTTGCAGACATTGGTGGTTTTGAAGTCGTCAAACTTCGTCGCGTCAAAAGCACCCACCTGAAAAGGCCACGCCCATGCAATGGAAGATAACAACACGGCAAGCCTGGTGGCTGGAGATTTGGAAAGCACAGAATTCCTTTAAAAAAGATCGATATTCACAGGGAATAACACCCAACCCTTGAGCAGGTGGGAAATACACAGGTCCCCTTCGCCTGATTGCGAACCATGCGATCATTGCCACACTGTTGTTGAGATCGCACCCATGTTGTTTGCCCATTCTCGCTTGTTTGCTTCCAGCACTGCCGCCTTTGCCCTGATGGCAGGGTTGCTTTGTGCCCAGCCACTGGCCAATGCACAAACCGAGGCCACCCGCACCCCAACCCCTGTCACGATCAACCAACCTGGCTCGCCTGCGGTGCTGATTGATGGCAACAAAATCATGGATGCCAAACCGGCAACAGCGACCAAGCCCCGTAAGCCTGCCGCGCCTGCACCTGCTGACAGTTACACCTCACGCGGTGGTGTGCCGCAAAGCAGTACCGAAGAAACCCATCTGTCCAACGGCTTGGTGTGCAAAACAGAAAAAGGGCAGCGCACATGCCGCTGAAAGGAAAAACTTGGCGCTTGTTCTTGGCCACCGTGTCTGCCAGCTTGCTCAGCGTCAGCGCTTGGGGTTACACCGTCACCTGTGAAGCGCAGGGCAGTTTTCCTGAGATGGAAAAAATCATCGTCAAACCTGCGACAGTAGAAGTCAATATAAAGAGCATTGGCAACCATTTGTACATCAAGATCGAAGGGCCCAAGCTGTATGGCATGTTCGTCAACACCTTGATCACCGAAGAATTCAAAGGCCAAGACCTCACCTCCAAAACCAGCATTTGGGTCAAGCGCACCCATATTGCGAGCCAAGAAGAAGCCGAAATCAAAATCACCCGCCAACCTGTCACGCTGTACGCCATGAAAGATGTTTACCGCTATGGTAAAAATTTAAAATTCTTGGTGACTGGCCCCTGCCAACTCCCCACTTAAGGTCCCAACTCACCATGTCCGATTTAACTGTTCGCAAGCTCCTGATCGATCTAGAAGCGCCGTTTGAGTTGCGCTGGAATGGCGGCGATGCCTTCACGTCTGCTTTCATGAACGCTTTGTCCATGAGCTTTCCTGTGGGTGAGCAGTTTTTCATAGACTCCTTGCGCCGAGGCGTCAAAGAATTGAGTCCAGATTTGCAAGCCAGCTTTGCGAAAGATATCAAAGGTTTTATCGGGCAAGAAGCCACCCACCGTCGTATCCACGAACGCTTTAACCACCATGTCTTGAACCAAGGCATGGTGAACCATTGGGAAAAAAGGATTCTTCGCCGTATTGCACTTATCAACCAGAAAAAAGCCATCCATGCCGTGGCAGTTACAACAGCCTATGAGCACTACACCTCGGTGTTTGCCGCTTGGTTGCTCAACCACCCAGACTTTTTGGCGCAAGCGCCACAGCGTTTACAAACCTTGTGGATGTGGCATGCCAGCGAAGAAACCGAACACCGAAGCGTTTCTTTTGATATTTACCGCGCCATGGGTGGCAATGAAGTTTGGCGTAAACGCTGGATGATCACCGTCACCGTGTTTTTCTTGACCGACATCTTGCGACAAACCTGTCACAACCTTTGGCGCGACGGTAGCCTCTTTAAACTCAACACGTGGCGCAGTGCCTGGCGACATCTGTTTGCGAAAGAAGGGCTGTTCACCAGCTCTTATGCGTCTTGGAAGCAGTATTTCCGTGCAGATTTTCACCCTGCCCAGCATGATGATCAGCTGTCTCGCCAGTGGCTGCAAACACACCAACAGTCCTACCAAGCGATTGGTCAGTCCGCTTAAAGCCTTTTCATTCAACTGACCATGCTCGACCCTCAAGCCAAAGCCCTCTTACAACTCATGGTGGACCGCGGTGTGCCGCCGGTCAACACTTTGCCGCCCAAAGAAGCGCGAGATTTTTATGTTTTGCGCAAAGCTTTGACGCAACCTGACCCGCCCGTCATGTCGCATGTGCATGACCATTTGCCCAACTTGGGCGGGGTGCAAGTGCCTGTCCGTGAATACCGCCCCATGGGTGCCACTGCCAACGAGGTCTTGCCAGCATTGGTTTATTACCACGGTGGTGGTTGGGTGATTGGCAATATCGAAACCCACGATGTCTTGTGCCGCCAACTCAGCAACGCCAGTGGCTGTGCAGTGTTCTCAGTGGATTACCGATTGGCGCCAGAGCATGTGTTCCCAGCCGCTTACGAAGATGCATTGGCTGCTTTTCATTGGGTGGCGGCACAAGCTGCTGCTTTGCACATCGACCCACGCCGTGTGGCGGTCGGTGGCGACAGCGCAGGGGGTAATTTAGCCGCTGCAGTTGCGTTGGGCACCAAGGACGCAGCCCACAAACCAGCTTTTCAACTGCTGATTTACCCCGCCACTTTGATGTACCCCGACACCCCCAGCTACCATGCCAATGCCGAGGGCTATGGCTTAACGGCAGCAGCCATGCACTGGTTCATGGACCATTATTTGCCCACCCGTGAACACGCCAACGATTGGCGAGCTTCTCCACTGAAAGCCCCTTCGCATGCAGGATTGCCACCTGCGCTGGTGTTGACTGCTGGCTATGACCCCCTGAAAGACGAGGGTTACCAGTATGCTGATGCCTTGTCGGCTGCAGGCGGTGTGGCGGAGTATGTTTGCTTTGAACGGCAAATCCATGGCTTTATCACCATGGGGCGCATCATGCGAGAAGCTTTGAGTGGCGTAGAGGTTTGCGCGCAAGCGCTGCGCCGTTATTTGAAAGTTTGAACCTGAAAATCACACCATGAAACTCAACGTCAACGGACAAACCCACCAACTCGATGTCGAACCCGAAATGCCACTGCTGTGGGCACTGCGCGATGAACTCGATATCAAAGGCCCGAAATACGGTTGCGGCATTGCCCTGTGCGGTGCTTGTACCGTGTTGCTCAACGGCGAACCTGTCCGTTCTTGCTCCTACCCTGTGTCGTCTGCTGCAGGACAACAAGTGGTCAGCATCGAAGGCTTGGCCACCAAGGGCAAACTTCACGCGGTCCAAAAAGCTTGGATAGACCACCAAGTACCCCAGTGCGGTTACTGCCAAGGCGGTCAAATGCTGGCAGCCGTTGCGCTGTTGAAAAAGAAACCCAAACCCACCGATGAAGACATCGATGCAGCCATGACGAATATTTGCCGCTGCGGCACCTATGCCCGCATGCGTACCGCCATCCATGCTGCAGCCCGTCAGGCAGGTCAATCATGAAGCGCCGCCATTTTTTACAGGTCAGCGCCAGTACCACTGCAGCGCTCAGCTTGGGTTTTGTGCTGCCCTCTGGAGCCCAAACCGGCAACGCCCAAGAGGTCAATGCTTGGATAGATATCCATGCTGATGAATCCATCGTGATTCGCTATGCACGCACAGAAATGGGCCAAGGCAGCCGTACCTCTGCACCCATGCTGATTGCTGAAGAACTGGAAGTCGATTGGAAGAAAGTACGCATTGAAGATGTGCAAGCGCATGAAAACTTGAAGCGTAAGCGCACCTATGGCGACATGGCGAGTGTGGGCAGCCGCACCATCCGCAACTCACAAGAGTATTTGCGCAAAGCCGGAGCCTCTGCCCGCATGATGCTGGTGCAAGCGGCGGCCCAGCGTTGGGGCGTGCCTTTGAATGAATGCCAAGCCGTCACAGGCAAAGTGGTTCACACACCCAGCAAGAAAAGCTTCAGCTATGGTCAGCTAGCAGCAGATGCCTCCAAGCTCAGTCCGCCAACCGACATCCCTTTGAAAGACCCCGCCACTTGGACCTTGGCTGGTAAACCCATCCCCAGGGTGGACATGCATGACATCGTGACCGGCAAGATTCGCTTCGGCGTCGATACCCAGTTGCCGGGTATGTTGCATGCTGCGATTGCCCAGTCGCCGGTGTTTGGTAGCAAGGTGGTGAGCGTCGACAGCAGCAAGGTGGATAACCGCCGTGGCATTGTCAAAGTGCTGAACATGGGCGAGTTTGTGGCGGTGGTGGCGGACAACTGGTGGCGTGCCAAAGAAGCTTTGCGCGATGTGTCCATTGAATGGGAAAGCGGCAAGTACGCCCAAGTCAACAGTGCTGGCCTGATGAAGTTGTACCGTGAAGGTTTGAGCCAAAGCGATGCCGCTGTGGCGCGTCAAGACGGTAGTGCATTGGCTACGCTAGAAAAAGCTAACAAGGTTATCGAAGCCGAGTACTACACGCCTTATTTGGCTCATGCCACCCTTGAGCCCATGGTATGCACCGCCTTGTTGCAAGGCGATCAATTGCAAATTTGGGTGTCTACCCAAAACCCTGAGTCCAGTTTGGCCGCAGCAGCCAGCACCGCCGAAGTGCCGCAAGAAAACGTCAAGGTGTTCGCCATGCAAATGGGCGGCGGCTTGGGGCGTAAAAGCCCGCAAGACTTCACACGCCAAGCGGTGGCGATTGCCAAGGCCATGCCCGGCAAACCGATCAAACTCATGTGGAGCCGCGAAGAGGACACCCAGCACGACCTCTACCGTCCTGCCAGCTTGGTCAAAGTTCGTGCCAGCCTTCAGGCCGACGGCAAACCGGATGCATTGCACATCCGCGTGAGCGCACCTTCGATTTTTTCTCAGCTGCTGCGCATGCCGCTGCAAAACGGCGTTGACCCCCAAGCCGTTGCCTCATTCAATGATCACCCTTATGCCATTCCCCATTGCTTGGTGGACTTTGCCCAACGCAGTGCCCATGTGCCTGTGGGTTTTTGGCGTACCGTGGGTCACTCGCAAAACCCGTTTGTGCGTGAGTGTTTTTTGGATGAGTTGGCGCATTCAGCTGGCGTTGACCCTTTGGCTTACAGGCTCTCACTTTTACCCAACAACGAAAAAGCCAACCGAGATCGCGGCATCTTGCAGGCTGTGGCCAAAGCCGCTGATTGGGACAAACCTCTGCCAGCAGGTGTTTTTCGCGGAATTGGGCAAACCGATGGCTACGGCAGTCACACCGCCTGTGTTTGCGAGGTTTCGGTCAATGCCAAAGGCGAGGTTCGCATTCACCGTATCGTGATCGGCATTGACCCTGGCTATGCGGTGAATCCTGACAACATCCAAGCCCAGCTGCAAGGCAGCGTGGTGCATGGTTTGACGGCTATTTTCTGGGGCGAGATGACTGTGAAAGATGGCCGCATTGAGCAATCCAATTTCCACGATTACCGCATGATGCGCATGAATGAAATGCCCAAAGTGCAAACCGTGATTGCCCCCAGCGGCGGTTTTTGGGGAGGGGTTGGCGAGCCTGCCCAAGCGCCTTTGGCACCAGCCTTGGGCAACGCTTTGTTCGCTGCCACTGGCAAACGCCTACGCTCTTTGCCGTTGAAAAACCATGGTCTGAGCTTGGTCAAAGCATGAAACAGCTGTGGTTGCTTGCTGTGTTGGCTCTCAGCCCTTTGGTGTGGGCAGCAGACACCATGCCTGCCACACCCTCAGCTGCCACGGCAGATCCAGCACGTGGTCGCAAGCTGCTGCTGGCTCGCCAAGACACAGGCTGCATTTTGTGCCACCAACTACCGGGTTTCAAAGAAGGCGGCGAAATGGGCCCCTCACTGACAGGCGTGGGTGAGCGCCTGAGCAGCGAGCAAATTCGGCAACGCATTGCCGACCCCCGTTTGCTAAACCCCCAAACCTTTATGCCTGCTTACTTCAGTACCGCAGGTCTTCATAATGTCGCCAAGCCCTTGCAAGGAAAGACTGTGCTCACAGAGCAAGGCTTGGAAGACATCATTGCCTATTTAGTAAAGAACCCTTCATGAGGTCTCGCTTGTTTTCTCGTCGTCAATCTATCTTGGCTATTTTTCAAACCACCCTCGCTGCCAGCGTTGGGGGGTTTTGGCTGGGTTCTGCCAAAGCGCAGGTGGACAAACTCACCATCACCGGCTTGTCCGAGGCCCGTTTGCGCACCTTTGAAGAGATGGTGCGCCCTTATGTACAAAGCCAAGAACTCAAAAAAGAACGCGTGACCTTGTCGCTGCCCATGCTGGCAGACAATGGCCACATGGTGCCCTTGAGTTTGAAAATTGACAGCCCCATGACCGAGGCTTCCCATATCACCCATGTCTACCTGATTTCTCAACGCAACCCAGTTCCTTTGATGGCCAAATTTGTCATGGGCCCATGGAGTGGTCGTGCTGACTTGAGCACACGGGTGCGTTTGTCGGGCAACCAAAACGTGATTGCGCTGGCAAGGCTGTCCGATGGCAATTTCATTTACGACTTGCAAGAGGTGGTGGTCACCGAGGCAGCTTGCGTGGACAACGGCTGATGAGTTCCGCTCGCTTGCAAATCCCTCCCCGCATCCTTCAAGGCGATGTGTTCAAAGTACGCCTGTTGGTCAACCATCCCATGGACAGTGGTTTTTTAAGGGATATTGATGGCGTCATCATTCAGCGTAACGTCATCCGACACCTTGTTTGCACTTTGAACGGACGAGAGGTGTTTCGCGTGGAACCCACCACAGGCGTAGCAGCCAACCCTTTGTTTGAGTTTTATTTGCGAGCAACCGAGTCCGGCGATATGCTGTTTCGCTGGGTCGATGACAAGGCCTACATTGGCGAATTGCGCCACACCTTGGTGGTCGAAGCCGCCAATGCCTCTAAGCCTGCCAGCAACTGATCGTCCACTATGCGCTTTGCCGTTTGCAGGACTTTGCTTTTGGGGTTGTGGACCATTGCAGGTCTTGCCCTGACTTCCCATGCGCAGCAACGCCTGATCCCCTTAGAGAAGCTGCAATCTGGGCTGCATTATTCAGGCGCCGAAGTGCAGTCCTTGCAAACCGATGAGTTTGCCAACCCTGGCAATATCGCCTTAGACAGCGGCACCAAGTCTTGGGCCAAAACAGACGGTAAAAGCAACAAAAGCTGCCAGTCCTGCCATGGTGAACTCGTCAAAATGAAGGGCGTCTCGATTCGCTACCCCGCCATCGACAAAGCCACCGGCAAACTCTTTAACTTGGAAGACCGCATCCGCAACTGCCGCGTAAAAAACCAAAAAGCCGCTGAATGGACTTTTGAGTCTGATGAGTTGGTGGCCATGACACTTGCCGTCACCAGCAGCTCTCGCGGCCTGCCTTTGCAAGCACAAATTGACGGGGCAGCTAAAAGCCATTTTGAAAACGGCCAACGTCTTTTCATGACACGCCAAGGTCAAATGAACCTGGCCTGTACGAATTGCCACGACCAGCACTATGGGCAAAAGCTCTATACCGATCCCTTGAGCCAAGGCCAAGCCAATGGCTACCCGCTCTACCGCATCGATTGGCAACGAGTTGCCTCTCTAGAGCGGCGACTGCGTTTTTGCTACACCGGCGTGAAAGCCGAAACTCCCCCGTGGGGCCACAGTGATATACGTGACCTCAGCCTCTACCTGATGTGGCGCGGACAAGGCTTGCTCGTCGAAGCACCTGCGGTGCGCAAATAAACGACAGCTAAAACGTCGCCAATACCTTGGTCCATAAAGCGGGTGTCACCTCTGGCATGACACCAAACCAAGAAGCAAACGCTGGTCTGGCTTGGTGCAACAACATGCCCAAGCCATTGACCGTGGGGTTGCCACGCGAAGCAGCACGTTGCAACAAATCGGTTTGCAAGGGGGTGTAAACAATGTCGGATACCAAAGCCTGCACTGGCAATGCGTCAAGTTGCAAATCTAGGACGGGCTGACCTTGCATCCCTTGGGTCGTGGTGTTGACCAACAATGCAGCACCCTCAAGCGCGGCATGACGCGCAGACCATGCAAAAGCTTTGACGGGTGCGCCAAATTCTTGGGCCATGGAAACGGCTTTGTCATGGCTGCGGTTGAACAAACGAATGTCTGTCGCACCAGCATCGGCCAATGCCCACACCACCGCTCGAGCAGCACCGCCTGCCCCCAACACCACGGCCGGGCCTGCGTTGGCTTGCCAACTGCTGTGGGCTTCACGCAAACTTTGTATGAAACCAAAGGCATCGGTGTTGGTGCCGTGCAAACTGCCATCAGCACGCACGGTCAAGGTATTGACAGCGCCTATGCGTTGAGCCACAGCATCAACTTCATCAAGCCAAGGCAAAGCTTCTATCTTGTGCGGCAAGGTCAGGTTGCAGCCCGCAAAGCCCAAAACTTTCAAGCCTGTCATTGCCTCTCGCAAATTCAAAGGGTTCACAGCCAGAGGGACGTAAGCACCGCGCAGGCCATGCTCAGCTATCCAGTGCGAATGTATGCGTGGTGAGCGAGAGTGGGAGATAGGCCACCCCATGACCCCAGCCAGAATGAATGAATCAGTTGCCATAAGACCCTTAGCATATCGTGAGTTGTAAGCTGAGAATCCCGCCCCTTATGTGAAACAATCCGTGCAGTCCCGTCCACTGTCCCGAGATGTCAGCCACTACGCCCACTTCTATTGCTCGGTTTCACCATTTCTTAGCGCAAATCACGCGCTTGGTGGATATTGCACCGACTGAAGCCGAACTTTTGTCTCAAGCGCGTCAATGCCTGCAGTCCCTGATAAGCCACGATGACTGGTTGCT
>Ga0192647_102977_pt1 | contig 10332 bp, 14 predicted proteins | sample LauGreFa1BDMLBSN_2_FD_133046 | JGI IMG/M metagenome (GOLD analysis project Ga0192647, IMG submission 133046) | Freshwater lake microbial communities from Lake Michigan, USA - Fa13.BD.MLB.SN - reassembly | ecosystem: Environmental > Aquatic > Freshwater > Lake | place: Lake Michigan, USA...
AATTCACCTGAAACATCATAAAGCATAATCTCTTCTTCATGCTCTTGATTTTCGCCTTCAATATCAGCACCTGGTTGTCTCTGAAATAATGAATGATGTCTAAATGTTAAATCTTCAGATTCTTTTAAAAATCGCAAAATGTTTAAACGTAATCGACTAGACTCATTAGTGTATGGTTCAGCTTTAGAAAAATCTTTAGAAAAAGCTTCGTATGCTCGATGACTGAAATCAATTGGATCAAAATCTTTATCTACACTCATGTTTATCTCCTTGTATGAGGTGAAGATAAAACACATGACAATTGAAAATTCTTTCAAATTAGATAGATCAGCCTCAATCTTAGTCTAAATTCTGAATGATGGTTTTGCTCTAAAAGAGAGGCTGAGATTTTTTATTTCAGATAGATCAGCCTCGATTTGAGTTTAGTATTTTACAAGTTTCTTTACTTAAAAAAGAGGCTGAGATTAGTTCCGCTCAATGTGCTTCGCATCAACAAATTCACTTCAAAGAGGTGGAGCGGATAACCTTAAACACAGATGGAGATAAATTTATTTCAATCAAGCAATTTTACTTTCTGCAATATAGGATTTAATTTTAAAAATCTTTCTAAGCTTTCTTTAGCTTCTTCATCTCTTTTTTGTTTTTTTATTTTCATTTCAGCTGATCGTTTAGAGTAAATGAGAGCATTCTTTTTAACTCCTCTCAATCCTCCAGTTTGCAAATTATACATGCATTCTAAATCTTCTGAAAACCGAGACAAAACTTGATCTGTTAAAATGCTAGCTTCTGCATTCCATGCTTCCCATTGTGTTGGATAAAACTTTAAAATGTATCTCAAAAAATTATCCTTGCCTTCTTTTTTTATGGCATCAAGAATTTTAACACCTGATCCATAATAGTTTTTTAGAGGTGTTGTTGCACTACCATGACGAGCTGTTTTTTTACCGATATAGAAAAAACCATTGCTCTTATTCACAGTCAAATAAATCCAATGATAATCTCCATCATATCCCTTAGTTGGAGTGATGTTCTCATCAATGTTATTGATAATGCTTTCAACAAAGATTTGAGCTTCATCATGGATGAAATTGATATCACCTGATGAGTAAGTTGGATTAAGTTTCATATTCTTCCCTTTTGAGAGAGTGAGATTGTTGTGTTAGAAAAACATGCTTTAAATTTATTTAAATCACTCTTTGGATGTGATGGTATAGGCAAGCCATTTAAATCATTCCTAGATGCTAAAATCATGCATCCATTGAAAGAGTTTGCTAGGTCAATAAATTGATCGATTGTGTACTCAAGGATTGAGTTCATTTTTGATACACTAAAATCATCGATGCAAATGATATCCATCTTTGACAAAAGATCAGACACAGATGGGATTGGTTTATTCTCAGCTTTGGCTTTCTCGTATTCTGATTTCTTCCATCGATCGAGCTGATCTAGTGTGCCATAGAAAAACCGACCGACACCATGAAGACGATTGGCAAAATGTCGATTTGCGATGATATGCTTTAGCAAGCCAACCATGAGATGAGTTTTTCCACTACCTGCTGATCCAGTGATAAATATCTTTTTATTTTGATCTTTAGCCATTGATCCAAGAGCATCTTTTTGATCTTGTGATAGCATATTGCCTTTAAAGTTTTCTCGATACATGGCTTTATGCTGTTCTGTAAAATAGCTGCTTGCCAACTGCCTGGATATAACATTGATCTTTGATAGTTGTTTGTCGTGCTGATTTACATCTAGTAGTGAGTAGCATGTACCATCATTGCGATTTGACCATTCAACAGGTGCATCTTGAAAATCAGCCACAAGACGACCGTCCTTGAATTTCATTTTATTTTCAATCAATGACCATACTTCGCTTTTTGAGCTCGTCTTTTCTTTTACATGATTTTCTTTTATTTCATAATTAGTTTCATTAGTTTCATATATATATGTTTGTAGTGTTTTTGGTATGTCGATTGTAGTGTTTTCAGTAGTTTCGATTGTAGTGTTTTCAGTAGTTTCAAGATTTGCGATTGTAGTGTTTTTGGTATAATCCACATTCTCCGAGCTTGCAATCATCATTTTAAATTCTGATGTTTTCATCCAGTATCTATTCACCACTTTAGGCATGATCGTGAATTGTGTTTTGCTGACTTTCTTTTTCTTTTGGATCAAGCCGAGCTCGCAAAGCTGATCAATAGATTTTGTTATCATTCGATCAGTGACTCCCATCTGTGATGATAGATCTGAGTAGGTGCATTCAATTGTCATATCTTGATTGGAAGTTTCAAACTCGTAAAACTCAATCAATCGATACATCAAAGCAAAGCCATGAGTAACCTTTTGAAGATCTGGACATCTCAGCAGGTTGCCAATAATGAATTGGAAGTTGTCAAACTTTGTATTTTTTAGTTTCATACTCTCTCCTAGATTGAAATTTATTTGACTAGACGATAATTATATTATAAAGATTATAAAAAAATTTCAAATAAAAAAAGGATTCATCATGACTAAAAAATTGTCAGTGCTGCTTTTAAAGTCAAATAAGACCGTTGCGGAAATCGCAAAAGAGTCTGATATCACCGTTGGCCGTCTCTATCAAATCATGAAAGATGATGCTAGTGCACCTCTCAAACTTGCTTTAAAGCTTGAGGCAACAACAAAAATATCTCATCAATTCTTTTTGTACTCAGCACCAACTTGTTATCAATTCGTAGGTGATCTTTTATGACATACTTTCAAAATCCCGAAGATGGCTACAAAGAAGTAACCTTTGAATATATCATGTCTCAATCATGGGAAAGCATGAATGATGATCGCCAAATCCTTTTAATGAGCAGAATCAGATTTGTTTTAACTCAGCTTCTTTGGCCTTCATCAATCACATACACATACAAAGATGGATCAACAGCTGTATCTCTTGAGCAGAGGAGCGAGGCTGTTAAAATCATGATCTTAAAGATGATCCCTGATCCTCGTGTTTTTATTGATGATACATGCATCAGGCTTTTTGAAATTTGCCTTGAGCTCAGACAAGAGCAAAAGCCAATCAATTTTGAAAATGTCGCTGATCTCTATCATAGAACAGCTGAAGATAAAAAGAAGGTATTAAAAAAGATGATGCCAGCTCATCATATCATGTTATGGATGACGGAAAATCTTGATCCTTACCATGTCTATTATGGAGGCCCTGCAATGATCCATGTAGTTGAAGATCATATCAATCGCATATATGACGACTTCACCAGTTTAAGACTATCTCAAATTTATAGATATAAAGAGATCGCACTTGCTCATGGCTATTCTCTCAAAGAAATTGACGATCTTTTTCTTGAGTCTGAAAACAAGATCAAGGATATGAAACCAAAGCCAAATGTTGGATTGTCTCAACAGTTAAATGAGTTATGGGATTCAATGGTCAACTTCAAGCAAGGTTTGACAAGTGGTCTTAATAATTTAGATCAGATCACTAAAGGATGGAAAGATGGCTGTTTGTATGTGGTCGCTGGTCGTCCTGCTATGGGAAAGACGGCTGTGTCTTTGACATTTGCTTTAAATGCAATGCGAGCTCAATCAAAGAAGGTTATGTTTTTCTCTTTAGAGATGCCAAGCACTCAGCTTCTCAAGCGTCTAGCTAGCAATTGGAGTGGTATTGCTCATTCTATTTTTGATCAGCCTTATGATACTCTTAGCGATGGATTTAAAACCAGGATGGCTGAGTCTTTCTCTCAGATCAATGGGATGCCTCTTGAGATCATAGATAGAGCAGCATTATCCATTGAAGAGATGCGATCAATATGTGATGTAAAAAAGAGAAGTGAAGATATAGGCTTGATCATAGTTGATTATCTTCAACTGATGACAGCTCCAGCTATGATCAGAGAGCAAGAGATATCTCAAATCAGCAGAGGCTTAAAAGCATTGGCCAAAGAGATTGGTTGTCCAGTCATTGCACTTGCTCAGATCAATCGAGGAGTTGAGCAAAGAGCAAATAAGCGACCACTACTGAGCGACCTTAGAGAGTCAGGAGCAATTGAGCAAGACGCTGATGTTGTGATGATGCTATATCGTGAACACGCCTATGATGATCTAGCATCAGAGACAGATATGGAAATCATCGTCACAAAAAACCGTCATGGAGAATGCAAGACGGCACATGTTGAATTTTTAGGATCATGCCAAAGAATTGCAGATAGACAAAGTTTTTAAGTATTGTTTAAAATTTTATTATTTATTTTATAATTTTATTTGACTTGATTATAATTTTATTATAAACTAAGCATATCAAATCAAACAACATGATCATAAAAATCAGAAAGCAGAATTGGTAAGTAATGAAAAAAAATATCAAAAGCTTAACTGTTCGTCTTAGATGTCAGCTTACTTTGGCAGACATCGCAAAGTTAATGGGTATTTCTAGACAAGCTCTTCATCATCACATTAAAGATGAAAATACATGCAAGTTGTCAAATGCTCTAAAGCTTGAAGAAATCACAGGAATTAAACATCAGTTTTTTTTGTATCCAATGCCTATCGCCGCTCAGTTTTTATCTGAAGAAAACCAATAACAAAACCACCACTTACAAAGGAGTATAAAATGCAACAATCACCTAAATGTGGATTATTCCCAACAGTCGATAAAAGACACCTTCAAGCAGGCATCAGCCAAGAATATCAAGCAGAACTCAAAGCTGAAAGCACTCGCAACTTGATCAACAACATCGGCGTCTTGCTACTCATCGCAACCTTTCAAGCTTCATTAGCTTACCTCATACTTTTTGCATAAGGAAAAAAATGACTACTCAAAGATTAAGAAAATACAATGCGTTGTCCTGGAGATCAGAATGTTTAGACACATACAAGTGGCAAGCTGATGGCAAGAGATACTCTTTCTCTATTACTTATCATGATGGCAATGTACCAGCCATGATGATGACAGATGCTGAGTTAGCCGCTCGCGTTGCCAAATGGTATCAACGAGAGGCATCAGGTCAACTCTTTATTAACGACATTGGCGTTGAAAGAGATGACAACATCAAGCAGCTAAACATTCTTCAATTAGATGGATTGGCTGTGCTGATGCACAACCTCAATCACAGATGCATCGACTGGACAATTGACGCAGATGATATTGAGATCGTTGTATCTCAAGATCAAACAATCAACCTTAAGATTAGAGACTTTGGCATCCCCTTAGATAGTGATTGCCAAAGAATTTTCGATCACATTCTTAGACAACTAGATTTATTCACAAGAGGATAAAAAAATGGCAAATCAAAGACTTACAGAATCTCTCTCAGATTTAAATGCAATCGCTGATAGCATGGAATCAATCGTAAAGCTCGCTGGCTTTCTCACTGCTGGCACCAATTGGAATGCTCAACAACTTGTCACCGCCTACTTGTCTTATGGCATGATGCATGGTTGGAATATCGCTCAAACAATGGAAAAGATGAATGTCATTAAAGGCAAGATCACCTATCAAGCTTCTGCTATGTTTGGCATTGTGATTGCTTCTCCTAAATGCAAATCATGGAAAGTTCTCTCAAATACTGATGATGAATGCTCAATTGAATTTACAAGAGGCGATAACAATCAAAAGTATGTAGTCACCTTTACGATCGCAATGGCCCAAAGACAAGGCTTGACAAGCAATCGTCAATGGCAAAATATGCCCAAGCAAATGCTTATGGCTCGATGCAAGAGCATGGCAGTCAGAGATGTTTTTGGCGATGTGATCAGCGGCTATGATGCAATAGAGATGGCTGATAGCATGGATATGCCTGAAGATGAAAGACTTGAGATTTTAAGTCAAGAACTTGACACCCCCATCTATGCTGAGAGACAACCTGTGTCAAGAGCAAAGCCAGGCGTCAAGGCTGGAGCTGATACAAAAGCAAAGCCTTTACAAGTGCAACCTGTGCAACCTGTACAAGTGCAACCTGTGCAAGTGCAGCAATCAGCACCGCCAAAGATTCAAGCACCGCCACCTGATCAAGCTTCACTATTTCCAAGCGAGCAAAAGAAAGCCGTTGAGTATCAAGCCTATCGAGATCAAGACATGAATGTCCATAAATGGAAAGATGCAGATATGGATGAAGATGATAGTAGAGATTGGAAAGACTCATGGGGGATTAAATAAGGCACACACCACCAGCACAAGCTGGCTCAACTGATGGATTTTCTTTATAGCCACCTACATTCAAATCAACTTTAGACCAATCGACCAAGAGCAATTTATTATATTTCTCAAGCATTTGCTCATTGCTATCATCAACAGTTTGATAAGGTGCATTCTCATAAACATGATCACCATAATCGGATAAAAGAGAGATGCCCTTGACGCTATCTCTAAGCCGCCAAATCTTATTTATCAAGTCATCCCATTCATCATCTTTGACGGTGCAAGTATTGGAGACATTATGACTTAATCCATATTGATCTTTTTCTCTGAGTTGTGTTGTTGGCTTGACCCAATATCTCTGAATGAATGCGACCTTATCCAAGAAATCAGATGCTGATAAATCTTTTCTGAGCAATGCACCTTCAGGAGCTTCACAAGCAAAAGACACGATGCCAACTTGATGATCTCGATCATCACACACCTCAGGGATCTTATTTAGTATCTCTTGCCAAATGGGATTGATCTTATTTATTCTCATCGTTCTGATATATTTTTTAGCATGATATGGATGAATGCCAGCTGAACAGCCTGCGACTGTTGAGCTATTGCCTGATGGTTTAACGGTCGTGCATCTTAGAGCTGGATTGATATTGATCAACTTTGCGATCTCAACATTTTTATCATGTACTGCTTTCGAGCATTGCTTTAAAGTCATCTCGTCAAAGATCATGTTTGGATTGCTCATGATGCCTGTCATAGAGACACCTAAAAGAGCATCTCTCTCTATGATTTTTTTAGTTGTCTCTCCAAGATAACCCGTCTGAGTATAACTCGCTTGAAGTGTACCAAGAAAAGCGGCTGCTTTACATGCTTGCAAAAGATGATCAGCATCTCTCACTTTGGCAACAACAATTTCATTTAAATTGCATACCGCCCAACCACTTGAGACATTGCCTTGATCGTCTTTGAATGTTGGATAAAGGCCAATCTCTCCACATGGATTTGTGGAAAATTCTCTATCGTAGCAAAAGAAGAAACCAGGTTCACCGAATTGTCTAGCATTGGCAATGATATCGGTAAATACTGATTTATTCTCAAAGCCATCAAGTAGGATCTGAGCTGAAATATTTGCATATGCTCTTTGTGGATTGTCTTGCCACCAATTGCCAGTCTTAGCAGTCATCATCTCTTCATCATCAGGAGAGAAGAGAGCAATTGTAGCAGCTCTTCTTGAACTCAATAAAGCGGCGTGGCTTATGTGCATGAAGATATCAAAGCATTGAATCGGCTTGAGTTTTGATTGACCTTGATTGACGGCTTGATCGAGAATAAATCTCACCTTTTCGATAGCCACTTCTAGCACTTTTGGACCAGGTGCAACACCACCAATCGAGATAGATGCACCTTCAGGCCTTACTTGATCATAATGAAAACTGATGCAATGCTTGCCATCATACTCGCTTGATGGAAGATAGCTTTTAGTGAGCACATGAATTGCTTCCGCCCAACCTTCGATTGAATCCTCAATGACATGCACCAAGTTTAATCGGCTATCTCTTTGATCTTTTGTGATGAGATTTGGGAGCTTGTCAACATGATGCTTCTGTACTGAAAAGCCAACACCGCACCCACTCATCAAAAGCCAAAAACCTTCAGCAAAAAAGCGAACACGATCGACATACGAGGCGGTGCAATTATACATTCTCATATTGTTTCTTTTAATAGCGATGCCACCGAATTGCGTTGATCTTTGCGATGGGAATACAACGCCGGGAAAAACAAAGCCTTGAAAAACGGTCTCAATTTGCGTCCATAGATTTGGGAATTTGTCTTGATGCATTTGCTTAACTCGTGTCATTGCATCGATATATGTCTCTCTTTTGCCATCTCTTTTGATATGTGAATATTGAGTAGCAAAAGCAACTTTTCCTAAGATTTCATTTTGTGCCATGATCGTCTCCATGTGAAAGGGATGATCATTAAAACACAAATCCTATTTATTTTTCAAAAAATCAACATTGGTTTCTATTCTTTCAAGAATAACTGTGTGCTGATTTAATGTCTTATTGATCATATCCAACTCAGCATCTGTCTTTTCTTGCTTGACTAGCAAAGACATGGTTTGATGCTCAAGCAAGGCGATCCTTTTATCGTATGAAGAGAAAGCTCTTAAAGCTGGCAATAGAGCGGTGATAACGGCTGTGAGAGCAGAAATTGATATCATATCTGAGTTCATGTTGTCACCCTTGCCATCTTGCTCTTGTGCCTCTGATATCATAATGCACAAAGTTTGAATCTAAATACTTACCAAGTCCGCCTTCTTTGATCTTGCCTTGAGCAATGAGTTTCTCAATTCGATTATAAATTTCTTCAGTTGGTACGCCAGCGATCTTGATATCAGCCGCCTTTGCATGTAAATGCTGAGATTTATCAGCACCGCCAACTTGAGCATTTCTAGCCGCTGATCGATAGCCGCTTATGATCACGATCGGCTTTTGAAAATGATCTCTGATGATTTGCAAATTTTGCAAAAGCTCAACGGCATTGGCCACTAGTTCAGGAGGGATTGCATCTGAAAATTCAAGTTCAGACAATTTAAAATTTTTTGTTACTTGCATGGTCTTAATCCGTATACATGATTGTGATTGATGAGTTGGCAACATAAGCATTTGCATCATCTTTATAGATGGTTGTTGTTGCTGAGTGAATTGTCTTTTTGAGTTGTATTTGCAAGGTTGATGCCAAATTGACGGCGATCATTGCAAGGTTGCCTGGATATGTATCGCTATTTGTTTGAGTTGCTGAATAGAAAGCATAGGCTTTGGCTTGATTTGAAAAGGTAGCACCACCACTTGCATTTATAAATGAAAACTCAACGCTAGCACCAGTTGATTGAGCAAAATTTAAAGATGCAGTTATGAAGTAGTCTCGACCAGTTGGGAGGCTGATTGTATTGCTCGCTACTGTGATCACTGATGAATCGCTGATGCTTCCAAGTGTGAGTGTAGTGGCTGATGCTATTGATTGCGATGGTATATCTATTTGAACAGATTTCAAAGCCATTGCATGAATTGGATTGAATGTCATGTTAGTCCTTTATTGGTAGCATCAAAAAGGTTGATTGATTTAAATAAATCAAATCACCAGAATCTAAAATATTTACATTCAATTCAATTGGCGATCTTGTGGAAATGAACGGATTTGATGATTGATAATTTCTTTGAGTTGAGTATGGTTGACTTGTGATCTGTGATCCAACCCTTGAAGAAATTGTATCTGATCCATTGATAGAAATGCTTGCTATTGGAAGGCTTGCATCTCCATCACTCCTAAGAGAAACACTAAAAACTATCGCTGTATTTCCACCAAGTGAAGGCATAGAGAATTCATTATGGAAAAGATTTTGACTAGATAGGCAACTCTCAAAAAGTCCAGCTGTTATCGCTTGATTTGAGACACTTTGAGGCATGTAAAAGCTATTTAAAGCCATTGATCCTGCATAACTCATTTAGCAACCTCCATCAAAAAAAGATTTGTGCCTATTGATCCTGAATAAATATTAAAGATTGCTCCTGATGTTTTTGAATATCGAATAGATAAAACATCTCCAGCCGTTGCCACATAAGAGAAAAATAAAGGCTGAGATCTAGTTATATTATTTACTGATGATGCTGTGCTCGCAATTTGTTTAATAACAGTTCTTTGAGTTGTTAAAGCAACACCGTTAATAAAAATCGACACAGTAAACTGATCATTTCCCCCAGCCATCGGATAAAAAAAGCCATGATATACTCTATCACCTAAAACAATGTTTCCGCCTGATAAAGTAGCTTGCAAGCCAGTTGATCCTGATAAAGCAGTGAGAGCATATTGTGCATCAGTGGATGCACCTGATCCTAAATTTAGATCCGCCGTTCTATTTGCATAAGCGAATTTGACGGCCTTGTGGTCAAGTTTCAGATTGTATGTCATATAATAATCCAATTTGTACCAGTTGAAATGACTGTAACTGAGGCATATTGAGCAAGCAATTGAATGGTTGATAGTGCATCAATAGTTTGAGACCCATTGCATGCAATTGTTGTTGTAGCAGTACCAAGCCTCTTAATGTCATATCTCATCCCAGTGCAAGCGGTAGCATCAGGCAAAGTCATGGTAACGGCTGATGATCCTGAAACAGTGTATATCTCTTGAAGAGTTGATGCACTAGG
>Ga0192647_102986_pt1 | contig 10317 bp, 20 predicted proteins | sample LauGreFa1BDMLBSN_2_FD_133046 | JGI IMG/M metagenome (GOLD analysis project Ga0192647, IMG submission 133046) | Freshwater lake microbial communities from Lake Michigan, USA - Fa13.BD.MLB.SN - reassembly | ecosystem: Environmental > Aquatic > Freshwater > Lake | place: Lake Michigan, USA...
GCAAGTTGGGCGTGAAAATTGAAGCGCCATAACCTACTGCTAAAAAAGCACCCCCGCTATAAGATGTCTACCCCAGAGAATCTTGCTGCCGCCGTGAAGGAGGCCGCGCGGGCCGTGGCTGCATGGGGAGAGGCAATGGCCGCAGTGGCGCGCACGGAGGAAACACACAAACAGGCTCTATCGGAACTGGCGGCATGGGAAGAAGCAAAAGAGAACTATATGGCTGCAAGAAACATAGAGGCCGATGCGCCCTCCCACCGTGGTTTATCGCCCTTCACCCTGCACCGCGAACTCACAACTGCCCTCCATCTCAAAAGGGAAGCAGAAAAAGCGGCTGGAATGGCTAAGGTCACAGCCGAGTCCGCCTTGAAACGGATGTCCGACTGTGAGCTGACAACCTAGTCATTCCCACGCATTTTTCATTGAAAATTGAACAAGTGTACCCAATAGTAAACGTACAAGCATCAAACGATGGCAGCTCCGGCCATTGCCTCTGAGCTCGGCACCTTTTCTGCAAGCACACTCTTTGTGTTGGACTGGGATGACACGCTGCTCCCATCGTCGTGGCTTCACCAAAATGGGATCTTGCTCAACCCTACTTCGAGGGACATGGGAGCCAAACAAGAACACAAGGATCTTTGCGAAACAGTGGCTCCTCACGTCGCGGCTCTTATTACTCGCGCAAAAGAGTTCGGGCAAGTGATGATCGTGACGAATGCCACCAAGAGTTGGGTCGAACACGGCTGTGCTCTTTTCATGCCGAGCATTCTCACTCTCATACTTTCGCTCCCCATCATCTCCGCCGTGGATCTCTACGAGTATTCATGCTCAAATCCGATGATGTGGAAGAAGTACGCCTTTCAGAATGATCTGCTGTACCTGGCCTTTAACGGCCTTCCCATGAACAAACGCAACATTATCAGTATTGGCGACGGAGAGCCTGAGCGACATGCCGTACATGCGCTGACATCTTCTATTTACGGCTCCATTATAGCAAAGTCCCTCAAGTTCAGAGAGAAGCCTTCTCCAGTAATGCTTATCGAACAGCTCAAGGCGACGCTGAAGGCAATCCCCTTCTTTGTAGCAAGTCTAGAGCCCCTTAATTTGATGTGGAAGGATGACCCTCCTTCTCCGCCCCCTACCCCCCCTGCCCCTCCTGCACCACTTGAACCCTCGCCTACAAAGTCCATGCCAAGAATACAGCGGACATTCAAGTTTGACTGGGACACATTTCATGCAGAACTATACGGCTACGATCGCCCATTAGATTCCTCTTCACCCAAGCCCTCGCTCACGGCCTCCCCGTCAGAATCCGCAAGTGGCCTGTAAAAATTGAAGTGCTGCATATGGGTGTATCTGGTACCCTAAGCGCAAAATGAGTTCTGGCAGCGAATCTTACGAGGACGACATCTACTATGATGATCTGGCGGAGGAATGGGAGGCACGCGGGAGCAGGGGAGGTGGTGGCGGTGGCGCGGCTTCAAAGAAGAAGAAGGCACCGCCCACCACCGTCGGAAGGCAACGCGTCGGCGGCACACACACCTGGGGCGCAACAGAGAAAATGTGTTCCAAGGGCTGCACGAAAAAGTGTTGCAATGGTGACGCAAAGAAGACGCCTTCCATGTGAAAAATTGAACCACGCTCCGCCCACCCTATTTTTTACCCTTTTCAGCAATGCCGCTACCTTACGACCACGTGACATACAACAAATATACGCACCATCTCGCCAAGTATTTCGGCGACCTAAAATCCATCTTCAAAGGCGAAGTCTACAAGGGCGCGTATGAGATCTACTTGCCGTCACAGTTCAAAAGCTGCTACCCCTTTGCACTCTCCCCATTCAACGCAGAAGCAGTGCTGTGGATGTCCTTTGAATATGACACCATTGACGGAAAAGGGCAGCATATGCGCTACTGCTATCTGGACTCATCGGGATACAGAATTCCCGACAACTCCGTGCGCGATTTCAACCAGCGCGTGGATGCTTGGCTTGAGCATGTGCGTGACATGAACGAGGGGACTGACTGATAAAATTGAATCCCCCCTTGATTTTTCATGTTATTAGCCTTACCATGACCAAGCAGCTTGCACGCCTTTGGTCAGAGTGTGTGTTCAAGCCGCATCAACGTATTGGGGTACATTGGATGCTCGAGCGAGAACGCACACAGAACGGGGGGCTCCTGTGTGACGACATGGGACTGGGCAAGACGATACAGATCGCCGGCCTCTTGAAGAACGGCGCCCAGAAAATGGGTGAAGAAACCCTCATCGTGACGCCCGTGGCTGTGCTGCAGCAATGGATCGATGTGATTCGCCGCTCCAACATGCGCGTGTACACCCCCTCCAAATCCGGCGTCTCGTGGATGACGACGGATAACAACATAAGCAAACTCGCACCCCGTGCTTACATCATCGGGTACGAGGCTGCTCTCCGAAAGCCCACGCTGGTGAAAGGGTATCACTGGGATCGTCTCGTGTATGACGAGGCACACCGTCTTGCAAGCGACAACAGCAACACTGCTCTTGCCTCATCTTTCAAGGTGAAACGTGTGTGGATGCTGACGGGCACACCCATTGTGAACAAGCTGCGTGATCTTGTCATCCTACTCCAACTTGTGGGCGCGACTCTTCCTCGCATCGTAGACATGAAAGCCCTCTCTCCCATCATGAAAACCCACGTCTTGTCCCGATCGATGGATCAACTCCGTGCGAGCATCCCCAATGCTCCCGCCACCCCCCTCTTTCACACGATCTCCCTCGAGTTCTCCACGCCCGAAGAGCGCGAGTTCTACGCCGGCATGTCTGGCATCATCACCAAACGCTGGAAGGCACTCGATGGCGATTCGGGTGGTGAGGCGGCATTGGAGCGACTGAAACTCTTCATGCGCCTCCGCCAACTTTCTCTGCATCCCCAGATTTATATCTCGGCGCGAAAGAAAACTCTGAAGGGCTTATACACCCGGCCTGATTGGGAGGGCACTAGCACCAAGTTCGAGGCAATCGAGAACCTCGTATGCAAATCTGAGAAATCCCACAAGTGGATCATATTCTGCCACTTCCGCCAAGAGATGGAGATGCTCTCCGACATGCTGAAGGCGAACTCCGCGGTTGAACTTGTCCAAGTCTATCACGGTGGTCTGTCGCACACACAAAAGCAGGATGTGATCTCGCGTAGCCACATGCCCCTTTCCGATGGCAAGCAAGAAGTGATGCTCGTGCAGCTCCAATCGGGCGGCACGGGGCTCAATCTGCAACACTTTGATCGCATCGTGTTCAGCGGTCCCTGGTGGACAAGCGCTCTCATGGAGCAGGCAGTGGGACGCGCTGTCCGGATTGGACAGAAAGAAGTTGTACACGTCTACAGGATTCACCTCAAAGAGGAGGAGGCAATGAACATTGACACTTATATGCTACAGAAGGCGGACACAAAAGGGGGTCTCTGCAAGGAAATCCTATCCTATGCAAATACCGAGTGTGTCTGAATCCTTTTTTGTGCTTCCACGTTAGGATGGAAAAGGGCGGCACAGGAGCAATATTCTCGTACGTAGTTATAGCCCTATTTGTCGCTGTAATAGCCTTAGTAGTGGGCAGTGTGATGTCATCACAGGGCAACCAGATGTCTGGTTTCCAAGATGTGCCTCCGCCCTCAAACGCCAATGTAGAGGGATTCGCGGGACCGGCCGTTGGAGCAGGTATGCCGGATTGCTTGCGTACTTCCAAAGATGCAGCAGCGCTATATGAACTTATCTCTTCGAAACGGCTAACGACAGAAGAAGGCCCCGACGATCTTCGCGAAATGAAGTTGATTCTTTCCAAGATATCCTGCTTCAAAAAGGACTTGCTAGGCGTTGCTCGGGTCGTGGAAGCAACTCGCTATCAACCCTTCTCCACATCCCATGATCTAGAACCCGTCGCAGAAACATGTGCTCGCTGCTTCTCTCGCACCATTCCTCAGCGCGATCTTTCTCTGTCGCTGAACAAGTGGGGATCTAGAGGGACACTACTCATCAAGCGTCTCTGTACATCCGAGAATTTGTCCGATGCAGAAGAAAAGGAGGCACTTCGTCTATTTGGCAAGGCCATGGGCGATCTATCAGACATTGCTGCTGGACAATGCTGCGAGTCAGGTGATGTGAAGATCGGGGGAAGAGAGGGGCCGCGCCAAGTAGGGGGGTTCTTATCGCAACTCACGCAAAGCCTGCAAGACTATAAAGGATATTTTTAAAGGACTGAGTAAATAGATGGTACCTCCTTCTCTTATGGCTCATGCCATTGGCGGAGTTCTCATGTTTTTTTCCTTTGTATATATGCTAACCAGTTTCTATAAGATACAGACACTCGATATCTATAGATTTCTCGTGTTGCTAATACTGTTCTCAATAGGGATCATGTTACACGGTGTATCCCATTTACTACTCGAAAAGGAGTACAACTACAATCCTCTGAATATGTGAACCTATAATCCTATAAAATTGAACCACAGCATTATGGCAGAATCCGTACACTCGGCCACAATGTCGCGTCCTGAAAAGACCATCTACGTAAAATGCAATCCCTCCACGTTTGGTGGCATGACAGAGTTCCCTGTCACAATTCCGCGCCAAAAGATCTTCATTGCCCCCGCCTCAAAAGTGGGCAAGCCTTGGACGATCGGAACAGAAGTAGATGATCTTGTAAAGGAATGGTATGCCGCCAGAAATCTCCCTGTGCCGCCTGAAGAACTTGTGGGCGCGCAACTCGATGCAGTGGAGGCACAAGAGGGTGAGCGCCTCGAGCAGGCCGTCGTTGCAGCGGAAGCAGAACTCCCATCCGTTGTCCCCGAGTTCGGGACTCCGGAGTTCTGGGCATACCATCGCGCCAAAAAGGCGGCCGAGAATAAGCGCCGTGCTGAAGCCGGTCTGCCTCCACTACCTACAAAGAAGGAACTGGAAGCCGAAAAGGCCAAGCGAAAAGCCGAGCGCGAGGCAAAAAAGGCGCAGAAGCTCAAGGCTGAATGAGCGACACGAATAACATGAGACCCACGATCTGCCAGAAACTGCGCGCAGGCTTGGCGAAACTGAACAGATCTACAACCACCTCATTCCACAACCATTTTCCTATGAAGCCCAGAATGACGATCGCGATGAAAAAGGCGACCACGACCGCCACGAAGTCCACATAGGCATCGCGCCGTTTTTCAGAAGAGTTGAGACCCACGAATCCCTCGATCGCCGCCTTCGATGCACATGTTACAAAGCCCATTCTACTAGGGGGTCATCTTAGTTTTTCTCATATAGGAGGCTCTCACGAGGACGCGACTCCCGATGCTCAGCAATATACTTAATGGCATCCGCAGCAGCCGTCTCCGACTTCAGATGACCCATCAGCAGTGTAGTCAGCACCTTCGGATTCAGCGCGGCCTTTGTCGTCTGCTTCCTGTACAATAGACGACCACCCGACCCCTTCAAATCCAGCGCACCGATATTGTACTTTTTCATAATCCGGAGGATCATTTCCTCCAGCGCCTTCTTCCGCTTATTCTTCTCGCGAATCTGTGCATTCAGCGTCGATACCTCGCCCTCAATCTCCCGCCATGTCACAATGATCTGCCGCAGATTCTGGAGTTCCTGCTGCTCCGTCAGTGGGCTCGTGGTGTCAACCACCGTCGTATTCCCAGCCGCATCCGCCTGTGCAGCCGCCACAATCTGCGTAAGAGTGCTTCCCGCAGCGGAAGGCCTACGCTGCGCATCCGTCGCGCCAACCACTACCTCCTTGGAAATGTTGAGTTGATTTACTGACATACCGGCTATACTATAGTATAGTAGGCGAGTCGGGTTTAAGCAACTATACCTGGGTGGATTCGCCTCGAAACGCCGGTAAAATTGGATTATACACCCTACACATATCTACACTACACATGGAACTGTCCCTCGCGAAGCAAGAGACCCGGCGACGGTATGGGACAAATCTGATCACCCTGATGTGGTCAGAAATCGTTGACAAGGTTGTTGAGGCCGCAGTTCGCGTATACGAACTGACGCCAGAACAAGGAGAAGCACTTCGAAAAGCATTTCAGCGTGTAAACTACATCATTGAGGAGACATAGCGTGGGGTGCTTATTATCCGAAATATATCTTGATTTTTTCCTTAATAGGGGTTCGACAGAAGAAGCATGCAGTGTGTTGACGTCTACTACAGGTTTGGCAATAGGTGTGCCCACACGGAGTGGCGGCATAACTTACCGTTTCATCGAAGCAAATACCACAAACCGGTTCTGATTCCTGTGCAACTATGCTGCGCGTCATCGTCACTATATCGCGGATATTTATGAAGCGACGGTAGGCTGTAATGAGGCTCGTATACTCTTCTGCAATGGTGTTCTCCTCGAACACCTTCTGCAGATACTCCTCTGTGGCCTTCATCAACGGCTCATATTTCACATTCGGATCAATGTCAAAGAGACTCTGTATTTTCCCCTGTATACGATCCAAGTTGTCAATCTTCCCCTTCAGTTCTCCTTGCAACTTCAATATGTTCTGCCCTGCCTCCTTATACATGTCGTATAGAGCGATGGTGTGTAGGGAATAATCCTTTAAAGGTGTGTCTCCCTTGAGAGAGAGGAGAGCGGCATTTATTTCCGGAATACAATCCTCACCGGATGCATCTAGAACCATATCGCGCACACTAGGATGATTCGGCGTTACCTGCGGATTTCCGAATCTTCTCAGCAAGACTTCGCCTGGTCCAAGTGTCGGATGACGCTCCAACTTCACTTTCAGGAAATCGAGAAGATCATTATTCTTCTTTCCCATAAAATCTCGCAGACTACGTTTCCAGTTCGTATTCACGGCCAGATTATCTACGACCTTCCCCTTTATCTCTTCCATGTGCTTTCGTATCAAGGAGTTCGTAACAGTTGTGTACGGGGAAGAAATGCCGCTCCCTGTAACATCTAAATAGGCCGCCGTAGGCATATTTTCTTCTGCATCTGGAAAATTCGCAGGGGCTTGTAAACCAAAATGCGTATCATTTCCGTGGTAATCTGAACCGTATGAAGCCATACTCTACAGAATACCATCATTAGACATAGATCTTTGAAACGCAGGATCGCCCCTATAGGGTATCGAGGTCAACGGTATCATCCTCCGGCTTTGTTACGCTTGTTACTATGGTCGTTGCAGCCGCAGAAGCCGTATTCACCACAGTGGTCTCTGTATCATCCTCTTCATCATCCGATTTCGCAAACTCGAAACCATCGTCCAGTTTCTGTGAATCCACGGCCGCTTTCAAATCAACCCCTATTTCACTGAGAATACCACCCGCGGAATCTTCCAACTTCATGAACAATCTCGGATTTACATCCTCCTCTTTCTTTAACGAACTAAACTGATCTTGGTGGTATTTTCCAACAATATCGCCGTTTTTAATGCGCCTCATCTCTTCCGCTGTTACCTCCGATGAAAACGTACGAAGAGTGATCAGCACTACATCCCCCACATCTATATATACGCGCCCCTTCATCTTTCCACAAATATGACACAGACGCACAATATTGTCATTCGAATAACAAAGAACATTGCGATTTCCCAGTAAACGCAATACTCTCGCTGGAAACTGTCCAGGTTGACGATCGATAAAATCTACACGCTCACCCCCACCGCCTTTACGTTGCTTGAACTTTTTTCCACCGACAGTATTCTTCGGCATTTCCTACTTTATATGGGTGAATCACCTTTAGACAGAGACGGACTTATCGGGATCCGCCGACGAGTTTTCTTCAAAGGTGGATAATGATTGGGGTGTTGCAACACTATCCGGATCACCCGACTGGGCATCTCCTCCTGGAGGAGCAGTAACAACTGTATTCAAATCAGATGGTATGTTTCCATCACCCCCGCGCTGCTTTCTACGCAAACGGCGACTCCGACGCTTGGTTTTTCTGGCTCGACGAGAACGTCTGCGCGTATTCCGTTTTGCAGCCATCTATTATGGCCGCTCAATAAAAAATAGGCAGGTACCGTTAGGCCTTCACTTTGGCAGGCAGACGAGTGATATACACTAACTTCTTCCCGGCAGCATCAGCAATCCGCTGAAGTTTCTTCTTGTTCTCCGTCATCTCCTTCTTCTCTCGAATCCCCTTTTGCTGACAGATCATTGGCTTTTCTCCCGCAGCAATGATTGCTGCTCGAATAGCCTCTTCTGTTTCCGGAACTTCCATGATACATTTCTCAGGAAGTTCCTTGATGCTAGGGATGCAATTCAGAGGTGTCGAACTTGTTATCCCGAACTCGCTCAAAAGGGAGGGTGGAACGAGTTGTTCCACATAGTGTGGTTGTCTATAGGCCATCGTGAGCGAATCAGGGCAACCTTGTGGGCTGTGACCATATGATGCACACAGCCCACAGTAAAGAACACGCCGCAAAGGGCATGCATCGACGGAATGACCTTTTACGAGACTACCTAGAATAGAACGACAACCCGTGCAGTTGGGTGATTGCTGTTGCTGTTGCTGTTGCATTTCTATAGACTAGGTAGCATTGAACGATGAGCGCAACCGACATCAATTTTTTCTTTGAAATGCGAGAGCAAATCAAGTTGTATCACTGGCAGACATATATGTTCGCCAGGCACAAGGCCACCGACGAACTTCTTGGGGCTCTCGATACCTTGATCGACAGCTACGTGGAAGTGTATATGGGTAAGTATGGGCGCCCCAAGCTAACAACCTCCACAAACACGGTTCGTGTGCAGAACATGAATGACAAAATGGCCACGCGCTTCGTAAAGACTTGTATCACCTATTTACAGGGTCCACTTGTAAAGCACTTGAAACCGAGTGACACGGATCTCGTGAATATACGCGACGAGATGCTATCTAACCTCAATAAGATTCTGTATCTGTACACACTAAAATAAGACCTTTATCGACATCCCCTCTGAAAATCCATACTTCCTCGCGTCCCCTGCAAGCATCTCTATCGCATATTTCGCATCATATTTCGACGGATAGCCCGGACAGTCGTTCCGTGTTTTGCAAGGAGCCGCTCCGTACACAATATGGCTAACGGACAATGTTTCATCTAGCCACACAATATCCAATGAGAATGCCATATCCGGCATCCACATACTCTGCTTTTTCAGAGATGGAAAGATGAAAAGCATTCCACATCCTTCCTCCAACGATTCCCGGCCAGACAAACCTTTCTGAAGAGCGCTTGGTGATACCACGCACTCTACAGAAAACGTCATGCCGGATGATCCGAGTTGCAGAGTATACGTGTCTCCGTCCTGTGCAGGCATTTCTATTCTGTAGCATTAGAATCATGGCTGCCCCATATCCGTACACAACGTATGATCTGAGCGGTTTCCTAGCAGTACCATTCTCTCTCAAAAATCTCTATCAATCCTATTGGACAACGTTCGAACGCGTACAAGCATATAACATCGGTATAAGCACTCTCCGAAATGCAGGGGATACTTCAAAGGGATACTATATATATGAGACCTACCAAGAACAGAATGCCTATACCATAGGGAGGCTCTTACATATCAAGCGATATCCAGAATCGAACTGGAATCCCGTTCCAAATGATTGATTTTTTAAGAACAGGAGCATAGAATAGAATACAATGCCAGAAGTAACTGGAAACTGTGCTACTTCCAATACCATAGCATTCAGCGGCTATATCGTAAATTTCACTCTTACCGTCACGTCGGGTACGCTGACTATTCCACCGGGTGGTGCCGTACTCAGTAGTGGTGCCACCGGATTTGTACCGAGAACGAGCATTCCTGCCGGCACCGGCACTACATTCACACTAGACTCTCGGCAAACAATCGGCAGCATCGGTACTCCTGCGACGTTCACGGCAATCCCCTACGTAGGCAATGATAGTTTCGTCTTCGTGAACAATGATCGGCAAATCGCGGCGAATATGGTCTACGCGAGCAAAAAAGATGAACTCAGCAATTCAGTGGCGGGAACACTTGCACCCGGTGTGGATCATGGTGTAAATCTGGTATTCAAGACCGATTATGAGCGGATGCAGTATTTGATGGGATTGTACGGCCGAACCTCTGTGGGGCTTCGGTGATCCCTTGATGAAAGGCGTGAAGGAAATCCCCGAAATAGGCAATCACACTCGCATCAACGCGAATGTATCGGGGTTCACTTGGAGCATTGTCCAGTATTTCCTGTGGAGATACTGGAGAAGGCATGTCGCTGTATAAAAATGTGGGTGGATACTGCGTTCATTTTTTCACGGCGCGCGTACGCGACACCTGTAGCCCTCGATAGGTGCTAAGACGGGGATCAAGAAGAGTTTGCCAGTTTTCTGC
>Ga0192647_102987_pt1 | contig 10316 bp, 9 predicted proteins | sample LauGreFa1BDMLBSN_2_FD_133046 | JGI IMG/M metagenome (GOLD analysis project Ga0192647, IMG submission 133046) | Freshwater lake microbial communities from Lake Michigan, USA - Fa13.BD.MLB.SN - reassembly | ecosystem: Environmental > Aquatic > Freshwater > Lake | place: Lake Michigan, USA...
TCTTTGAGGATTTCAGCCATCGATCCCGTGATCTGATATTCGGAAATTTTCTCGCCAGTAAGATTAGAAAAGTACGAACCTTTGTTGAGGAATTGCAGCAAGGGAGTTTGATTATAGAATCCGGTGCAACGAACCACATCGTGAATATCGTAGCGATATAATCCATAGGAAGTGGTGAATAGAATAAAGTAATTCCGGCCTTCAACAAGTTCGTGGGGAAGTAGCACGGTGGGGTTGGATGAGCCTTTTTCCTCTTCAGGAATAAATTCAAAAAAATGAGTTGTGATATCAAGAACACCGGATGGAGTGTTATCTTCCAAAGGTATTGTCATACGGCCTTCGCTTGCAATAAGGCCTACATCGCGCACAGGCATCGAGCCATAAAACTTTGGATAGTGTCTGAGGTAGGAAGCCATGCTGCCGCCAGTCCAATTTCCCAACAAACAATGTTCGGACCAGTAATCCTTGGGAAAAAGAGAGCCTGTTTTATTGATGATAGCTTCAAGCTGAAGGGCTTTTTCGGGTCGTTTTTTTATTCGCGAAGCAAGTACTCTGCGAACATCATCGGGAATATCCATCCGTTTGCTTAGCGTTCCATCTCTTAAATCTTTGATCAAAGATTCTTTTTCCAGATCGCCCGCTTTGGCGAGATTGATAAGGGTGCTAGGGTTTGCAGCCAATATCAGGCCAACAGGCCGGTCGATGGAAAGCCTCATCACGGTATAATACTTCGAGGCAGAATCTTTAATTCTGCTTACTTCAGGTGGGACGCAGTAAAGCCAACGGATGACTTTTCTTTGCATTCTTGCGGTAAGGCCAGTAACACTGCCGCAGGGGACGCCAGATTCGCTACGGTACTCATCCCAATCACCACTCATTTGAAGGATGGGTTGAAACTTGGCTTTTTCATGTTTCATGAAAGCGTTAAGGCCCCAGATATTCCAACCCCTGCGATAATCATCGAGATAAGAATCGGTAACGGGAATATATTTCCGGGTGTTGGTGGTGCCACTAGTAAGGGCGAACATATGAATTCTTCGGTCAGCAAGCAGTGCAGAGGTTTCGCCTTTAAGCACTCTATTCATGTAGGGTTCAATAGTTTCATATCCTGCAACCCCGATATTATTTCTAAATGCATCGATGGATTTTATAGATGAAAAATGATGATCCCTCGCAAAGGCGGTATTTTGATGTTTGCGAAGAATGGAAAGAAGGAGCTTTTGTTGCACTTCTTGTGGTGATTTGGTGGCGTTTTCAAACTGCCTGATTTTCCGATTGATGGATAAACTAAGCAAAGGTGAAACAATGCGCTGAAAAAAGAAATGATTCAAAGCATTGCCAGCGATTTCTCTAAATCCAGGCATAAAATACTCCTGTATTTACTTAGAATTGCTAACGACGGCTTCTATCTGTTTCGAAGGCAATTTTACGCTCGAAGAACTAGCAAGGTAAGAATCAAAGAAGCTTAAAACCCTGTTCTTATATTCTTCAGGGGCGACCTGTATTGCCATGTTATGGCGAGCACCAGGAACCACCCAAAGTTTCTTGGGGCTATTACACATTTTAAAAAGAGTTCGTGCCATTTCTGGTTTAATGTAAGTATCGAGCACACCATGAATCATGAGCCATGGGTTGGTCATTTTTCTAATCTTAGATTCAAGATGAAGAAATTTTGCTTTCCCTGCGCGTTCTTTTTCAGCAATGTCGATGGCATCTAATGCTAGCTTCCCGAAGAACCAGTAGGGCAAAATCGTATGAATTGCAGCGCGTTTGCTATAAATGCAAATCCACTGCCTCATAAAAGGAACCATGGTGGTATAAGTACCAAAAACACCATCCGAGACAGAACACAAAATATAAGGTTCATCAGCACCCACATATAATCCAGCAGCAGCACCTTTACTGATTCCAAAAAAGCCAATGCCATTAGGATCGGCATCGGGTCTGGTTTTCAAGTAAGCGATTGCAGATTTCGTATCATCCACTTCGTATTGTGTAATCCAATGCAATGGTTCGTAATCTGGTTGTTTATCGCTATCGCCCTGATTACGGGGTTCATAAATAAAAACATCATAACCAGCAGTAACCAGCCATTCACAATAAGAGATACTGCTAAAGCGATTCGAGCTAAACTCAAGGCCAAAAAGAATGACACCTTTTCTAGGAAAAGTTGTTTTGAAATAGCACCCCTGAAGCATTAGCCCGCCTGAAGTAGGAAAACGAATCGAATCACAAGCAGCAGAAACATCACCTCTAGGAATTATAAAGAGAGGCTTTTCCTGAAAAATGCGAGCTACAAAATGAATGTAATTTTTAATGATAACAATATAAACAAGAATTAAACCAGCCACACATAAAATGGGGCTAACCAGCAAAAACAACAAGCCTAACAGAATCATTTCCAAAGTAATCAACTCCAAAAACTAACTAGTTGTTAAATGCACTCACCACCAGCGATGTATTTTGTCCGCCAAAACCAAAACTATTACTCAAACAATTCTTGGCCTTATGCTCCCGGGCTTTGTTAGGAATGTAATCCAAATCACATTCAGGATCTGGGGTTTCATAATTCGTCGTGGGGGGAAGTATTCCTGTTCGCATCGCTTCAACGCAGGTGATTAATTCAACCGCCCCTGCTGCTGCTATCAAATGCCCCATCATGCTTTTTATACTGCTAACCGGAGTTTTATACGCCCGATCCCCAAACACCTTTTTTATCCCCAGCGTTTCTACCCGATCATTAACCTGCGTACTCGTACCATGTGCATTAATATAACCAATATCTTCTATTGAAACACCACTATCCTTGATGGCACCTGCGATACAGGCAATTGCTCCCCGCCCTTCAGGATGACTGTCTGTAACTCTGAAAGCATCAGCGGTTGAACAATACCCGGTAAGCTCAGCATGAATCTTGGCGCCACGCTTTTTCGCATGTTCAAGTTCTTCAATAACCAACATACCTGATCCTTCACCAAGAACAAAACCATCCCGGTTTAAATCAAATGGCTTGCTGGATTTAGTCGGGTCGCCCTTAAAGGTCGAAAGTGCTGTAAGAAGGTTGAATCCCGATACACCAAACGGATGTATCATGCTGTGCGAACCGCCTGTAAGCATGATATCTGCATCACCATGCCTGATGATTTCTAACGCTTCACCAATAGCCTGACTGCTAGCAGCGCAAGCGGTAAGGCAATTGAAGTTGGGGCCTTCAAGGCAAAAATACTGGGCAAGATGAGCAGGGGTAGTGTGCAATTCTTGTTCTGCTTCATGTCCGCCATGAAAATGTTTTAGGCCTTCTGCTGCGAACTTCGCACAATCAAGGCTGCGTGTTTCCGAGTTATAAGCACGGGCAATCATAGAAATCATATTGTTGAAATCTTGAATTCCCTCACCGGAACCTAGATAGACACCAAACCGAGTGCGATCCACTTTGGCGTTATCAAGCAACCCGGCATCCTCCAATGCTTGTTGAGCCGCTGCTGCTGCAAAACAACTGTTAACACCGCAATCTTTCCAAGGAGAGGCATCTTTGACATATTTCGCCAAATCGAAATTCTTTATTTCTGCAGCAAAGGTGGTGGGAAAGCTTTTAGCATTAAAACGCGTTATAGCACCAATACCGCTTTTCCCTGCAATCAGGTTTTGAAACATCTCATGAATGGTTGTTCCAAGTGGAGTTACCACACCCATTCCAGTTATAACAATTCTTCTTCTCATTGATAAATCTCGATGCGTTTTCGGTCTGTATCAAAACAACCGCAATAGAATAAATCGGGTTTTAACTCCAACGGCGAATAACCACCGCTCCACATTGTCCGGTTTGGCACATGCTAACCTTCAAGACGCAATCTTTTTTAAGTTCACGAGATGCCCTAAGTACATTCACCGGGCAATCAGGATCAATATTTTCATAATTCAGTGTGCCAGGGACAACGCCTGTTTGAAATGCTTCTAAGCTGGCAACCAACTCGACTAAGCCACCCGCCGCACCCAGATTTCCGATTGCAGATTTGATTGCAATCACATCTGGAGTTTTAGGCAATGCAGAGCGAATACCCTGCGCCTCAAGCCTGTCTGCTATTCTACAACCCACGCCATGTGCATTCACATGATCAATATCAGAGGCATCAATACCAGCTTCGTTCATAGCTGCTTGAATAGCCCTAGCAACGCCAGAGCCATCTTTTTTCTGATCAAAAGCTGCACCAAACCCAAGGATTTCGGCATATATTTTTGCGCCCCGACTCTTGGCGTGCTCTAACTCTTCAACTGCAAGCACCCCAGTGCCTTCGCCGATAACCATGCCATCGCGATTTTTATCAAAGGGCCTGCAAGCTTTTTCAGGGTGTTCATTATTAGAAGAAAGCTCTTCAAACAAAGAATGCCTAGTCATGCTGAGAATATTAATTCTGCTCTCTGCGCCACCACTCAGGAAAAAGTCCCCACGATCCCTGCACAGCAATCTGTAGGTTTCACCTAAGGCCAAAACACTTGCTACATCACTTTGAGTGATGGAATTATTAGGCCCTTGAGCATCATGAAGAATGGATACTTGGCAGGCAAGCATGTTAGGAAGATACTTCAACATCCAAAGGGGTTGGATAACTTCAAGCCCTTTATGGCCCCAGACACCGAGATCCACCTTGATGGGATCACCCGAGCTGGAAATAACAGCGGCATCAGCAAGTTCATTTAGTTCGCTTGCGATAAGTCCTGCACCAAAGATCACACCAAAACGGGTACGATCGAGTTTTTCTTTGTCAACTTTGGAATCGTTAATAGCGCATTGAGCACCCGAAACCGCAAGCTGAATGGTTTTTGCCATCACTCGCAGGGCTTTACGATCTTTCTTATCGACATAATTTTTGGCATCAAAATCAGGGATGCAACCTGCAAAGCGAATCGGTAGGCCCGAGGCATCGAAGGAGGTTATTCCCCGGACACCACTTTTCCCCTCGATCAATGCTTTATGAAATGAAGGCCCATTAATTCCTAATGGAGTAAGAGCCCCAATACCGGTAATAACCGCTCTGCGCAAAGAAACAACCATGGCACCCCACCATTCTTGGGTTATTAAATCACACCCAAGGAAAAACAAACACCGAGGGCCCGTACCCTCAATTTAGCCAGGGCTATCCTTGCCAGTCTGAGAAGCAACTTTTGCTAATCCCAGAAGATACTTGAGCTCTCCTGAAAAAACAAAATTATGATCACCAAACATCTGTTTGGAGCGAGCCTGATCGAGGTGGGCAAAGAAAATTTCTGCCTCGGCAGTCTGAACTCCATCCACGAAAACCTTGCCTAAAACGGAAGCGGCTTCCGGCCTCATCATTAGAATCTCGACCTGGTAAATGAGCTGTTCACCAGCAAACATTTCTCGTTCGAAACGAGTTTTAGCAATTTTGGCAAGCACCACTTTCTCGCGAAATTGGTTAGCCTCACCCACCAGAATTCCACCTGTTTGAGCCAAGCCCTCAATAATAAGGGCAGCAGGCATCACAGGGTAACCTGGGAAATGATCCCTAAAGTGGTCTTCCGCAGTGCTGAGATTCTTCACAGCCTTGGCGGACTTACCACTTTCGAATTCCAAAAATCTGTCAATCCAGATCCATCTCATAGATCAACTAACCTTGCCATGCAGTCAGGCCAAAATCAAAGCAGATAAATCGGATTTAACCGAAATAAGTGCCCTCGTAGCCGGACTTATTGTCAAATATTAATTCTTGCCCGCAGCCAACTTGCCTTCAATATAACGGGCAATAAGAGCAACGGTGAAAAGGTCGCTGAAATTGTTCACTTCAGGATTCTTTGCAAATTCTGTCAGGTCAGCAAAAGGCATCTTTTCCTTCAGCTCCTCGATACCCTTTGGGGTAACTTTGCCATTTTGCACGATATCAGGATCGCCCTGCAAAACTGCTTCAGGGAAAAGTTCATTCCGGGGAATCTTAATTCCAAATTCCCTTTCCAATCGGAATACTATATCCAAATAGTCAATCGATTCTGCTCCCAAGTCGCCTTGAAGAGTTGAAGTGGGTTTCACTTCAGCTTCTTCAACATTCAAAGCTTCGATAAGGGTTGCAGATACCTTTGCGTAAATCTCTTCTTTAGTAGCCATAGCCTTTAAATCTCCAAAAAACTCGAATAAAGATAATGCAAACTGATAATTCCTTTGATCAAATAACCTCAACTTAAAATTTAAGCGAGCCTAGTTCTCAAAAAATACCACCTTGCCCATACCATCAGAAAACAATCGCAATACCATCCTTGGCTTATCCATTCCTAAATTATACTGAAAACTCACCTTAAACCTTAAAATAAACATCAACCTGACGCCGCTCCCAAACTTAAACCACCATCAACAGTGATCACTTGTCCAGTAATATAACTCGCATCAGGGCTTGCCAAGAATAGCACAACCTTCGCAATATCCTCGGGTTGGCCATACCGCTTCATGGGAATAAATTTCTTGATCATATCCCCAGCTTTATTTCTTACCGCAGCGCTCATATCCGTTTCAATAAACCCTGGTGCTACCGCATTAACCGTAACACCTCGTGATGCAAGTTCTACCGCAAGTGATTTAGTGAAGGAATTTACCGCACCCTTACTAGAAGCGTAATTTGTCTGCCCAGGGTTCACATAATCTGCTGCAACGCTCGATATATTTATGATCCTTCCAGATCGCTTACGCATCATGGAAAAAGCAATTGCATGGCAGAAGTTAAAAGTGCCACCCAAATTCGTCTGGATCACTTTGCTCCACTGCTCAGGCTCTAGCCTAACAAACAAATCATCATGAATCATGCCTGCGTTGTTCACCAGAATATCTACGCCACCCAAAGTTTTCTCAACTTCTTCGACCACTTCTTTGGTGCGGGTGTATTCCGCAACATCAGCTTGTATAGCAATTGCGGTACCGCCTTTGGACACAATTTCTGTAACTAAGCCATCTGCAGCTTCTTTGCTACCCTTATAGATGATCGCAACCTTGGCGCCCTGAAGGGCTAAACCCATGGCAATAGCTTTACCTATTCCCCTGCTTCCGCCTGTAACGATGGCAACTTTGTCTTTAAAAATCATCCTGTCATTCCTAATCGTAAGTTAGAGCCTATCCATCCAACCCTGCTTTCATCGACACATCATCAAGCTTTCATACATAGATAGCGATGTAATTCTTTATAATGAGTTATCATCTTCTCATCAGTTTCTTTGAAACTAATATCCTTGTCACGCAGGTTGTAGCGGGCCAGAGTAATCCTAGCAGATACCGTGGATTGCCCTTCCATCTCGCCTCTACCTTTAAATACCGCCAACTCATCAGTTTTTTCGACCAACTCCACGGTAATCAGCATCTGCTTACCGGGTTCCATGAAATTACCATACTTGATGTTCTTGGCTTCCCTAAGAACAATTACACTATGTGAATAATCTTCACTAATACGAAGCAACCATGCCCCAGCTTCGACCAAGGTTTGCAGCATTAAAACACCAGGCATCACCGGGAAGGTTGGAAAATGGTCTGCCAGGTATTCTTCCCCGAGCGTTAAATTCTTCAACGCTTTAAGGCTAACCCCTGGTTGAACTTCAATAATTTTGTCAATCAGGTTAAAACGCATCCTGTTTCCATTCCTGAGAAAAACTTTTATCAACATTCTAAGTCAAGTTATTATACCCAACTTTAATTCTGATAACTATAGTTGGCGCCCATCACTCGGACAAACTAAAAACTTCTTTCCCATTCTTAACTACTATCCGCAATCTTATTTCTAGTGGTCAAGTCTTTAAACTAAAACCTTCAGAGCAAACAATACCTTACTATTTTGTCTATTGTCATAAATTCAGGAATATTTATCAAACCGAAAAGATTTATTAAACTGAACAATATAAATAAACGGGGAGCTTTATACGGATCAGCCATACTTTACCACTTTTATCGATTGCACTCATTACTAGGATAATCCTACATATGCTAAAAGCGCTGATTTCGAAGTTTAATACTTTAGTTTTAAAATCTCTTTTAAAAATGGTAATTATTTTTGGCCTATTTCCCCTAATTCATACGCTTATGGAAAATATTGCCCTTTATATGACTCAACCTACTTGCAATTCTTTTTATTCCGTCTTAAATTAATGATGTTCCGCTGCTTTGTTTATTCGGCAACTGGGCGATGTCGGATTTACATTCGGCGGAACATCTTCAAAAACTCATAATGAATTCTTAATCTATTTCAGCACTTATTCTTCCTCGAAGAAATCCGCTATCCATTTTAGCTGTGTATGCAAATTCCAGTTGTTTAGTTGACAGCATTTTTCCTTTTTGAAAATTACTATTTATTGCAGCTTCCAATACACCAGAGGTTAGCAATGTCCGCTTGATCGGAATGGGAGATTCTTTTTTAGTAAACAACTTTTCGAGGTTATGAACTTGCGCATCAAAAAACTTAGCTCCAGGCGGCATAGGCAATCGAAACAAACACGATGCAGGCTTCTCCTGACCCTTGATTTTCCCTGCAAAACAGAAGTCTTGTATATGACCATTCAACAATAGCACCGTGCCTTTGGTGCCATCGAGATACTCAAGCAAAAAGGCAATCGGCTCAACCCGCGGTATGGTTAACGAAGCTACCGTCGAAGTATTAGTGCGGATATCTCCAGGGTTTAAAGTTTCGCTTCGCGAAAGCGCAGCATCCAAAAGCTTCCAACTCCATCGCCCCTCATCGCCCGCTTTCCAAACAGCATCCCCCCGAAGGCACTGCACCGATTTCACTCCCGTCTCTCCACCTTTTCTTCGCTCCATCATGGTCTGCAAAGCTTCTAAAGAATGCAGTCCATAAATTTCGATTCTGCCATAAGCTGCCAGCAATCCCTCTTCAATTGGGGCTTCAAGAGGTAACTCCAGCTGAGGCGTGCGCCATACAAAGGGCAAACTTGACCCCGCCATGAACGGAAATTTTAACTCCTCTGACCATCCGACCATTCTTTGTGCTTTTTCAAACTCAATCGAAAGATGCTTATCGTTAAAAACTGGAACCGACTTCCCTACCTCTTTAAAAACCTTAATTACCTGCTCCATCATTTCATAACGCGGATATAAAACCTGACCCTTTTCGTTCTCAGGGTATTTCCCATGCTCGATGATGATCATAACGCCATCGACCGCCAGTTCGCCCTTGCTATCAAGCAGGGCCTCGCGCACATTAGCAGCCAATTTAAACCCAAACTCCTTAGACAAAGGCACAGAAACATCGTTTTCAGGTTTTTGATCCGTAAAAACAGAATGAATATAATGTTCGGGCACATGAAATCGGCCATCTAAGTAATAACCGTGCAAGAATCGGCCTGCAATATGATACGAATGCGAGAGCGGGTAATAAGTAGAACCAATCACCGCTAGGGGTTTGCGCCCTTTAATACTTGGTAGAACCGGTTTTGTTCGGGGGGAAGAATTCGGAGGTTGGCCCAGTGACCAAGCTGGAATCAAGGCGCCAACTGCTCCCATAAACAACCGTCTGTCCATATTTCGAAGTTCTTTCATTTCGGGCCTCGTTCGTAAATTACACCAGTTTTCATGCCTTTTAATGTATGCAATCATCTTTTAATCCGATAAAATACCTTATACCAAGTATTTGATTTCTTCCTACCTGTGATTACTTGATTTGTTTTGAAACAGGCTCGCCAGAAATTTTAAGGAATAAGACCCCAATGCCTGATAGAAGTTTTTCTAAACAAAAGCTCGATCTACTTTGCAGAAGAAGCTTTTTAGGTTCTTCCGGCCTCGGGATTTTAGGTCTATCCTTTCCCCAATGCTTATCTGCTGCTGCAACCGCAGGCAAAAACGTCAAAGCTAAAAACGTTCTTGTGATTTATGAGCAAGGTGGCCTTTCACACATGGATACTTGGGATCCAAAACCCGAAGCCATTAGCGAATACCGTAGCCCCTTCAAACCCGTCAGCACCAATGTGCCCGGCATGCAGTTCACCGAACTACTCTCTAAGACTGCCAAAATTGCCAACAAGCTTACCGTCGTTCGCTCCATGCATCACACCCGGGGTGGCGCAGATGCCCACCCCAACGGTACCCAATACGCACTTTCCGGTTCCCACCCTGCAAACGCTGCCATATCCATGCCCGATATAGGCTCCATTGTTTCCCACCTTTTAGGTAGCGGTTGCAAATACCTGCCCCCCTACATCATGGTGCCAGGCAACCACGAACAAGCAGCAGAAACTCGAGTAGGGTTTCTACCCGCTTCCACCAAAGTGTTTAAGACAGGTGGCAAAGATCTTTCCGATCCAAGCTGGAAAATCGATTC
>Ga0192647_102993_pt1 | contig 10306 bp, 9 predicted proteins | sample LauGreFa1BDMLBSN_2_FD_133046 | JGI IMG/M metagenome (GOLD analysis project Ga0192647, IMG submission 133046) | Freshwater lake microbial communities from Lake Michigan, USA - Fa13.BD.MLB.SN - reassembly | ecosystem: Environmental > Aquatic > Freshwater > Lake | place: Lake Michigan, USA...
TGCAAAGCAAAGCCAACGTTTTTATCTCTCCTTGTGGAAGAGCTAACGTAAATATTGCTCCCGATAGAATAGCTAAATACATGCTGCCTCCGCCGAATCCTGCAGAAGAATAGATCAGCGAAATCACAAAAAAGAGCAGCGGCAGAAGTAGAAAAGACATGTTAGTTTTTCGCTACAGCTGACAAAGAAACCTCCTTAAAAGTCTTCCAACCGTTTTCGGTTTCCCAACAATCGTAAATGTGCAAAACGTATTCGAAGCCGTTGAATTCGAAATACACATCCATGAAGTGCGCCCCTTGAATACCCATGTGCTCCGCGCGATAGACATCTACTTTCTTGAAGTTTGCTTTAGACCATTCGATGCTGTAGCTGTTCGAAAGTCTTTCCAGACCTTCAAAAGTTTCAATCGCTAATTTCTCCATGGACTTGTCTAAGCCAATGGCTCTGCCGCGTTCTTGATTCTTACCTTCTTCCGATAAATTGCTACGGTCTATGATGTCGCTGAATTCGTCTTCAGTAAGATAGAGAGCCTTTAGATCTTTTTCACTGTGATTTTTAATGGCCTCGAAAACGGCTTCACCGAACTCTTCCGGAGTTTTCGGAGCAGAAGAACATGCGCTGAAAGCGAGTGCAGAGATAACAGCCAAGGCGAGAACAATTCGATTCTTTAACATGTGCTTTTCAAATAGATTCATTCAAAAGTAGTGATCCCGTCGCGGATCGAACGCGAATTCTGGGCTTCGGAAACCCATGTAATATCCGTTATACTACAGGACCAAAAAAAATCCCGACATTCGTCAGGATCCTTGGTAGCGGGGACAGGACTCGAACCTGTGGCCTTTGGGTTATGAGCCCAACGAGCTACCAACTGCTCCACCCCGCACTATAAAAGTTTTCCCCTTTGGGAGTGCAAATATAACTAATTTTACAAGCAATATGCAAGAAAAAATAGAAGAGGGAGAAATTCAGACCGCTCACAAAGCGGGTTTTGTGAACTTAATTGGAAATCCTAATGCAGGTAAGTCAACCCTAATGAACGCGTTAATGGGTGAGAAGCTGAGTATTGTTACTCCAAAAGCGCAGACTACTAGACACCGCATTATGGGCATTTTGAACGATGAGGGCTATCAAATCGTGTACAGCGACACCCCAGGTGTGCTCGATCCAAAGTATAAATTGCAAGAAGGAATGATGAAATCGGTTGGAAATGCATTGAAAGATGCAGATCTTATTTTGCTTGTCATTGATCTTCTCGACAAAAAAGGACTTCACGAAGAAACCTTCAATCGATTGAAGAAAATGGAAGTTCCCATTTTCGTTGTGTTGAATAAATTCGATAAAGCTGGAACGGAGAAGGCCAATGAAGCTTTTCAATTTTGGAATGAAGCATTACCAAACGCGAAAGTATTCCCCGTATCTGCATTAGAGAAAATATATACGAAAGAATTACTGAATGAAATTCTTGCGGTTCTTCCAGAACATCCGGCCTTCTTCCCGAAAGATGAAATCTCAGATCGCACGCAACGCTTCTTCGTAAGTGAGATTATTCGCGAGAAAATCTTCACCACCTACGACCGAGAAATTCCTTATTCATGTGAAGTCATGGTGGAAGCCTTTAAAGAAGAGCCAACCATTATTCGCATTTCTGCTGTCATTCTTACTGAACGTGAATCGCAAAAGGCCATCATCATTGGCCACCAAGGAAGCATGTTGAAGCGAGTAGGGACCAATGCTCGGAAAGACATGGAAAGCTTTTTAGGTAAGAAAGTGTTTTTGGAAATGTTCGTGAAAGTTGAAAAGTGGAGGAACGATACGCGCGCATTGACACAAATGGGATACCTCGACTAATATGATTGTCTTTCCAAACGCAAAAATTAATTTGGGTTTGTTCATCACCGAGAAACGAACCGATGGATTTCACAATCTCGAGAGTTTGTTTCTGCCCATTCCGTTGTGCGATATTTTGGAAGTGACTGTTACTACGGAAGACACATCCTTGATTTGCACCGGGCTATCTTATGATATTCCAACCGAGAAAAATATAGTTTTTAAAGCTTGGCAATTCCTCCGAGATTCTCACGGTATTGGAAATGTACACATTCATTTGCACAAGATTATTCCCAGTGGAGCGGGTATGGGTGGTGGATCAAGTGACGGGACTTTTATGTTGAAGGCACTCAACGAACTGTTTCAATTGAACTTGAGTGTTACGCAGTTGGAAGACTTCGCGGCGCAATTGGGAAGCGATTGTCCATTCTTCATTCAGAACAAACCTGCTTTAGTTTCAGGAAGAGGTGAAGTTGTTGTTCCTGTTGAATTCAATTTGGAAGGAAAATATTTAGTGGTTGTAAATCCTGGTGTACACATCTCTACAGCTCAAGCTTTTCATAGGATTGAACCAAAGTCATCCAATTTCAATTGGAAAGAATTTATTCAACACAAAGATTTCGAGAAAGTTGAATTAAGGAATGATTTCGAGCATAGTGTTTTCCGATTGTATCCTGAAATTGCCGCGATTAAGTCGGCATTCTTGAAAGCAGGAGCGATTTATTCAAGTATGTCGGGTACAGGAAGCACTGTTTACGGTTTGTTCAAGGAAGAACCTCATTTGGAATGGGGTGAAAAATACTTTTCTCGAACTTTTTTACTCTAGGGAATGTATTTAGAGTAAAATGAAATATATTTGCCCATCTCATGACCATGGAAAACAAAAATAATTCTACTACGCCTCTGGTGAATCCTCTTCAAGAAGAATTGAATGAGGTTAAAGCACAGAAGGAAAAACTCGAGCGTGAGTTGTTGGCTCGTGAGGAATTAATGCAAAGCATGTTTTCTCTTTTGGCCGAAAAGAAAAAGTAATTCGCTTTTTTGTTTCAACATTTCTTCGTTTATTAGGGTCTTAAACCTTAATCAAAATGCGCAAGATATTTTTAGGCCTTTCGTTGTTTTTATCTTTTTCCATTTTTGGACAAAACGATATTGAAAGAAATTTCGACCCTTTGGAAGTAAGACTCTATCTATCAGAAGAGGCCTATCACTCCGACAAACAAATGACTCTATCGAATTCTTCTGTTTGGAAGGCGTTTCAAGGAGCGCATCCAAAATGGACATCACTCTTTTCTGAAAGAACGGGAATGCCGACAAAGGCTTTCGGAAATCCAATTGAAGCAATAGGCTCTACCGACGCTGAAAGAGCCATTTCATTTTTGAATGAAATAAACCAGTCTTTTTCTGCTGGAACGATTCTGCTCTCCGCGAGACCTGAAATAAAGACTAATAAATTCACAAACGTTGTTTTCGACCAGACTTTCAATGGTATGAAAGTTCTTTTTAGTAAGTCTTCTGTGAAGTTGGTGAATGGAAAAGTGGTTCAATTCGCTTTTGGTGTTCACCATGATATTCAATTGGAGGACAAGCCTGTGATAGGTTTGCAGCAAGCTAGATTAGCAGCCTTACAAGGAATTACCTCAACCATTGAAATTATTAGATCATCAGGGGATATTTCGATTTTACCCGTACCTAAGGCTAGTTCATTTGAGTATCGTAAAATCTACGTTGTAACTGTTTCAACGCGAAACTCTCAAAATGTTCCGCAACGTTACCTTACATACATTGACGCGATAACAGGGAAAATATTAATGCGAAAGAACTTGGTTTGCCATGCTGAGGGTGGTCCTAAAAAAACCGGAGGAGAAGAGCTTGTTGTTGACGTGCAGGTTAACGGAGATGTGCACATGACCAATCCATATGGTGTAGTCACAAATGAGGGATTGAATAACATTTATGTTACGGTGGGTGGAACTGATTATACATCGGATATAAACGGATCTGGAACCTTACCTGTTAACGCTGGTACCAATGCAATTGTAAGACTTGAGGGGCCGTGGAGTACTGTGAATACAAACGGAACAATTCCACAAAAGAATGTAACGCTTCAGGCTGGCTTAAACGTTATTGATATGAATACAGCTGCTAATGTTCGTGAACTTTCTGCATATAAAAGTGTGAATCGTATTCACGACCATTGCAAAAGTTGGATGCCAACTTTTACAGGAATGGATTTCCAACTTCCAACCAATATCGACTTAACTTCCGGTGATTGCAATGCCTTTTATGATGGTAGTTCAATTAACTTTTATGCGATCGGCAATGGTTGTAACGCGACAAGTCTTTTATCAGATGTCGTATTTCACGAATACGGTCATGGAATTAACGATAACTATTATCAAAGCCAAAGTTCATTTTTTTTCAATGGGGCTGTTGGAGAGGGTTATGCTGATTATTGGGGAATTTCTTTAGGCAACAGTCCAGTTGTAGGAGTTGGTTTCTATACAGACAACGAAGATGGTATAAGAAGATATGATACAGAGCGCAAGGTATATCCGCAAGATTTAGTAGGAGAGGTTCATGCAGATGGAGAAATAATTATGGGGGCTTGGTACGATACGCACCTATTAATGGGAGGGGATTGGAATGCAACGATGCCTTTGTTCGTTGAAGCTTATGCTGGTTTGCAAGCAGAAACTGCTGATGGAAACGAAGGAGAAGCATATACTGACATTTTGTTAGATGTTTTATTGGCCGATGATAATGATGGAGATATAACCAACGGAACACCAAATGGAAATGCTATTGTTCAAGGATTTTATTTACATGGAATTACACTGATCTCTCCAGCCGTTATAAATCACTCACCACAGGCTTTTGCAAGCCCTATTGTGCCGATTACACTTACTGCAGATTTAGATTTATTCTTCCCTTACACACAGTACTTATCTGATGTAAACTGTCATTATCAAGTTAATAATGCACCTTGGCAAACTGTTGCAATGACCGACGCGTCGGGATCTTTTGAAACCACCTTTGATGGTTTTAATCCTGGAACAATTCTAAAATATTACTTCACGGCCAATGATACAAACGGTTCGGTAGGAACTGTTAATCCTGTAGGTGCTCATCAAGCTTCATTCCCAACACTTCCGCATATAACATTAATTGGTGTAAACGAAGTTGGACGTCACGATTGCGATAACAACGAAGATTGGGGCACCTGGCAAACAGGAGTTGCAGGTGACAACGCAACAACAGGAATCTGGTTATTGGAAATTCCAATTCCAAGCACAACTGTTGATGTTTCTCCTGGAACTATTGTTCAAACAGGCGATCAAGTAACTCCTTCGGGTGAGTATTGCTTCTTTACCGGAAACGGAACCATCGGCGGTGGAATAGGAGAAAACGACGTCGATGCAGGAAGAACCACTTTGCAAACCACAACAATTGATCTTTCAAGTTTCACGAATCCTGTGATTAGCTACTATCGCTGGTATACGAACAGCCCTCCAGGTGGAGCAAATCCAGGAGCTGATTATTGGCAGGTAAGAATGAGTAACAACAATGGATCTACTTGGACGTATGTTGAAAATACAAAAACAAGTGATATGCGCTGGAGAAGAAATGCATTCCATGTTAGTGATTACATGACTCCAACCGCACAGATGAAACTTCAATTTATAGCAAGCGATAGCCTTCGTCCAACAGTGAATCTAAATGGTGGATCTTTGGTTGAAGGCGCTTTGGACGATTTTATTGTTTATGAAGATGCAATCATTGGTGTTGAAGAGAATATAGTGAATGTATTCAATGTTGTTGCTTTCCCAAATCCAACAACAGCATCTTCGCGCATTCAATTCCAGCTATCGAAACCTGAGTCCATTGAGGTTTTAGTTTTAGACGCCGTTGGAAGAACGATCTACACAATTCCGGCTCATGAATATGGAACGCAACAGCAGAATATTTTAATCCCGTCAGAAAAATGGTCGAAGGGAAGCTATCAGGTAGCTCTTCGAAATAACAGAAAGAACATCAGTACAATTCAAATAATAAAGAATTAAACTTTAGAATAATAAGCTTTTTTCTATTCGTAATAATCGCTGCCTCGTGCGGCGATTATTATTTCGATATTTTCTTAACGAAAACGGCAGGATTCCCAGCCCACACTTCGTTTTCAGGAATGTTTGTTCGAACAACACTTCCTGCGCCAATGACAGCGAAATCACCAACAGCTATGCCTTTCATTAAGATTGAATCGGCACCAATAAAAACATATTTCCCAATATGAATAGGGGAGTTCTTGGCATTTGAATCGATATCTATTGTTCGCTGTTCAATGGAAGTTGGATGGAAATCGGTATCCCAAATTTTACAGTTTCCACCGATAATGGTATGATCGCCGATGGTAATTTCTTCGCGACAACAAATGGTAGAATTTGAAAAACCAACATCTTCACCTATTACAAGCTTTGCATTCTTTCCAATCATGATAGAAGAGGAGAAGCCGCTTCCAATAATATTCGCAAAACGGTGTGAATTGACAACGAAGTCCTTTCCTAAAATAAACTGCCCCTTATTCGAAACGAAAAGAAAACCATAACAGTGAACCTTCCAAAAGGCTACACCCTGAAGACTTAACCAAAAGGCGTTAAGGGGCCAGTATAGTATGTACAGTAGTGTCTTCAATTAATGTTTTGCGTTTGCTGAATTTTCAAGATACCATGCATATACTCGTTCAACTCCTTCTCGCAGCGAGACTTCATGCTTGAATCCGAGAGAATGCAATTTTGAAACATCAGTTAATTTGCGCATGGTTCCATCTGGCTTTGTTGAATCGAAATGAAACATTCCTTTGTACCCAACTACTTCGGCGATTAAAGCTGCAAGCTCTGCAATTGAAATTTCTTCTCCTGTGCCGATATTTATATGGGTATTTCTTATTTCCGTTGAATGAATAAGGTCTGAAAACTCCACGTTTTTCATTATGTGTATACATGCGTCGGCCATATCTTCGGACCACATAAATTCTCGCATAGGTTTTCCAGACCCCCAAATATTTACGACGCCATCACTTACACCTATTGAATTTAAGTATTCAATTGCTTTTGACAAGTCTTCCTCATTTAAATCTGAAAGAATCGCTTCTGTGTTATTTTCTTGAATACACTTGGCAAGGTAAATTTTTCTCAGTAGGGCAGGTAATACGTGGGATTTCTCGAAATTGAAGTTGTCACCAGGACCATATAAATTAGTGGGCATGACTGAGATAAAATTCGTTCCGTATTGAATATTATAACTTTCACATAATTTAATTCCAGCTATTTTAGCTATGGCATATGGCTCATTTGTATATTCCAATTCACTCGTTAAAAGTGAATTTTCGTTTAAGGGTTGAGGCGCGTTTTTCGGATAAATACATGTGCTTCCTAGAAACAATAACTTCTTGACTCCTGACCTATGTGCACTTGAAATAACGTTATTCTGAATGGTGAGATTTTCGATAAGAAAATCAGCACGATATGTATTGTTTGCAACGATTCCGCCCACTTTTGCGGCAGCTAAAAATACAAATTCCGGCCTTTCTGAATGAAAGAACTTCTCAACTTCATGAATATCTAACAAATTTAGTTCTGATCGAGTTTTGAGGATTAAATTGTTAAATCCGAAAGAGATTAGCCCCTTCACAATTGCTCTTCCCGCCAAGCCATTGTGACCTGCTACAAATATTTTAGCGTTGGCATTCATCTAAACCCAGAATTTATGTCCACGAATTTAACAATTAATTGCTTGAAAGAACTCATTAATCATTAGAATTGATGGGGTTAACGTTTATTTTTCTTGCTTGTTCCAGTGTGAAATTTTCTCAGAAATAAACGTGATGATTTGAATACTCGATAGATTCTGGATTTCGAATCATTTTGACCTTCGTTAAATCGATGAAGATTCCTAGCTCAAATCTCTAAGGGCCAAGAAATTTATACCAAAGAACTAAGCATAGAACATCATAGAAAAGGGCGGCTTTGGCCGCCTTTTTTTATGTCTAAGAAATTAATGTGATTTTTAGTTCTTCATGAAATCAGCTTCCAGAGAAAACTCGGGAACCTGAACTTTGAAGAGGGAAGAGGCCCCCTTAATTTGCATAGAATAAAATCCTTTCATTATTCCGAAAGGCGATTGTAAATCACAGGCCGAAGTGTAAGAGAAATTTTCACCAGGAGCAATAATAGGCTGTTCTCCAATAACACCTGGACCCTCTATTTCACGCTTCAATCCATTGGAGTCAGTTATGAACCAATGTCTACGTAAAAGTTGAATAGGGAAGTCGTTTTGATTCTCAATTGATACGCGGTAGGAAAAGACGAAGCTGCCTTGAGGGGCAGCCGACATTCTTTCTTCAAACAAAGAAAAAACTGAAATTTTCACGCCTTCTGTTACAGCAACTACCATAACAGCAAAGATAGTTAATAAACAATCAAATTGTTAATAACCCCAAGAAATTTATTGCTGAGTAAACTGCCTAGCAAAACGCTTGCGGTCGCCCTCATTCAAATATACCTTACGGATACGAATAGACTTCGGAGTAACCTCAACGTATTCATCTGGACCAATATATTCAAGAGCTTCTTCCAAAGTGAATTGAATTGGTGGAGCCATAACAGTTTTTGCATCCGTACCAGAAGCACGCATGTTCGTTAATTGTTTCGTTTTTGTAACGTTAATAACCAAGTCGTTATCACGAGAGTGTTCACCAATAACCTGACCTTCGTATACTTCTTGCATGGCTTCAACGAAGAATTTTCCTCTGTCTTGAAGGTTACTGATACTGTATGCAATGGCATTACCAGTTTCCATACAAATTAAAGAACCATTCAAACGACCAGGAATTTCATCCTTCATTGGCTGATACTCTTTAAAGCGGTGAGTCATGATTGCTTCTCCTTGAGTGGCAGTCAACAAATAACTTCTTAATCCAATGATACCTCTAGAAGGGATTTCAAATTCAATAACCGTGCGATCCGCCTTAGGCTCCATGTTTTTCATTTCACCTCTACGCTTCGATACAGATTCAATAGCGGTACCCGCCATCTCTGTTGGAAGATCGATGGTCAACTCTTCTATTGGCTCGCTCTTAACCCCGTCAATGGTCTTAAGAATAACGCGAGGTTGCCCAATTTGCAATTCATATCCTTCGCGACGCATAGTTTCAATCAATACAGATAAGTGAAGTACACCTCTTCCAAATACATTGAACCGGTCTGCCTTATCTGTTTCTTGAACGCGAAGCGCTAAGTTCTTTTCTAATTCTTTTTCTAAACGTTCCTTAATGTGACGGCTAGTTACAAACTTACCTTCTTTACCGAAGAAAGGAGAGTCATTGATTGTAAACAACATACTCATCGTTGGCTCATCTACTGAGATAGTAGGTAATGCTTCGGGATTTTCGTAGTCGGTGAAGGTATCTCCAATCTCGAAATTCTCCATTCCGTTAATCGCACAGATGTCTCCAGATACAACAGACTCAACTTTACGTTTACCTAATCCTTCAAAAATGTACAATTCTTTAATTTTTCCTTTTACCATTACACCGTCACGCTTTGCAAGGGTAACATTCATTCCAGCTTTTAACTCGCCGCGATGAAGTTTTCCGATAGCCATACGTCCTGTGTATGTTGAATAGTCTAATGATGTAACCAACATTTGTGGTGTTCCTTCTCTTTTAACAGGAGCAGGAATGTGCTCAATAACCAAATCTAATAAAGGCTCAATTGTATCTGTCTGAACTTTCCAATCTAAACTCATCCATCCGTTCTTCGCAGCACCATAGGCCGTTGCGAAATCCAACTGATCTTCTGTCGCACCTAGACTGTACATTAAATCGAACACTTGTTCGTGAACTTCGTCTGGACGACAGTTCTCTTTGTCTACTTTGTTGATGACAACAATTGGTTTCAAGCCCATTTGAATTGCCTTTTGCAATACGAAACGAGTTTGTGGCATTGCTCCTTCAAAAGCATCTACTAATAGTAATACGCCTTCAGCCATATTCAATACACGCTCAACTTCTCCACCGAAGTCACTGTGACCTGGAGTGTCAATAATGTTGATCTTATAGTCTTTGTATTGAATAGAAACGTTCTTAGCTAAAATAGTGATACCACGCTCACGCTCTAGGTCATTGTTATCAAGAATTAAGTCGTTATGCACTTCATTATCTCTGAACAATTTGGCTGCATGAAGCATTTTATCTACCAAAGTAGTTTTACCATGGTCAACGTGGGCGATAATAGCGATGTTTCTAATTTTTTGCATTGCGCGATTCTTAATTTGGGCGCAAAAGTACAACAATAAAAATGAAAAACCCCCTGAAATATCAAGGGGTTTAAAAAGTAGCGAGATTGGGGCTTGAACCCAAGACCTTGCGATTATGAATCGCACGCTCTAACCAGCTGAGCTACCTCGCCATAAATGGGGTGCA
>Ga0192647_103002_pt1 | contig 10287 bp, 10 predicted proteins | sample LauGreFa1BDMLBSN_2_FD_133046 | JGI IMG/M metagenome (GOLD analysis project Ga0192647, IMG submission 133046) | Freshwater lake microbial communities from Lake Michigan, USA - Fa13.BD.MLB.SN - reassembly | ecosystem: Environmental > Aquatic > Freshwater > Lake | place: Lake Michigan, USA...
TGTTCGGTGCGATGGCGATGGAAGCCGTTGGCCGCGCTGCAGGTTCGGTAGTGGTCGAAGTGCGCCGGCAGTTCAAAGAAATCGCCGGCATCATGGAAGGCACCGCCAAGCCCGATTATTCGCGCGCAGTGGACATGCTGACCCGTGCAGCAATCAAGGAAATGATCGCCCCGTCGCTGTTGCCGGTGCTGGCTCCGGTTGCAGTGGCATTTATCGTCGGCGCACTGATGGGCAAGGATGCAGGCATCCAGGCACTCGGAGGCATGCTGATGGGCACCATCGTCACCGGCCTGTTCGTCGCCATCTCCATGTGCACGGGCGGCGGCGCGTGGGACAACGCCAAGAAATACATCGAGGACGGCAACCACGGCGGCAAAGGTTCCGAAGCCCATAAGGCTGCGGTGACCGGCGACACCGTCGGCGATCCCTACAAGGATACGGCCGGCCCCGCGATCAATCCGCTGATCAAGATCATCAACATTGTTGCGTTGCTGATCGTGCCGCTGCTGTAATCGGCAAGGCTCCATTAAAAACGGCCGGGGAAACCCGGCCGTTTTTTTATGGCTGCAGCAGAAACAATCAACCGCCCCGGTCAGCCAGCGCCTTCAGCGTGCGTGATTCAAACTCGCGGCGATAAAGCACCCATACCACCCACACCGTCGCCAGCAGCATCAGGTAGGGGTGAAGGAACCAGGCCATTGCAGCAAGCGCAAAATAGAAGGAACGCAGGCCATCATTGAATGTGGTCCCAGCGTAGGACGTGACCGCAGCAATGCGGTCGATATCAGAGGCATATTGCTCGGGATTGTCCTTCGGCGGCTTGGGCGCAGCGCCAACCAGCGTGGCACAGAAACCGAGCTGGCGGATGGCCCAGGTGAACTTGAAAAAAGCGTAAACAAAGATCACCACCAGCAACACCACCTTGATCTCGAGGAGACGCTGCGAGGCCTTAACTGTGAACGGCAACCCCGACACCACATCCATCGCCTGCTGCACGTAACCGAGTAGCGCGATCAGCGCGCCGAGAATCAGCATCGTGGTGGAAGCGAAGAACTGCGAGCTGCGCGTCAGGTTGCGCATGATGTTGACGTCGACCATGCGGTTGTCGCGATCAATCATGCGCAGCATCCACAGGCGGCGGTAATGATCCATGCTGCTGTGCAATGACGGCACTGACTTGGCGCGCCACAGCGCAAACCAGACGTAGCCGGACCAAGCCAGAAAGAAGCATACGAAGGCCGCGACATCCAGCCAGCTCAGGTTCAGTTCGGACAGGATGCGTTCAAATGGCATGGCCGCTCCGTTAAAAGCGCCGTTCAGAGAAACAGCGTCAGTACCCCAGTATAGCCATAGAGCCTGTTATGGGAAATTTCACCATTGCCGAAGAAACCGGCCAGCGGCACATCACCGAGCGCCGACTGGATCATGCGCAGCTCTTCGGACTCGCCGCCAAGCAAAGCGCCGCCGCGGCCGAGGCAGGAATAGTACAGCGCGCCCCTCGGCGTTGTGTACAAGCCCTCCTTGATGCTGTCGAGCATGCGTCCCATGTCGACACGTGCGGTGTCGTTGTCACGCCGGAAAAACCGCAGGCGTTGGCCTTTCTTCACCAGATCGCCGATGGCAATCAGCCGGTTGCCGGGATCGATGCCGATCAGATTACGCAGCACATATTCGCCGGTATCACTGCCCGCTACCGACAGGCCGACAAAAATCTGCCCGCCCAACCGCGACAGCTCTTCATTTTCCTCAAGACCGACATCCTCGCGCAGAACATCCAGCGCCGGACGTCCGTCTAGTTCGAGAACGATATTGTTCTGGGCGCCGGAGACCTCATGACCGCTGCGCAGCGGCGAACAGCCTTGGGTCAGCCGCGTCGCCACGGTCACGGCATCGGAAAAAGCGACGCCTGACAATGCACCTGCCGCCGGGCCATCAGCCAGAAAATGGTAACCGTGCCGGGAGCTGGCCAGTCCGCCCATCAGAAAACCGGTCTCCGTGCACAGGGCCAAATGCTGGATGCGTTGCGCAATATCACCGCGCAAAGGATCGCCATGTACAACGGCAATGCTCGCCGGAGCGCCGCCGCATTCGAGATCCTCAATCTCCGGTGTTGCGGAATCCGCACCGAACACGCGAAAACTCCCGTCCTGGAAATCGCCGGCGAGCATCACCATCCCCGGCTGATCGAGATACTCCATGCCGGTGGCGCAGACACCGATGCCGACGGTCCCCGTCCAGTGTTCAACACCGGTACGGTCCGCGACGTAACGATGGATTTCCGGCAGCACGCCGGCAAACCGATCCGTGACGTAGAGAAAACCCAGATTGCCCGGATTGACCCCCAGCTGCGCAATGCAGGCATCCGCCGCGGCACGCCATTCAGCAGCACCGGCATGACCGAGGCGGAAGCGGTTCAGCACAACTTGCTCAGACGCGTTTGATCCAACCCGGCAGCGCCTCGACGCGTTTGACCCAGGCGGCAACCGATGGATGCGCGTTCAGGTCAAAACCGCCCTCGGGCGAAACCGAGGTGTAGCAGTAACATGCCAGATCGGCGATGGTCGGCCGGCCGCAGGCGAGCCACTGATTGCCCTTGAGGCGGCCTTCCAGCACCGCCAGACCGTTGCGGCCGTAGGTGGCGTACTCTTCATAGTCACCGATGCTGCGAATGCCGATTTTCTTGCCGCGCGCCCACTGCAGGCCGTAATGCAGCTCGTTGTTGGACAAAGCCAGCCATTGCTGCACTTCGGCCATACCCACAGCATCCGTCGGCAGCCATTGTTCGCCGCCGTATTTACGCGCGAGGTAGACCAGACAGGCCGTTGAATCCCAGAACACCTGGTCTCCATCGACCAGCACCGGCACTTGGCCGCGCGGGTTAAGTTTCAGGAATTCCGGGGCTTTGTTTTCCTTCTTGTCGGAATCGAGAACGATGGTTTCAAACGGCTGCTTCAACATGGACAGCAGCAGGCGTACTTTCCAGGCATTGCCGGAGGTCTGGGTGATATACAGTTTCATGAAACGCTCCCTCATTGATCGAACCGCGATCCTAGCATGTACACCCTGCGGCGGCAGACGGCATCGTTATAATGCGGGTATCCACATTGAAGGAAATTTGCCATGAATCTGGACCGGGTCAATTCAGGGTACGACGTGCCCGATGATTTCAATGTCATCATTGAAATCCCGATGCATGCCGAACCGATCAAATACGAAATGGAAAAAAGCACCGGTGCGATGTTCGTCGACCGTTTCATGTCGACGTCCATGCGTTATCCCTGCAACTACGGCTATGTACCGCACACCCTGTCCGGTGACGGCGATCCGGTGGACGTGTTGGTGTTGTCGCCGGTGCCGCTGATCACCGGCGTGGTGGTGCGCTGCCGCCCGGTAGGCATGCTGAAAATGGAAGACGAAGCCGGCGATGACACCAAGATCCTCGCCGCCCCCATCGACAAGCTGACGCCGCTGTATTCAAAAATCCGTTCGCCGAAAGATCTTCCGGCAAGCACCATCGCACAGATCTCGCATTTTTTCGAACACTACAAGGATCTTGAACCCGGAAAATGGGTCAAGGTCATCGGATGGGTTGGTGCCGATGAAGCAAAACGCGAGATTCTGGACGGCGTCAAATGTTACAAGAATGCCGCCAAAAAACCGAAGTTCTGAACTTCAGCGCTGACCGGCCTGCGGCCTGATCACCGCCCTCAGGATCAAATAGCCGGCGATCGCCGATACCGCAGAGCCGAGAAGGATGCCAACGCGCTCGTCGACCGGCAACACGACAGCCAGCTCGCTCTTGAATGCCAGGCTTCCGATGAACAGGCTCATCGTGAAACCGATGCCAGTTAGTACGGCAACACCGTAGAAACTCCCCCAGGTAGCACCTTGAGGCAGACGCGCCCATCCGGCGGCAATCAATGCGCCGGATACCGCCATGATTCCGGTCTGTTTGCCGATAAACAGCCCGAGGGCAATCCCGGCGGTAATCGGGTGTGCCAGATCAGACAGGGCCATGCCCGCAAAGGAAACGCCGGCATTGGCAAATGCAAAGAGCGGCAGCACCGCAAAAGTGACCGAACCATGAAGGTCATGCTCCAACTGACGTGACGGTGACGGTTTGCCCCCGCTGCTGCGCAATGGAATGGTCAGCGCCAGCAGAACGCCGGCAATGGTCGCATGGACACCCGATTTGAGAACGGCTGCCCACAGCACCAGACCGACCAGAATATAGGGCGCGATGCGCATCATGCCGGCTCGGTTCATGATGATCAGCGCCAGCATGGCGGCGCCGGCAACATACAGCGTGACTGCTGAAGGCGTCGCAGAATAAAACAGCGCGATGATGATGATGGCACCGATGTCATCGACAATCGCCACCGTCAGCAGGAAAACCTTGAGCCCCCGGGGCACCCGGTCACCGAGCAGGGCCAGCACACCCAGCGCGAATGCGATGTCCGTTGCTGCGGGAATCGCCCAGCCGCGATGCGCCAGATCATCGCCGCTGTTGATGGCGGCATAAATCAGTGAGGGAACCGCAATCCCGCCAACCGCCGCCGCAACCGGCAGCAGCGCCTGGCGCATATCCGACAACTCACCTTCAATCAGTTCGCGCTTGAGCTCCAGCCCGACCAGAAAAAAGAACACTGCCATCAGGCCGTCGTTAACCCATAGCAGCAGCGGTTTGTCGATGACAAAAGCGCCCACACTGAGCACGATCGGGATATCAAGAAATGCGCGATAAACCGGCGCAAGCGGGGAATTGGCCACCCCCATTGCCAGCAAAGCCGCGGCAAACAGCAGGATGCCCGGAGAAGACTCCTTCGTCAGGAAGTTTTGCCACGCCCGGGACAGCGCAGCCCCATTCTCAGCGCCGCTCATCGGCGACCGCCTTCAAGCGGAAAACCGGAGGTGATGCCATGACGGACAGAAGGCTTTTTGGTGCGGCAGCGAATAATGGTGGCGTGAATGTCGGGCATGGCGACGGAACGTTGGACTGGCGGAGGATCGAATATACACCACACGATGCTCCGCCGGCCCGCAGATGAACCTGTCCGCCGTCAGGTCTTTGGCTCCTTGCGTGTCACATACAGGCTCGCCACGATCGAACTGAGCAGAACGATACCAACCACCGACAGCGCGAATCCGATCGGAATCTTGTAAACGTCCAGCAACAGCATCTTGATGCCGATGAAGACCAGGATGAACGCCAGCCCGTATTTCAACAGATGGAAACGATCGGCCAGATCAGCAAGCATGAAATACATTGCACGCAGGCCCAGTATCGCAAACACATTAGAGGTCAGCACGATAAAGGGATCCAGGGTCACGGCAAAAATCGCCGGGATGCTGTCCACCGCGAAGATCACATCGGTGATACCGATCATCACCATCACAACGAACAGCGGCGTGAACCAGCGCTTACCGTCCTTGATCACGGAAAAGCTCTCGCCATGGAACTCGTTGGTGATCGGAATATGCCGGCGCATCCAGCGCATCAGCGGATTTTTCTCGAGATCGGATTCCGCTTCAGCCATCATCAACATCTTGATACCCGTAAACAGCAGGAACAGGCCAAAAATGTAGAGTATCCAGTGGAACTCGGCGATGAGCCAGGCGCCGATCAGAATCATCACTGCACGCAGGATGATCGCACCGATGATGCCGAGAATCAGCACACGACGCTGGAACTGCGGCGGCACGGCAAAAAACGTGAACAGCATCAGGAACACGAAGATGTTGTCGACAGCCAGCGATTTTTCAATCAGGTAGCCGGTAAAGAACTCCATCGAAGTTTCATTGGCAACCGCGCGTCCATGATTGACGTCCAGGTACCACCAAAGCAGGCCATTGAAGACAAAGGACAGCAGGATCCAGACAATGGACCAGCCCAGCGCCTCCTTGAACGACACCTTGGCTGCGCCCTTGCGCTCCAGCACCAGCAGATCAACGATGATTGCGACAACGACAAAGGCTGCGAACGCAGCCCACATCCACCAAGTACCAATGCTTTCCATTTTCGGTCCCTTTACACAGCAAAGCCTTCGTCACGCCGGACAAAGGCAGCAATGAAGCGGCCTTCGCCAGCACCTGGCGAAGGTCTCGCTCGGACCGGTCAGGATCCCCGGGCACCGGGGGATGGAACATCCCCGGAATGACGGTGCGCGGTTGTTGAGCTACTCCCCTTCGTGCCCCCCATGCAACCGGATATTCCGGCGCAGGAACGAGCATCAAACGAATGCGATTCTAGCTTCGCGCCACCGCGAAAACCGCTTTCAGGGAATGATTTATGTTCATGAGGAAGATCAACTTCTGTAACGGTTTTTGTATGCCCCATAAAAAAGGGAATTATATACTTTAGTCCCTGAATCGACGATCACGCGTCGCCGACACCCTATAAATACCGGCAAAAAATATTGAAAAATAATAACTATTCATTTATAATCAAAGAGTTGTATTTATTTAACGTCGCACTCGGAGCCTTATAATGAAACGTCCGGGGCGCTTCAGCATCATTGAGACGAAATTCAAACCATAGTGTGAGCCTTCGAGTAGCAAGCGATGAGAATTTCAAAAGTATCGGCGAGCAAAGCAACCGCAATTATCGCGAATCGTTACGGCGAGAATGCAAAGGTTTGGTTGTTTGGATCGCGAGCAAGGGATGATGAGCGCGGTGGGGACGTCGACATTTTTGTTGAGTCGGACTCAACAGATATCATGATGGCAATGCATTGCAAGGTCGCCCTCGCAGACCTTTTTGACATGAAAGTTGACCTCATTGTTGGTGATGGCGAAAAGCCAATTCATCGTATTGCAAAGTCAACCGGGGTGCGTATCAAATGAGTGAAAACCTGAAAATAATCGAAAAGAAGTTTGGTCATCTTGCACAGATGCGATTGGATCTTGAGTATTCAATCGGGAAGATGGCGTTACCATTGGAGAAGATCGAGAAAAAGGCGATAGCATCTTTAACCCCTGACGAGCGGGAGACTGTAAGTGCTTTCACAGCACGATTTTCAGATTTTCAGGAGCATCTTGCAAAAACAATGCGCGGCATCGCCATTGAAGAAGAGGTCAACGTCGACCTCTTTGGGAATGTGCTCGCGTTCATGGAAAAGCTGCAAATTCTTGATAATATCGAATTGTGGAAAGCAATTCGGGAATTGCGCAATTCTGTCAATCACGAATACGAAGACGACCCGGAGGTTCTGTTTCAGTTCTTGAACAATCTGATAAAAAATGCGCCGTTCCTTTTTTCTGTCCATAACAAACTGAAAGCACTTGTGAAAGAAAGTTATGGTTTTTCATTTGATGACAAGAAAGCGACGTCAAGTTTTCAATTGAAGTAGTAACCTGATCTACTTACAAGTTTTGATTCTCTGCGGAGACGCAAAGGCGAGAATTATTAATCAACCAATCGCCTGTAAGTCAGACGATGTCTGACCGTTTTTAGAACCAGCGACTCAATCCTGTCCATCGTGTTGTTCTTGCAATTGCCCTCATTGAGTCGGAAAGTAAACTCATTCAGATACCGCTGCATATGCTTTTCGCTGAACGAGTGATAAACCCCATAGTAGCCACGCTTTAATACGGCCCAGACGCTCTCTACGCTGTTCGTATGCGCCATACCGTCGACAAATTGCTTCGCGCTGTGATTGACGGATCGATGCGCGAATTCGCCCATTCCGACGTAGGCGCTATGCTCATCGGTGTAAAGCGTTGCGCCGGCCGCCACGGAACTCCTAACCTTGGCGTGGATGATCTTCTTGCCGGTTCCGGTTATTACCTGGGCGCGCAAGGCGCCGCCGCGTTCACGAAGCCCGAGCACCGCGGTCTTCCCGACGGTGCCGCGCCCGGCCTTCAGTTTCCTGTTGGCGTGCTTGTTCATTTCTTTACCGCCAAGGAACGTCTCATCCACCTCGACGAGCCCAGAGAGTTGCGGCATATCGTCGGGGCCGCCGCAGGACTCCCGTAGGCGCTGCAGGATGAACCAGGCGGTCTTTTGGGTAACGCCGACTTCTTTGGATAGCTGAAGCGAGGAGACGCCCTTACGCGCGGTTGCCATGAGGTACATGGCGTAGAGCCATTTATCCAGGGGAACGTGGGAGCGCTCCATCACCGTTCCTGTGCGCACGGTGAAATCAACGACACAAATGAGGCAGCGGTAATACCCCTTACGGATTCGAGCCTGGATGCGCTCTACCGAGTGGCATTGCGGGCAGTCAGGCTTGCCGTTCCAGCGGAGCTTCTCTATGTAATTACGCGCAGCGTCCTCGTTGTTAAATCGCTTGAGGAACTGGAATGTGCTGACCGTAACGCCATCATTGTGCATGTGAATCTACGCCATTGCTTCTGTCACGCAAAGCGTAAATCCAGGCCGTCAGGGAGTCAAGTATATAATTCCCTTTTTTTTCGACCAAAAAACCTGTCCGTTCGAGGTGAAGGTCGTTCAGCGTTGGCTTTTTCAATGCGGAACGGTTGATAATCGCTTGAACTAAAGGACCGTCATGCCCAGAAACAAGATCCGCCGCTACCTCAAACACGGCACCCTGCCCCAGATCAGCGTTTTCGAAGCGGTTGCCCGACTGGGCAGCTTTACCAAAGCCGCCGAGGAGCTTTATATGGCCCAACCCACCGTTTCCGTGCAGATGAAAAAACTGTCGGAAACCGTGGGATTGCCGCTGGTCGAACAGATCGGCAAACGCGTGCACCTGACGGAAGCCGGGCGAGCCGTGCATGCGGCGTCCAACAATCTGTTTGCCACACTGGCGGAACTGGAGACGCAACTGGCCAATATCCGGGGCATGAACACCGGCCGCCTGCAACTCGCAGTCAGCACCACCGGCAAATACTTTGCACCACGAGTTCTCGCCGAATTCGTCAAGCAGCACCCCGGGGTAGAGGTTTCCCTGCAGATTCATAACCGAGCCACACTGCTGGAACGGATGGCGCAAAACCTCGACGATCTCTACATATTCGCAAGCCCCCCCGGAGACTCCGACGTCGTTACGCAGACCATACTGCCCAATCCGATGGTGCCTTACGCCTCTGCAGACCACCCTTTGGCCAAGGAAAAAAACATTCCGTTTGCCCGTTTCGCCGAGGAACCGTTCCTGATACGCGAAGCGGGTTCCGGAACCCGCATGATCGCGCGCGAAATCTTCGCAGAGCATGACCTTGAACCCAAAGTTCGCATGGAACTGTCCACCAATGAAGCCATCAAGCAGGCCATCATTGCCGGACTCGGCGTTTCGATCATGTCGCGCTACACCCTTGGACTGGATGTAACCCAAGAGCAGCTTGCTGTGCTGGATGTGGAAGGTTTCCCTGTGGAAAAAAACTGGGTATTCGCCTATCCCGTGGGCAAGCAGTTACCCATGCTGGCCCAGGGCTTCATGGATTTCACGCGCAAGGTCGCACGCCCCCTGGTATATGACCATCTGTCCAAATCATGACACTGCAAATCCGCGGTGAAGCTCGCCGCAGCGCGTTACCCCGGGTAGTGGCAGCGGATGTTGCCAACATCGTAAAATAACGGTTTCGACCGCGGGCTGGCCCCGAACGGCGCGGATTCCGCGCCGTTTTTTTTAGCTGAGGATGATGCAATGCGACTGTCAACCTATACCCTTCACTCTGATCCGCAAACCGTTCGCATCGGCGCACAGATCAACGGCAGCATGCTTGACCTCGTCGCCGGAGAGCGCGCGATGGGCGACGGCAAATCCGTCATCCCGGCGTCCATGAAAGGACTTCTGGCGCTGGGCGATGCCGGCCTTGCGCGCGCCCGCGCGGTTCTCGAGCATGCCGGCAACAATGCCGCGAAGCTGGACAAAAAAACGCTGGCACCCGATGCCGACGTTCACTATCTGCCGCCGGTTCCGGATGCCGACAAATTCCTGTGTGTCGGCAAGAACTACCGCACCCACCTTGAAGAACTGAAACGCAACGACCTGATCAAGGAAATGCCCGGCGAACCCACCGGCTTCGTCAAACTGAACTCCTGCCTCACCGGCCATGGCGCCGACGTTCCCCGTCCGGCCACGGTGAGCCGGCTCGATTACGAACCCGAACTGGTGTTCGTGCTCGGTAAACGTGCCTACGGCGCCAAGGCCGAAGATGCTGTCAGCTACATCGCCGGCATCACCATCCTTAATGACCTGACCTGCCGCGACACACAGAAACGGGAAGTCGCATCCGGCTCGCGCTTCTGGACCTCGAAAAACGCGCCGGCCTTCGGACCGCTGGGCCCCTGCATCATCACCATGGATGAGTTCCCCGATCCCTACG
>Ga0192647_103005_pt1 | contig 10281 bp, 10 predicted proteins | sample LauGreFa1BDMLBSN_2_FD_133046 | JGI IMG/M metagenome (GOLD analysis project Ga0192647, IMG submission 133046) | Freshwater lake microbial communities from Lake Michigan, USA - Fa13.BD.MLB.SN - reassembly | ecosystem: Environmental > Aquatic > Freshwater > Lake | place: Lake Michigan, USA...
CCGATTTTGCGGACGGCATGCAAGACGGTTGTGTGGTCACGACCGCCAAACAATTCCCCGATCTCGGGCAAGCTTTTCTGGGTCAGTTCTTTGGCCAAGTACATCGCAATTTGCCGTGGCCGGGCAATCGAGGCGGGCCGTTTCTTGGAATACATGTCAGCCACTTTGATCTTGTAATAGTCGGCGACGGTTTTCTGGATGTTTTCAACCGATATTTGGCGGTTCTGGATGGAGAGCAGGTCCCGCAGAGCATCCCGGGCGAGCTGGATCGAAATCTCTTTTTGGTTGAACCTGGAATACGCCAGGATTTTGCGCAATGCCCCTTCGAGCTCACGTACGTTGGAACGAACGTTTTTGGCAACAAAAAAGGCCACCTCTTCGGGCATGTCGGCCCCTTCTGTGCGGGACTTGCTCATCAAAATGGCCACGCGCATTTCGAGTTCTGGCGGCTCGATCGCGACGGTCAAGCCAGAATCGAACCGCGATACCAGGCGTTCGTGAATATCGGTCAAACCCTTGGGATAGGTGTCGCTGGTCATCACGATGTGTGATTTCTTGGCCAGCAGCGCCTCAAAGGCATTGAAGAATTCCTCTTGTGTACGTTCCTTGTTGGCAAAGAACTGCACATCGTCAATCAACAGCAAATCCAGCGAGTGGTAGTGGTGCTTGAACTCGTCGAAGGTTTTGCGTTGATAGGCTTTAACCACATCTGAGACAAACTGCTCCGCATGGATGTAGAGAACTTTGGCATCGGGGCGCTGGGCCAACAAGGCATTGCCAACCGCGTGTACCAGGTGGGTTTTTCCCAAACCCACGCCACCATAGATGAACAGCGGGTTGTACAAATGGCCCGGCGAATTGGCGACATGGGTGGCCGCTGCTCGTGCCATGCGGTTGGCAGAACCTTCCACCAAGGTGTCAAAGGTGAGTGCGGAATTGAGTCGGGTACGAAACCCCGTGCCCACGCCATCGTCGGCCAGGGGCGTGATGTCAAGAATGGGTTCTTGCTCTGGAGAAACCCGTGACAGAGCAGATTTAACAGGAGTTTCACGCTGAGCAAGCACTAACTCTACTTGGACGGGTTGCCCGTTCATCTGGCTCAGCAGTTGAACCATGCGCTGAACATATTGAGCACGAATCCAGTCGAGTTTGAATCGGTTTCCCACGGTGATGCGCACACTGGACAAGTCAGGTGTGACCACGGCGTGCAAAGGGCGAATCCAGGTGTTGAATTGCTGTTCGGGCAGCTCCTGAGCCAACTGCTCCAGGCAGGATTGCCACAGCGCATCACCCGGCTCGGGTGAGCCAGAGGACAGGGGAGAGGGGGGAATAAAACCGGAACTCATGCAAATCAGGACTGTGGACAGTGTGCACTGAAAAAGCCTGTGGCAGGACTTTATCAAAAATTTATCCACAGCTCGTTGCGGGCCATTCTAAGAAGGATTTCAAGGTTTTTGGGTAGGGCCAGCCAGTTTTTTGCGATAATGATGGGTTTCCCTGATAAAACCCTTTTATAAAGAATCGAGGTTCTGCCATGAAGCGCACCTACCAACCCTCCAAGACTCGCCGAGCCCGTACCCATGGCTTTCTGGTTCGCATGAAGACCCGTGGGGGCCGCGCCGTGATCAATGCGCGCCGTGCCAAGGGCCGCAAGCGTCTGGCGGTTTAATTTTCAGTCTGTCCCCTTGGCAACCGTGCCCCTGTGCCCGTCCCACCAGGCGTGGACTTGGCGCAATGCCTGGTTGCTGGGTGGACTTGCGGACCGTGGACCACTTGCGCCATCGCGCCGATTTTCAAGCGGTGATGGCGGCCGAGGTGGTGTCGCGAACGCCGCACTTTGTGTTGCACCGACGTTTGGCCAGACCCACGCCGACCATGCCAGGGACAGACGCCCTGTGCACACCCCCAGACGTCCCTCCAAAAGGGTCCCGTGTCGGTGCCATCTTGCCCAAGCGCTTGGCCCGTCGTGCGGTCACACGCAACGCCTTGAAGCGCCAAATTTACAACGTCATGACCGCGTTTGAGAGCCGACTGCCCCTGGGCGACCATGTGGTGCGATTGCGTGCCCCATTCGAGCGCGGACAATTTGTCAGCGCCACCTCTCCCCAACTCAAACAAGCGGCCCGCCAGGAGCTCGAACAACTGTTGTCACGGGTGGCCCAACCATGATGCAACGCGTGTTGCTGAGCCTGGTTCAAGGCTATCGGTTGCTGCTAAGCCCATGGCTGGGCAGTGCGTGCCGTTTTGAGCCTACTTGCTCTGTGTATGCGCTGCAAGCGCTGGCTTTGCATGGGGCGGCGCAGGGCTCCTATCTCACCTTGCGCCGACTGGGTCGTTGCCATCCCTGGTGTGAGGGCGGTCATGATCCAGTTCCGGGTGCCACGCTTTCTGGCCCTCTCATGCCTTCCGGTCCGTCGCAGGACCCCCAATCCCTGAAGAAATCGACATGAACGACATTCGCCGCACTATTCTGTGGGTGGTTTTTGGGTTTTCCATGGTGTTGCTGTGGGACCAATGGCAAATCTACAACGGGCACAAGGCCACCTTCTTCCCGGCCCCGCCTGTCAAGGCGGAAGCGCCGGCCGGCGCGAACCCGGTCAATACCACCGGGGCGCCAGGCGTAGCAGGCGTTCCGTCGGCGACTAGCACCGTCACACCCCAAGCGGTGCCAGGCGGCGCCCCAAGCGAGACCACCAAGAGCGCGCGTGAGGTGATCGAGGTCGAGACCGATGTACTCAAGCTGCGCCTGGACAGCGAAGGCGGCTCGGTGTTGCGCGCCGAACTGCTCAAGCATGCGGATGTTCAACAGGCGGGTCAACCCGTGGTGCTGCTGGATGAAAGCCGCGAGCGGGTGTATCTGGCGCAATCGGGGCTGATTCCGGGTGCCGGCGCCCCCGCGTTACCCACACACAAAACACCCATGACCCTCACCACCCAGGAGCGGCGTTTGGCCGATGGCGCCAAAGAACTCAAACTGCGATTTGAGTCCGCCAGCGTCAATGGGGTCAAGCTGGTCAAAACCTATCTGTTGCGCCGTGGCGCCTACGACATCACCATCGAGCACGAAGTGATCAACCAGAACGCCGCTGCCGTCACGCCGCAGTTGTATGTGCAACTGGTGCGTGATGGCAACAAGCCCGAGGGCGAGTCCGCCTTTTATTCCACTTTCACCGGACCGGCCGTCTACACAAACGCCAAGAAATACCAGAAGGTCGAGTTCAGTGACATCGAGAAAAACAAAGTCGAGATGGAAAAGCAGAGCCAGGACGGCTATGTGGCGATGGTGCAGCACTACTTCGCGAGTGCCTGGTGGTTACCCAACAACCTGCAACGAGACCTCTTTGCCCGCAAAATCGACAACAACCTGTATGCCGTGGGCATGATCGCGGCCTTGCCCTCCCTTGAGGCGGGCAAGAGCCAGACGCTGGCGGCGCACTTGTTTATCGGCCCGCAGGAAGAGCACAACCTCGAGGCGCTCTACCCGGGGCTGGAGCTGGTCAAGGACTACGGTTGGCTCACCATCCTCGCCAAACCGCTGTTCTGGCTGCTCGATCAACTCAATGACCAGTTGCACAACTGGGGGTGGTCGATTGTGGCGCTGGTGTTCCTGCTCAAGATCGCGTTTTACTGGCTCAATGCGCAGGCCTATCGCAGCATGGGCAAGATGAAGGCCATCAACCCGCGCATCATGGAAATGCGTGAGCGATTGAAAGACAACCCGCAGCAGATGCAGGCTGAGATGATGAGAATCTATCGCGAGGAGAAGGTCAACCCCATGGGCGGTTGTCTGCCCATTGCCGTCCAGATCCCGGTGTTCATTGCGCTGTACTGGGTGCTCTTGTCCACCGTGGAGATGCGTAATGCGCCGTGGATTGGATGGGTCAACGACCTGGCGGCGCCCGATCCGTTCTTCATCTTGCCGGTGTTGATGACGCTCTCCACCATGCTGCAGACTTGGCTCAACCCCACGCCGCCGGACCCCCTTCAGGCCAAGATGATGTGGATCATGCCGCTGGCCTTCAGCGTGATGTTCTTCTTCTTCCCCGCCGGACTGGTGCTGTATTGGCTGACCAACAACATCCTGTCCATTGCCCAGCAGTGGATGATCAACAAGCAACTGGGTGTGTTGAAGTGAGGTCATGATCGACCGCACGGCCCCCATCATTGCCATTGCGACCGCCCCCGGGCGGGGGGCCGTGGGGATCGTGCGAACCAGTGGTGCGGGTCTCGCGCCCTGGGCTCGGGTGCTGTGTCAACGCGATCTCAGGCCTCGTGAGGCCACCTTGGTGCCGATCCGAGACGGCGATGGGCGCATCATCGATCAAGTGATTGCCCTCTTCTTTCCGGGGCCGCACAGCTACACCGGTGAAGATGTCCTTGAATTGCAAGCCCATGGGGGCCCGGTGGTGTTGCAGTTGATCCTGCAGCGCTGCCTGGAGGTTGCGCAGCTAGCGCCGACAAGCCGTGAAACGTCCCGCGAGCCATTGCCAACCTCTTGGTTGCCGCACCTGCGCATGGCCCGACCGGGCGAGTTTACCGAGCGCGCCTATCTCAACCAGAAACTGGACCTTGCCCAAGCCGAAGCCGTGGCTGATTTGATCGATGCCAGCACGGAGGCCGCCGCCCGCAGCGCAAGCCGTTCACTGGAGGGGGCGTTTTCACGCGAAGTCCAGGCGCTGCAAGAAGGCTTGACGCATTTGCGCATGTTGGTTGAAGCGACGTTGGACTTCCCGGAAGAAGACATCGATTTTCTTCAGCAAGCCGACGCACGGGGCCGGCTCGACAGCTTGGCAGCGCAATTGCAACAGTTACAGGCGCGAAGTCGACAGGGCCGTTTGCTGCGGGAAGGTATCCGGGTGGTGATTGCCGGTCAACCCAATGCAGGCAAAAGCTCGCTGCTCAACGCCCTGGCTGGGGCTGAACTCGCCATCGTCACACCGCAGGCCGGCACCACGCGCGATGTCATTTCGCATGTGCTGCAAATCGAGGGCGTACCGCTGCATGTCATCGATACAGCCGGATTGCGCGCACCCGATTCACCCGGCGTAGACGAGGTAGAGCGTATCGGTATCGAGCGCGCGTGGGGACAGATTGCACAAGCAGATGCCGTGGTGTTTCTGCACGACCTGACCCGTCAGGCGCGGGCCGATTACCAGGCCGTGGATGCACAGCTTGAGGCCGATTTTGCCCGCACCGTGAGCGCGCAGATCCCGGTGCTGCATGTGTGGAACAAAATCGATGTGGTGGCACCACCGGCACAGACAGTTGCGGCGGCGGCGTTGTACGTGTCGGCGCACACGGGGGAGGGTCTGCAAGCGTTGCGATCGCGATTGCTGGAGATCGCCGGTTGGCAATCCTCACAAGCCGAAGGCGTGTTCATGGCGCGCGAGCGGCATTTGCAAGCGTTGGCACATGTGCAACAGCATGTGCACAGCGCGCAAGATATTCTTCAACAACCACAACCGGCATTGGATGTGCTGGCCGAGGAGTTGCGTCTGTCTCAGCAAGCGCTGGGCACCATCACAGGGGAGTTCAGCGCCGACGATTTGCTGGGTGTGATCTTTTCGCGCTTTTGCATCGGCAAGTGAGGCGCAGGGGCTACCCTCAGCCTTTGAGCAATTTATCCTGAGCCAACTCCAGGGGTGTAGGCCGACCAAATAGCACCAGGGTATCGCCCCCTTCCAGCGGGCGTTGTTCATCGATCTCGTGTGTGGTGGCGCCGTTGTCCGCACGCCATTGCAAGACCTCCACTTGCAGGGCATGCAAGGCCAACTCATCCAGCGTGCGTCCCACGGCGTAGGCCCCCAGGGGCAAGGTGACGCTGTTCAGACGCTCCTCCTCCATCTCTTCCAGTGTGTCGTCATCCCCGCCGTGGAAATAGCCACGCAGCAATTGGTAACGCGCTTCGCGCTGCGCCTGCACCACGCGCAAGACACGACGCATGGGCACACCCACGAGAGCCAGCGCATGACCTGCCAGCATCAAGGTTCCCTCCACCGTTTCGGGCACCACCTCGGCGGCCCCGGCCTGGCGCAGCACATCGAGATCGCGCTCATCCGGGGTGCGCACAATCACCGGCACTTGGGGCGCGTGTTCGCGCACATGGGCCAGCACCTTGAGTGCCGAGGGCGTATCGTGGTAACTTACCACCACCGCGGCAGCGCGCGCCAGGCCCGCCGCCATCAGGCTGGGCAAACGCGCAGCATCTCCAAACACCACACTGTGCCCCGCGGCGGCGGCTTGACGAACCCGGTCCGGGTCAAGGTCCAGCGCCATGTAGGCGATGTGCTCTTGACCCAACAGACGCGCCAATTGCTGACCACTGCGCCCATAGCCACAGATGATCACATGTGACTGGCTGCGAATGGCGCGTGTGGCGATCTGGGTCAGTTGTACCGATTGCATCATCCACTCGTTGGCCACCACCTTCAACACAATGCGGTCGCTGAACTCCACGATGAAGGGGGTGGCCAGCATGGACAACACCATGGCGGCCAGCACCGGGCTCATCCACTCCGGCGCAATGAGCGAATGCTGCGCGCCCAGCGTCAGCAACACAAACCCGAACTCGCCGGCCTGCGCCAGAAACAAACCCGTGCGCAGAGATACCCCGGGTGTCGCACCCAGGGCGCGCGCGAGCACAGTCACCAGCAGCGCCTTGGCCAGCACGGGCAGCAGGGTGAGCAACAGCACCAGCCCCCAACGCTCCCACACCGACCACCAGTCCAGCTTCATGCCGATGGTGATGAAAAACAAGCCCAGCAACACATCGTGAAATGGACGGATGTCGGTTTCCACCACATGCTTGTACTCCGTTTCGGCGATCAGCATGCCCGCCAGGAAGGCCCCCAAGGCCAGGGACAGGCCGGCGTGCTCGGTGAGCCAGGACAAGCCCAAGGTGATGAGCAGCAGGTTGAGCATGAACAGCTCATCGCTCTTTCGCCTGGCCACCACGGTGAGCCAGGCGCGCATGACCCGTGGGCCACCCCACAGCAGCGCACCCACCAGCACCGCTCCCTTGAGCAGGGCGATGCCCAGCGTGATCAGCAAATCCGCGTCGGCAGGCGCAGCCAGCGCCGGGATCAGCACCAGCAAAGGCACCACCGCCAGATCCTGGAACAACAGCACGCCCATGACCCGTTGCCCGTGTTCAGAGGACAACTCCAGCCGATCCGACAGGAGTTTGGCCACAATGGCCGTGCTCGACATCGCCAACGCCGCCCCCAGGGTGATGGCGGCCTGCCAGCTCAGGTCCCAGGGCTGGCCGAGCCAGACCATGGCGCTGCTGAGGGCCACATGACCCATCAAGGTGCCCAGCAGGGTCAGGACCACCTGCCCCAGCCCCAGACCAAACACCAGGTGCTGCATGCTGCGCAGTTTGGGCAGGTTGAACTCCAGCCCAATCACAAACATCAGGAACACCACCCCGAACTCGGCCAAGTAGTTGACTCGCTGGGCATCACCGGCCAGCGCCAATGCATGGGGACCCAGCACAATGCCCGCCACCAAATAACCCAGCATGGCGGGCAACTTGAGCAGCCGAAACAGCACCACAGCCAGCACGGCAGCCAGCAGGTACAGCAAGGCAAGGTCTAGGGACGTCATGCATGGCATCGTAATGCCATTCACCAAGCCCCCAGGCGTTGTAGGCCTGGCGAGGGGGCCGACCCACCGTAAAATCGTCCCATGACGCAGCCCCTCTCATCACCTCTCGCACACGATGCGGGCGAACGAACGCTGGCCCTGGGGCGCGAGACCTTGAGTATCGAAGCGCAGGCCGTGGCTCAGTTGGTGGGCCGTGTCGGCCCGGGGTTTGTCAAGGCCGTGCACGCAATGTTGAACGTGCAAGGCCGTGTGGTGGTGATGGGCATGGGCAAGAGTGGCCATGTGGGCCGCAAGACCGCTGCCACCTTGGCGTCCACCGGCACGCCCGCGATGTTTGTGCACCCAGCGGAGGCCAGCCACGGGGATTTGGGCATGGTGCAGGCCAATGATCTGGTGCTTGCCCTGTCCAACAGCGGCGAGAGCGAGGAGCTCTCGGCCATCCTGCCTGTGCTCAAACGTTTGGGCGTTACCTTGATTGCCATCACCGGTGGTGCAGACTCCACCTTGGCTCGCCATGCTGATGTCGTGCTCGACAGCAGCGTGGACAAAGAGGCGTGCCCGCTGAACCTGGCACCCACGGCCAGCACCACCGCGCAACTGGCCTGGGGCGATGCGCTGGCAGTGGCCTTGTTGGATGCGCGTGGATTCCGTGAGGAAGACTTTGCCCGATCGCATCCTGGAGGGGCGCTGGGCCGTCGCTTGCTGACGCTGGTGCGTGACGTGATGCGAGCCGGAGAGCTGATACCGCGTGTGAGCCCCGCGGCCAGTTTTGGACAACTCATGCAGGAGATGAGTGGCAAGGGCCTGGGCGCTTCGGCCGTTGTTGACGAGGCAGGTCGACCTCTGGGGGTGTTCACCGATGGCGATTTGCGCCGGCTGATCGAGACAGGGGCGGATTTGCGCGCCCTCACCGCAGCGCAGGTCATGCGACCGCACCCCAAAACGGTTCGCGACGATGCGCTGGCGGCTCAAGCGGTGGAGCTGATGGAGCATCACCGCATCACCAGTGTGCTGGTGGTGGACGAGCAGGGTGTGTTGTGTGGCGCACTCAACACGCACGATCTGATGCGAGCCAAGGTGATCTGATGACCCCGGTGCTGCAACATTCCCCCGAGCTACTGCTGCTGGCCCAAGACGTGCGCGTGTTGTTTCTGGATGTTGACGGCGTACTCACCGATGGTGGTCTGCTCATGAGCGAGCACGGCGAGACGACCAAACGCTTTCACACGCTGGATGGCCATGGCATCAAGCTGTTGCAACGCTGTGGCACGCAGGTGGCGGTGATCACCGGGCGCGACAGTCCGGCCTTGCGCCTGCGCATGGCGCAGCTGGGCATCACGCAGGTGCACTATGGCACCGAGGACAAATTGCCGGCAGCGCAACGCACCCTGGAAGCGCTCGGATTGGACTGGTCGCAAGCTGCAGCCATGGGAGATGACTGGCCGGATGTGCCGGTGCTCAAACGCTGCGCCTTGGCCGTGGCGCCGCCCAACGCGCAGGCGGAGGTGCAAGCACTGGCGCACTGGGTGACGCCCCGAGCTGGCGGTCAGGGCGCAGTGCGCGATGTCTGCGACCTGCTGCTCATGGCGTCGGGGCACTATGCGCGCTTGTGGCGCGAGGTACTGGCGTGAGTGCCTTCTCGATGGGCGCTTCACCGCCCGCGCTCACGCTGGGGCAGCGCGCGCGACGGGCGCTCGATCAGTTGGTGGCTTACTTGCCGGTCTTGCTCATGGGTGCCTTGGCCATGTTGACGTACTGGTTGGTGCGTCACACCCCTGAGCTCGTGGCCGTGCAAGAAACCCGTGCGGCCAATCATGTGCCCGACTATTTCATGCGCGATTTTTCGCTCAAGGTCTACACCCCCGATGGGCGCCTCGAGTTTCGCGTGCAAGGGGAGCATGCACAGCATTTTCCAGACACCGATACGCTGGAGGTGATCCGGCCTCGGTTGACCAAGCTCGATGAGGCTGGACGGGTCACCGATGCCACGGCTCAGCAAGCCATCACCACGCCTGAGGGACAGCGTGTCGAACTCAAGGGACAGGTCATGGTCCAGCGAGCGACGCCCTCGGATGCGCAAGGGCGGCGCTCGCCGGCCCTGGAGTTACGCAGCGACTACCTGTTCATCGACCTCGAGCGCGATCGCATGCGAACCGATCAACCCGTTGAAATGCGGCGTGGCGCTGACCGCTTTTCAGCCGATGCGATGGACTATGACCATGAACAAGGCGTGACCCGGCTGACAGGACGCGTGCGCGCCCAGATACAACCGCGAACAACAGGACGCGGACCATAAAAAAAGCTCCCGAAGGAGCTTTTTGTCAGAGGCTGAAGACCGGGGTATCAATACTCACCGCCGCGGCCACCACCGCCTTGGCGTGATGCGCCGTAGGGGCTGCGAAAGCTGCCATCGTTGCCACCGTCACGGCGACCCCCGCCGTAGCCGCCGCCACCTTCACGTCGGCCACCGCCGCCACCGTAGCCACCGCCGCCGCCACCACCACCACCACCGTAGCCACCGCCGCCGCCGCCACCACCAAATCCACCCGAACGGGGGGGACGACGCGGCTCCATGGGACGGGCTTCGTTGACCACCAGGCTGCGACCGCCCATGGGCTGACCATTCATGCCTTCAATGGCAGCTTGCGCTTCGGCATCACTCCCCATTTCGACAAA
>Ga0192647_103006_pt1 | contig 10277 bp, 7 predicted proteins | sample LauGreFa1BDMLBSN_2_FD_133046 | JGI IMG/M metagenome (GOLD analysis project Ga0192647, IMG submission 133046) | Freshwater lake microbial communities from Lake Michigan, USA - Fa13.BD.MLB.SN - reassembly | ecosystem: Environmental > Aquatic > Freshwater > Lake | place: Lake Michigan, USA...
AGAAAACAACAGGGCCGATCGTGGCCTCCACCGACTACATGAAGCTCTTCGCCGATCAGATCCGGCCGTTTATGCCCAAGGGGCGCGATTTCCGCGTGCTCGGCACCGATGGCTTCGGCCGGTCGGACTTCCGTGCCCGGCTGCGCGAACACTTTGAGGTGGATCGCCGCTTTGTGGTGCTGGCGGCGCTGCGAGCGCTTGCCGATGAAGGCAGCATCCCCATGAAGAAAGTGGCCGAGGCGCTCACGAAATACGGCATCGATCCCGACAAGGTCAACCCGCACGTTGCCTGAGGCAACCTCCCGACACCGGAAGCGAGTTCACGATGAGTCAGTCCATTGAAGTGCAGGTTCCCGACATTGGCGATTTTGCCGAGGTCGAGGTCATCGAGATTCTGGTCAAGCCCGGCGACACGATCGCGCTCGAGCAATCGCTTATCACCGTTGAGTCCGACAAGGCCTCGATGGAGATTCCAAGCGCAGCAGCGGGTGTGGTCCGCGAGATCAGGGTGAAGCTGGGCGACAAGGTGGCGAAGGGGAGCGTGGTGCTCACCGTCGAGCCGGTGAGCTCGCCGGCTGCCGCCCCAGCGACAGCCGTTGCGGCCGCCGCGCCCGCGCCTGCTGCGGCGGCCGCCTCGGTTGCGCCGGCCCCGGTGGTTGCTTCACCTCCGCCGCCACCTGCGCCCGCGCAACCTGCGGCCACGGTTGCCGAGTCGTCCCCGGTTGCGCCGCGCACGCCGCCGGTGCCTGCCGATCCCGATGACGGCGCGCATATCGTGAAGCCCCATGCCTCGCCCTCGGTGCGGCGCTTCGCCCGCGAGCTCGGGGTGGATCTCTCTCAGGTGAGGGGCACAGGCCCCAAGCAGCGCATTCTTCAGTCTGACGTTCAGGCCTACGTCAAGGCATTGTTCGCGCAAAGCAGTGCAGCGCCAGCGGCCTCTGCTGCGGCGGCTGATGGTGGGGCTGCGCTTGGCCTCATCCCCTGGCCCAAGGTGGATTTCGCAAAGTTCGGTCCGATCGAGCGTCAGGCGCGCCCGCGGATCAAGAAGCTGTCTGCGGCCAATTTGCACCGCAACTGGGTGATGATCCCGCACGTCACCAACCATGATGACGCTGACATCACCGAACTGGAAGCCTTTCGCGTGAAGCTCAATGAGGAGCAGGGCAAGGGCGGCACCAAGGTCACCATGCTCGCCTTCCTCATCAAGGCTTGCGTCACGGTGCTCAAGCGCTTCCCGGAGTTCAATGCCTCGCTGGAGGGCGATGAACTGGTGCTAAAGAACTACTGGCACATCGGTTTTGCGGCCGACACGCCCAACGGTCTGGTCGTTCCCGTGATCCGCGACGCCGACAAAAAGGGCATCCTGCAGATTGCCCGTGAAACCTCCGAGCTCGCAGCCAAGGCGCGCGAGGGCAAGCTTGCGCCTGCCGACATGCAAGGGGGCACATTCTCCATTTCCAGCCTGGGCGGCATCGGCGGCACCTATTTCACGCCCATCATCAACGCCCCCGAGGTCGCCATTCTTGGCGTGTGCCGCTCGCAGACGCGGCCGGTATGGAACGGCGCGGCGTTTGAACCGCGTCTCATGCTGCCGCTGTCGCTCTCCTGGGACCACAGGGTGATTGACGGCGCGTCGGCGGCCCGATTCAACGTTGCGCTTGCGCAGCTGCTCGCCGATTTTCGGCGTGTCATGCTCTGAAGCCGGAGAACAGCATGAGCCAGGCGCTCGACATCAAGGTGCCCGATATTGGTGACTTCAAGGACGTTGAGGTCATTGAAATTCTGGTGAAACCCGGCGACACGGTGGCGGCTGAGCAAAGCCTGATCACTGTCGAGTCGGACAAGGCGTCGATGGAAATTCCGTCGCCGATGGCGGGCGTGTTGCGCGAATTGCGGGTGAAGCTGGGCGACCGGATCTCCACGGGCTCGCCCCTTGCGCTTATCGAGTCGGCCGCTGGCGCAGTGGCCGGAGGTGATTCATCAACGGCCCCGCCGGGCGCATCCCCGGCGCCGCAGCCAGTTGCCGGGCCAGCCGCCGGGCCTGCCGCAGTGACAGCGGCCCCTGCGCCAGCCGCGCCCGCCACGGCGCCGGCACCGGCTGCGCGTGCACCGGCCATCGCCGCACCGGCCGCGGGCCCCGCCTACACCGGACCGGTGGATCGCACCTGCCGCATGGTCGTGCTCGGTGCAGGCCCGGGCGGCTACTCCGCAGCATTCCGCGCCGCCGACCTCGGCCTTGATGTCGTATTGGTCGAGCGTTACGGAACGTTGGGCGGCGTTTGCCTGAACGTGGGCTGCATTCCATCGAAGGCGCTCCTCCATGTTGCGGCGGTCATCGACGAAACCGCGCACTTTGAAAAGCTGGGTGTGAGTTTCGGCAAGCCCGCGATCAACATCGACAAGTTGCGCGCGCACAAGCAATCGGTCATCGGCAAGCTCACGGGTGGATTGGCCGGCATGGCGCGCGCCCGCAAGGTGGACGTCGTTCGCGGCATCGGCCGGTTTCTCGACGCCAACCATCTGGAAGTGGACGGCACCGAGGGGGAGGGCCGCGCGGCAAACGGCCAGAAAACGGTGATCCGGTTCGAACAGGCCATCATCGCGGCTGGCTCAAGCGTGGCGAAGCTGCCGTTCCTGCCCGACGACCCACGCATTGTCGATTCCACCGGCGCACTCGAATTGCGCGCGGTGCCCAAGCGCATGCTGGTGATTGGTGGCGGCATCATCGGCCTTGAAATGGCCACCGTCTATTCCACGCTTGGCGCACGCATTGAAGTGGTCGAGATGCTCGATGGCCTGATGGCAGGCGCCGACCGCGATCTGGTCAAGGTCTGGCAAAAATATAACGAGCCCCGCTTCGACAAGCTGATGCTTCGAACCAAGACCGTTCGGGTCGAGGCCGAGGCTGCGGGCATCCGTGTCTGGTTCGAGGGCGACAACGCGCCTGCCGAGCCCCAGCTCTATGACATGGTGCTGTCCGCTGTTGGTCGCAGCCCCAACGGGCGACAGATCGCCGCCGACCTGGCAGGCGTCACTGTCAACGACCGGGGCTTCATTCCGGTGGACTCTCAGATGCGCACCAGCGCGCCGCACATCTTCGCCATCGGCGATATCGTCGGTCAGCCCATGCTTGCCCACAAGGCTGTGCACGAAGGGCATGTCGCGGCCGAAGCCGCGGCTGGCCAGAAGAGCCACTTCGATGCCCGCGTGATTCCGTCGGTGGCCTACACCGACCCCGAGGTGGCCTGGGTCGGGCTCACCGAAGAAGATGCCAAAAGGCAGGGAATCAAGGTTGGCAAGGCGGTATTTCCCTGGGCAGCCTCCGGGCGCGCCATTGCCAACGGCCGCGACGAGGGCTTCACCAAACTGCTGTTTGATGAAGAGACGCATCGCTGCGTAGGCGGCGGCATCGTGGGCACCCACGCGGGCGACATGATCGGCGAAGTGGCGCTTGCCATCGAGATGGGTGCTGATCCGGTGGATATCGGGCGAACCATTCATCCGCACCCGACACTCGGCGAATCCATCGGCATGGCCTCCGAGGTGTACGAGGGCGTCTGCACCGATCTGCCGCCAGCAAGGAAGCGCTGAACACTGCCCTGCTTGCCACAGGCCCGGGTCTCCTCCAGGGCGGTGGCGCGGTCCGGGCTTCGTTCCCGGCGACCAGGATTGTGGACATCACCTGGCTGCCTCGGGATAGAATCAGAAAATGGAACGGGTGAAAGTTGTGATCGCCCGTCGATCCATCAGTGCTCAACTCAACTCATCGGAGACAGCCGAATGGAACGTCGTTCATTCGTCAAGCATGCAGGCGTAGCCGGCATTCTGGCCGCGGGCACCGCACCTGCGGTCCAAGCGCAGCAATCAATCCGCTGGCGGATTACCTCCAGTTTTCCAAAGTCGCTGGACACGCTCTATGGTGCAGCCGAGGTGTTTGCCAAGCAGGTGACATCTGCCTCGGGTGGACGCCTCACCGTGACCGCGCATCCGCCGGGTGAACTCGTTCCCGCTTTCGGTGTGGTCGATGCCGTTCAGAAAGGCACGGTAGAGGGTGGGCACACGGCTCCCTACTACTTCTTCGGGAAAGATGAAACCTTCGCGCTCGACTGCGCCGTTCCGTTTGGCATGAACTCGCGCCAGATGACTGCCTGGATGTACCACGGCAACGGACTGAAGCTCACGCGCGACTTCTATCGTCAATACGACATCGTCAATTTCCCGGCTGGCAACACCGGCGTGCAGATGGGGGGTTGGTATCGCAAGGAAATCAAGAGCGTCGAAGATCTCAAGGGCCTCAAGTTCCGTGTGGGTGGATTTGCCGGCCGTGTGCTCGAGCGCCTGGGCGTGGTGCCCCAGAACATCCCCGGCGGCGAAATCTATCCGGCCCTGGAAAAAGGCACGATCGATGCTGCAGAGTGGGTGGGGCCCTATGATGATCTGAAGCTTGGCTTCTACAAGGTGGCCAAGAACTACTACTACCCGGGCTTCTGGGAAGGTGGTCCGCAGCTGTCCATCTACCTGAATGCCAAGACCTGGGAGGCGCTGCCTGCCGATCTCAAGGCCATCGTGGAGGCGGCTGCGTCACACGCCCACGTCGATATGCAGGCCCGCTACGACGCGCTCAACCCGCAGGCGCTGCGCAAGCTCATCGCCGAAGGCACCCGCGTGGCTGCCCTCCCGCGTGATGTGCTGCAGGCGTCATTCAAGGCCGCGCACGACGTGTATGCCGAGGTGTCGGCCAAGAATCAGAACTGGGCCAAGATGTGGGCCGACTATTCGCGCTTCCGCGGTGAGCAGTATCAGTGGTTCAACTACGCTGAGCGCTCATACGACAATTTCATGTTCTCGCAGAAGCTGTAAGCGACCTGCTCTGGCGTTGCGCTTGCGCGGCGCGATGTGAGGAAACAGAAACGGGCCCGTCAGGGCCCGTTTCTGTTTGTGGCGGGGTCGGAAGGCTTGTCGCACCGGGCCCGCCGACGGCCCTGGTCAGGGCTACTTCGGCTTGTCCGGGTCGTCGCTTGGATCCGGGCTGTCGCTGCCGTATTCGTCCTTGGGTGCCTCAAGCTTCACGTCTTCCACATTAATGCCGGTACCCTTGTCCAGCGACCCGGTGACCATTTGCGGAAAGGCGATGACCAGCGCCACCATGATGATCTGAATGCACACAAAGGGTACCGCGCCCCAGTAGATCTGTCCGGTGGTCACACCCTCGACCGGACGCTTGGCGATCTTGTCGAAATACGCCCGTGCGGGTGCGACACTGCGCAGATAGAAGAGCGCGAAGCCGAACGGCGGATGCATGAACGACGTTTGCATGTTCACCGCGAGCAGCACGCCGAACCAGATCAGATCGATGCCCAGCTTTTCGGCAACCGGTCCGAGGAGCGGCACGATGATGAAGGCAAGCTCGAAGAAATCGAGGAAGAAGGCGAGCACGAACACCAGAATGTTCACCACGATCAGGAACCCGATCTGGCCGCCAGGCAGACCCTCGAGCAGATGCTCCACCCACTTGTTGCCGTCCACCGCCTGAAATGCAAGGTTGAACGTGGTGGAGCCAATCAGGATGAACACCACGAATGCGGAGAGCTTGGCGGTGGAGTTGAGCGCCTGCCTGGTAAGCGCCAGCGTCAGACGGTTTCTTGCGATCGCCATCACCAGCGCACCCACCGCGCCCATGGCACCACCCTCGGTCGGGGTGGCCACGCCGAGAAAGATGGTGCCCAGCACCAGGAAGATGAGCGCAAGGGGCGGGATCAGCACAAACGTGACCTGCTCGGCCATCTTCGACAGCAACCCCAGTTTGAAGATCCGGTTCAGGATGGATGCGGTGAAGGCGATGGCCGCGCCCACGCACATCGATACCACGATCACCTCGTCCGTGGGGGCCGGGGTCTCCTTGCCGCGAAGCCAGGTGAAGATCTCGGCGTAGTGCAGGCCAAAGGCCACCGAAATGGTCACCGTGATGCCCATCAGCACGCCCAGGGAACGAAGACCGCTTGTACCGTCGTCTTCGCGGATGGTGCGAGCCTCGGGTGGCAACGCTGGCGCGCACTCAGGTCGGATCATGGTGGCGAGAAACACATAGCCCACATACAGCCCGGTGAGGATGAATCCGGGGATGAAGGCGCCCATGTACATGTCGCCCACACTCTTGCCAAGCTGGTCGGCGATCACGATCAGGACGAGCGACGGCGGGATGATCTGCGCCAGGGTGCCTGAGGCAGCGATCACCCCGGAGGCCAGCCTCCGGTCATAGCCATAGCGCAGCATGATCGGCAGCGAAATGAGCCCCATCGAGATCACCGAGGCGGCGACGACGCCGGTGGTGGCCGCGAGCATTGCGCCCACCAGAATCACCGCGTAGGCAAGGCCGCCCCGAATGGGGCCGAACAGCTGCCCGATGGTGTCGAGCAGGTCCTCGGCCATGCCGCTTCGCTCGAGGATCAGTCCCATGAAGGTAAAGAACGGGATCGCAAGCAGCGTGTCGTTACTCATGATGCCGAAGAGCCGCAGCGGCAGCGCCTGGAAAAGCGAGGCCGGCATCAGGCCCAGTTCGATACCGATCAGTCCGAAGACCAGACCACAGGCACCGAGGGCGAACGCCACCGGATAGCCAAAGAGCAGAAAGATCACCAGGCCCACGAACATGATCGGGGCGATGTTCTGGGTGAGAAACTCGATCATTTCACCGCTCCCGTGGCAGCGGCCGCTTCATTCTGCTGGCGGACAAAATCGGCGAGCTCTTCTTCGGCGCTTTTGGCTACCTTGGGTGCGGACGGATCCTCGCAGTGCCCGGCAAGGAAGCCAATCCGCTTGATGAGCTCGGATATCGCCTGCAGACCAAGGAGCGCGACCCCCACCGGGATGAGCAGATAGGCTGGCCAGCGAATCAGGCCACCCGCGTTCGAAGACATTTCTCCGCTGACAAACGCCTGATGAAAGAACGGGATTCCCAGATAGAGCATGAGAATGACCCAGGGCATCAGGAAGAACACGATGCCCAGAATGTCGATCCAGGTTCGCCCGCGGGCCGAGAGGCGCCCCGACAGCACGTCGATACGGACATGTTCGTTTTTCAGGTAGGTGTAGCCGGCAGCCAGCATGAAGACCGCCGCGAACAGATACCACTGGATCTCGAGCCAGGCGTTGGAGCTGAGGTCGAACGCTTTGCGCGAGATGGCATTTCCCGCGCTGATCAGGACCGACGCGAGCACGGCCCAGATGACGATGCTGCCGACCCGTTCGTTGAGCGCGTCAATGAGCGCGCTGATTTTCAGGAAAGCTTTCAACGGAACCCCCGTCACGGCTGTCGAGGCGGGCAAGCGAAAACCGAATCGCGCTTCTGCCCACCAGTTGAACTGAGCACGAGGAGTCTAACAGCGCCGGGCGGCAGTGGGGGACCATACCCCAGCGGCTGGGGGAAACCCCGGTGTCTGCAAGGGAGCGAGCCGGCAGATGCAGCCCCGGCGGGCGAACATCCCGCCCCGTCAGAGGGTGGCGCCGAGCCGCGCGCGCGCGCGGGCGATCGCCTGACGGACCGCCTCGGGTGCGGTGCCGCCGCGGTGCCGCCGCGCGCTCACTGACCCCTCGAGGGTGAGGACCTGCAGTACGTCATCGCCCACCAGCGCACTGAAGGTGCGCAGCGTTTCCACGCCCAGTTCCGAGAGATCGCAGCCCTGATCGGCCGCCGCCCGCACCGCGCGCGCTACGGCTTCATGGGCATCGCGAAACGGCAGGCCCTTTCGAACCAGGTAGTCGGCAAGATCGGTGGCCGTGGAGAATCCCTCCGCCGCGGCCTCGCGCATGCGCTCGGCGCGCACCCGGATGCCGCCCACCATGTCGGCGAAGATCCGAAGCGTGTTCAGCACCGTGTCGGCGGTGTCGAAGATGGGTTCCTTGTCTTCCTGATTGTCCTTGTTGTAGGCAAGCGGCTGCCCCTTCATGAGGGTAAGGAGCGACATCAGGCTGCCATACACCCGGCCGGTCTTGCCGCGGGCGAGTTCCGGGACATCGGGGTTTTTCTTCTGCGGCATGATCGAGGAGCCGGTGCAGAAGCGGTCGGCCAGGTCGATGAAGCCCACGCGGGGTGACATCCAGATCACCAGTTCTTCTGAAAACCGGGAGATGTGCATCATGGTGAGGCTTGCTGCCGAGCAGAACTCGATCGCGAAGTCGCGGTCTGACACGGCGTCGAGCGAGTTTTCGCACACGCCCTCAAAGCCTAGCGCGCGGGCAACCTGCTCGCGATCAATGGGGTAGGAGGTGCCGGCGAGCGCGGCCGCCCCGAGCGGCAGCCGGTTGACCCGACGCCGGCAGTCGGCCATGCGCTCGGCGTCACGCGCGAACATTTCGACGTAGGCGAGCAGGTGATGACCGAAGGTGACAGGTTGCGCCACCTGCAGGTGGGTAAAGCCGGGCATGATGGTGTCGGTGTGGCCCTCGGCAAGATCGATCAGCGCCCGCTGCAAGGCGGTGAGCCCCAGCAGGATGTCGTCGATGGTGCCGCGCAGCCACAGGCGGATGTCGGTGGCCACCTGGTCGTTGCGTGAGCGCGCGGTGTGCAGGCGTTTGCCGGCATCCCCCACCAGATCGGTGAGGCGGCGTTCGATGTTGAGGTGAACGTCTTCCAGATCCACCGACCAGTTGAACTCGCCGCGCTCAATCTCGCCACGGATCTGCGCCATGCCGGAACGGATGGAATGAAGGTCGGCCACGGACAGGATGCCTGCCCCGGAAAGCATGGTGGCGTGGGCCAGCGAACCATCGATGTCGGCAAAGGCCAACCTGCGATCGAAGTCAACCGATGCCGTGTAGCGCTTGACCAACTCGGACACTGGTTCGGAAAAACGTCCCGACCAGCCCTCGGCCTTGTTCGCGAGTTGATCTGACATAATCGCCCGGGCGGAAAAAACGGAAATTATACGTTCGACCCGATTCACGAACGCAGGATTCCGATGCCTACCGCCCAATCCATCCTTATTGTCGATAGCGAAGCCGAGGGACGCAGTCAGTTGCGCCAAACCCTTGACGGGCTCCGCTCCGTGTTTCCCCACGAGATCGTGGGCGAGGCCGACAGCGCGAGAAGTGCGCTCGCGCAGATCGGTTCGCTGCGTCCCAGTGTGCTGCTCGTCAATCCGTCTCTGCCCGACATGAACGGCATCGAGTTTGGTCGACAACTCGCGGCGCGGGCAGCTGGCGCCACGCGGCAGATCCGTTGGCCCGAGCCGGAGCGGGGGACGCCAGACAGGGATCAGCCGATGGGGCGTGCCGCCCCGCAGCTCATTTACGTGAGCCGCAGCGATCGGCACGCGCTTGATGCGTTTGAAGTGAGTGCCCTCGATTACCTGCTGAAACCGGTGAACCCCGCGCGGCTGTTGAAGGCCCTGAACCGGGCTGTACCGAATGGGGTGCCCAATGGCGCCGCTGCTGCTCCGAGCTCGCGAGTCGAGCCGTCCAGCCTCGCCTTACCCGGCCCCCTGGCGCACCCGCTCCTGGCGGCGCCCGCTGCCGCCCCAGCGCGTGCGCCGGCGCGGCGCCATTTCGCGGTCCACGAGCGCGGCCGACTGATGCTGGTTCCGGTCGAGCAGGTGGTCTACCTCAAGGCGGAGCTCAAGTACGTCACCGTTCGAACGCGTCAGAGGGAATACCTGATCGAGGATTCGCTCACCGCCCTGGAGGCTGAATTCGGTGAGCGATTTGTGCGAATTCATCGCAATGCGCTGGTATGCCGGGCTGCCATTTCGGGTTTCGAGCGGGTGCCCGCCGACGGGCAGGGTGTGGGTTCGGAGCCGCATTGGCAGGTCGTTTTACGAGACGTTTCAGAACGCCTTCCCGTGAGCAGGCGACAATGGTCGACTGTTAGAAACCTCATGGGATGACATGATGACCGCGAGTTCCCCTCAGTCCGACGCTCCGGCTCGACTGGTGATTGCCTCCCGGAAAAGCGCGCTGGCCATGTGGCAGGCTGAACATGTACGCGATCGTCTGCGGGAACTCTACCCCGCATGTACTGTCGAGATTCTCGGCATGACCACCGAAGGTGACCGGGTGCTCGACCGCACGCTGTCCGACATTGGGGGCAAGGGGCTGTTTGTGAAGGAACTCGAGGTCGCGCTCCTCGAGGGGCGTGCCCATCTTGCGGTGCATTCGCTCAAAGACGTGCCAATGGTGCTGGCACCCGAATTTGCGCTCCCCATCGTTATGAAACGCGAAGATCCGCGGGACGCCTTTGTGTCGAATCGCTTTGCCTCGCTCGATGATCTGCCCGAGGGCGC
>Ga0192647_103008_pt1 | contig 10271 bp, 7 predicted proteins | sample LauGreFa1BDMLBSN_2_FD_133046 | JGI IMG/M metagenome (GOLD analysis project Ga0192647, IMG submission 133046) | Freshwater lake microbial communities from Lake Michigan, USA - Fa13.BD.MLB.SN - reassembly | ecosystem: Environmental > Aquatic > Freshwater > Lake | place: Lake Michigan, USA...
CGGTAAAAAAAGAAAGCGCCATAAAATGGCTACGCACAAAAGAAAGAAGCGTCTAAGAAAGAATCGTCACAAGAAAAAAGTTCGCTAGAACTTTGCTTGAAACATCTGTATTGACGGAAGGCGCTAAAATGCGCCTTTCCTGTCGTGCATTAATCTTAGAATAATTTGAACGCTGAACTTGTCATTAACGCTTCCTCCAAGGGAGTGGAAATTGCCTTGCTTCACGACAAACTCTTAGTTGAGTTACATCGTGAGGTTAGTAATACGCAGTTTGCTGTGGGCGACGTATACCTTGGAAGAGTGCGGAAAATGGTTCCCCACCTTAACGCTGCCTTTGTAGATGTTGGATACGAGAAGGATGCATTTTTGCATTTTCTCGACCTTGGTCCACATTATCCTACAATGAACAGATACCTGCGCCCCATTCTTGGTGGCGAACGTGCTTCTGGTGATTTAACCGGTCTGCAAAAAGAGCCAGAGTTGAAGAAAGATGGTGTCATTAAAGACGCCATTGGTCAAGGGAATGTAATATTGGTTCAGATTGCGAAGGAACCCATTTCAGCAAAAGGTCCTAGACTTACTGCTGAGATTACCCTTGCCGGAAGGTATTTGGTGTTGGTTCCGTTTTCGAACAAAGTTTCTCTTTCAAGCAGAATAACCAACGAAGATGAGCGTGATCGTTTGAAAAAACTCATGCAAAAAATTCGCCCACAAAACATGGGTGTTATTGTGCGAACTCAAGCGGTAGATACGAGTGTTGAAGAGCTTGATCAAGATCTTACGGACTTAGTTTTACGTTGGGAAGAGTTGGTGAAAAACCTTCCGAATGCCCTTCCTCCGAAGCGTATCCTTAGCGAAATAAAGAAGACCTCTTCTGTACTGCGTGATTTGTTGAACGACTCGTTCACTGCAATTCACGTTAACGACGAGAAGTTGGGTGCAGAGGTTCGTACCTACATGCACAGCATTGCTCCTGATCAGGAAGGCATTGTAAAGGTTCACAAGACCACAGATTTATTCGACACATTCAATATTTATCGTCAGATTAAAGCCGGCTTTGCAAAGCAGGTGAATCTTAAATCTGGCGCCTACCTTATTGTAGAGCACACCGAAGCCATGCACGTTATTGACGTGAACAGTGGTAATCGCAAGAGTGCCTCTGCGAAAGATCAAGAACAAAACGCCCTTCAAACTAACCTCGAGTGTGCGAAAGAAATTGCACGTCTCTTCCGTTTGCGCGATATGGGTGGAATTATTTGCGTAGACTTCATTGATATGCAGCAGAAGGAAAACCAAAAGGCCCTTCACGATGCGTTGAAAGAGTATATGCAAGGCGACAAGGCAAAGCACAACATTCTTGCACCAAGCCGTTTCGGTGTGGTGGAAATTACTCGTGAACGTGTTAAGCCGGTTACCGAAGTTATAACACAAGAAACTTGTCCGAGCTGCAGCGGTACTGGAAAAATCGAAGCTGCTTTGTTGTTCGAAGATGAAATTGAAAACAGCATTCGTCTTATTGCTGAAACCACCGCTCACAAGCACATTGTTGTTGCTATTCATCCGATGGTTGAAGCCTACCTCACCAAAGGTTGGTGGTTCAACACCATTTTATCTCGATGGAAAAAACGCTTCCAGATAAAAATTGAATTGCAGTCGTCGAGTAATAATGCTCTTTTAGAATACAAGATTTTTGACGCGAACAGCGAAGCGATTACTATTGCTAAGTAATTCCCTAAATTTGCTTCATGTTAAAACGCAAAATGATCAATGATCCGGTTTACGGATTTGTGACTATACGCCATGCGTTCGTTCTTGAATTAATTAATCACCGCTATTTCCAAAGACTCAGAAGAATTACCCAATTGGGGCTTTCGTCGTTGGTATATCCGGGTGCTGGACATAACCGCTTTCAGCACGCCATGGGCGCAATGCATTTGATGCAAAACGCCATTGATGAATTGCGATTGAAGGGACATGTTATTTCGCATGAAGAAGAAGTTGGATTGCTTTGCGCCATTCTGCTTCACGACATTGGACACGGTCCGTTCAGTCACGCGCTAGAAAGTTCCATTGTGAACGAAGTTCACCACGAACATATTTCTTCTTTCGCCATGCAACGCTTGAACCAAGAGTTCAAGGGTCAATTAGATCTTACGCTTGAAATCTTCAATGGAACGTATCCACGAAAATTCATGCATCAATTGGTGAGCAGTCAGCTCGACATGGATCGCCTTGATTACTTGGCTCGAGATAGTTTTTTCAGCGGTGTGGTGGAAGGACAAGTGGGAAGTGAACGTTTGATTAAGATGCTCGATGTGGTGAATGATCAATTAGTGGTTGAAGAGAAAGGAATCTATTCCATAGAGAAATTCATTGTCGCGCGAAGATTCATGTATTGGCAAGTATACTTGCACAAGACTGTGTTAAGTGCTGAATATATGTTGGTGAATGTTCTTCGTCGCGCGAAGCAGCTGGCAGACCAAGGTGAGCAGCTATGGGCCTCTCCAGCTTTGCAGTATTTCTTGAACAACAAGATTTCTCTTTCACATTTCGAAGGAAGCGACGAAGCGTTCGAGATGTTTATGAAGTTAGACGACATCGATATTCTTGGCGCCTTGAAAGTTTGGGCCTCGCATTCCGATTTCGTGCTAAGTCAGTTGGCAACACGTATTGTCGAGCGCCGACTTTTCAAGATTGAAATTTCACGAAATGAAATTCCTGAGACTAGCATTCAGCAAGCCATTGAAGGGATTCAAAATGAATATAGCATCTCCGCTGAAGAAGCACGTTATTTCGTGTTGAACGGAAAGGTAGACAACCGCGCTTACAACAGCATGAACGAAGGAATCTTAGTGAAGATGAAAAATGGAGAAATCATTGACGCCGCGAAAGCGAGTGATCACGATAACCTTTCGGCATTGAGCGCTCCGGTTGAGAAATACTTTTTGGCTCAGATGCTCCGCGAGGGCAACTAACGTTGCGAGGGTCTGCGACGAGGGTGCTATCGCACGAGGGCAACTAGCGTTGCTTTTCAGTCCAACGTTCTTAGAACCTTCGCGAAGTATTCGCCTTCGTCCGAAGGACCCTCGTGAAGAATTCACCCTCGTCCGAAGGACATTACTCCTTCACCAATCGCATTGTCTTCCCGGCCGCTCTTACCAAGTAAACCCCAGCGTTCCATTTAGCAACAGAGATTTCCATGCGGTCTGATTGGGCTTTGTCTTTGAATAATATTCTTCCAGTTAAGTCGTAAACTTCCACAGAGGTTCCTTTTTCAATTCCAGATAATTGGACGTTGTTCGTAGCCGGATTCGGATACAATTGCACTTCTGTTTTCTTAGCCGGTGCCTCTTCCACCTGAACCCCACATGCCATGGTGTAAACCGGACTAGTCATTGCCGTTTGCATATTGTTGCCCATGTCGTGAACGTTGAATTGAACTTCTGTTCCGCAAGCATATGGACCTTTCAATGTTTGTCCAGCTGCATTCATTACAGAAACCGGTTCGTTCAATGAAGAAACCACTCCGTAAGGACCACCTGTTCCCATTGAAGACAAATTCATTGAAACGAAAAACTGCTCATTGGCAGGGTCTTCCATTAATATCATTCCCATGTTTGGAAGCTCAACATCATACACACATGAACCATCGTCGAACTGTGCATCTCCGCCGAAGTTCAAGGCCATTGGATCTAAACATCCACCGCAGTAATACAAACAACTTCCAACATCACAAGTTGCTAAACTGTCGTAGTTACAAGCCATTGGATCTGTACATCCCACTATTTCATTCGCTCCTGATACGAATGCCTGTAAGTAACCGAAGTCGGCTAAATTACCATTTAGAACCACTTCACCTTGCGCATTTGTAACTGTAACTGAAGAGTTATCGGGCATGAATGAATACAACACCAAATGGTAGCAATCCGTTGCGTTCATGCAATAACCTGTAGCATACGGGTACTCATTGAAGGCACCTTCACCCGTATTCGGATTAAACGCGTAGAAAATAACTTGTCCGCCTGAAGTAACGGTGTTCCAGTTTTCAGCTGAACAACAAGTGCCGTTATCTACGGTAGCATCTGCGTTGTAATTCGGAGCGGTAGGATCGGTGCAACCTTGACAAGAATAATCGCACAAACTGTAATTTGCGCAAGTCGCATTCGGATTGTAATTACAAGCGAAGAGATCGGTGCAACCAACGACTTCATTCACTGAGAAGTATTCGTTTACATAGGGATTAACATTTCCAGTTGTTTGATAGAATACGCTTCCGTCTGGACCATAAATGGTTATTTGGAAAGGCTGAACCGTTAAGCTCCATGCGCTGAACGAGAAGCAATCTTGCTCCATGCAAAATCCTTGAAGCATGTTGTTGTATCCGCCCTGCTGTGTTAAGCCGTCTGAAGAAGTAACATACCATTCCAACCAAGAAGAAGATTCAACGGTGTACCAGTTGTTGAAGCAACAAGTGCCGTTGTCGACTGTTGCGTTTGAATCGTAATTGTTTGCCGTTAGGTCTGTGCAGCCTAGGCATGAATAATCGCAATATGCAAGTTCGTTGCAGGTTGCAAGTGGATTGTAGTTACATGCAGAAGGCTCTGTGCAACCAGGTACTGCAACGCCCCAAATGAATGTGTATGGAATTCCAGTTTCCATAGCATTTGTTGCACCTTGAGAAACGATATAACCGGTAGAATCTGTAATTGTGATATATGTGGTCTCTCCATTTTGATTGAATGGATCAAAAGTAATTGGGTAAGAACTCAAAGTGTAACATCCGCTGCTTATGCAAAGCGTGCTATCGTTCGGTGTTGTTCCGTATTGGTAATATCCCAATGAACTCTGAATCGTCCATGTTGAAGGCACCGAAGTCGTAATGGTTGCCATGTCGGCGTAACAACATTTTGCATTGTCGTATATCGCATTTGGATCGTAATTCGTTGCCAGAGGGTCCGTGCACCCGCTGCAAGATGCGTATTCGCAAGAGCCGTCGTTGCAGGTAACATCTGGTGTGTAGTTGCATGCGATTGGGTCTGCGCATCCATAGACAGGATTCAAAGAAACGGTGGTATACAAGTAATTCGTATCTACAACACCTGTTAACCAAACTGAACCGTCTTCAAGTGTAACAGAATAATTTTGGTTGGAAGCAAGATTATCGAAAGAATAGACTTGAAGATTGTAGCATCCGTTTTTTACACAGAAATGATTGTTCACTGTGTTGTCTCCGCCTGTCGTGAAATATTGCTCGCTGTACAACCAAATGCCTGCTTGACCTTGTTCTACGCTGAAGGTCGCCCAATGGTCTGTGCAGCAAGTATTGTTATCTACAGTTGCATTTGGATTGAAGTTGAATGCGGCCGGGTTGGTGCAACCCTGACAAGAATAGTCGCATGAAGTATAGTTTGAACAAGTTGCATTCGGGTTGAAATTACATGCTCCAGGATCTGTGCATCCTTCAAGTGCATTGTTTGAAATGAGTCCAACAAAGTAAAATTCGTTCCCGAAATTTTCAAAAGGTACAGAGTTTCCTGAGGCGTCATAAACAGTAACAACCAGTGGAAGAGGGTTCATGGTCATAGGCTCTACGTTCAGCTGAAAACATCCGTCTGGAATACAGAATTGAGTCGCCTCGGGTGCAACACCTTGGGCAGAGACTTCTCCATTTGAGCCGTAGACCGTCCATGTGGAAGCCTGCGGAATATTTAGGGAATAACAGTTGAGGTTTTGCGCCGAAGCACAAAAAGTCAAAACGCTAAATAGGAAAAGGTATATCAGTTTTTTCATTGATGTGTATGTCATAACGGAAGGTAAGACAACTAAAGGTTGAACAAAGTTCGCTGGGGGGCAAAATTTCTTTGATTCTTACGCGTCAACGCGCATGAATTACTCGAACTCTTAATCATTGTTGGCATGAGCTCACACTCATGCCTGTGCGTTTGTGTCGCCCCGAGGGGCTAATGAATGATCATTTAAAAGTTTGTTTTCCTCTTCGAGATAGGAGTAATAGGTGTGATGATTCTTTTGGTTTTTAATGTATTGAATGACACGTTTTCGGTCTTTGTAGTAAACGGAAAACACAGCGTATCCGGGTTGCCAGGTGAAATGCTTCGCGAGGGTGCAAGCACGAGGATCTTCGACGAGGGCAACTCACGTTGCGTTTTAATTAATCGTTCGAAGAACCCTCGCAACGATAGCTGCCTTCGTCTGAAAGACCCTCGCAACGTACGTTGCTCATTTAGGCCTTTTTCAACCTGAAGAAAAATTTTGGGTTCTCGGTATTTGGTGACAAACACAAAGTGAAGGACGAGGCGGCTAAGAGAAGATGGATTCATTGGGCAAAAATGAAAGGCAATCTCTATTCGTTCAAGGCATGTTTATGCGGTACACATAGCGGAGCCCCTTGGGGCGACATCACCCGCGTAGCAGGGCTGTTAGGCCGTGCGAAAGAGAACGGTTTTCGCATAAATGCGCATAAGGTTGGAGCCGTTGTTAACTCGCGAGGTGGGGGTCGTTTGCTTGATCACTCGTGGCATGAGCGAACACTCATGCCTGCGCGTTTGTGTCGCCCCGATGGGGCTGGATCGTCCTGTGATTAAAGCTTTTTAATCGCTGTTTTTTGTTTCTTCCCAATCACTTAAACACAAACTTCATTTCTACTCTTCTATTCATTCGACGGCCTTCGTCGGTTTCGTTAGGAGCTATTGGTTTGGTTTCTCCGTAGAACTTAACGTCTATGCGTTCAGTGGCGATTCCCTTTTTTAATAAGTAGGCTGAAACCGCTTTCGCGCGGTCTTCAGACAACTTCATGTTAGAATTGTCATCGCCTACATTGTCTGTATGACCTTCAAGTGAAAGATTCCAATCGGCCTTTTCCTCCAACATCATGGCTAACATATCCAATGCTGGGAAGGATGTAGAGACTATGACCGCTTTACCGGTTTCAAATTCTAACGAGGTAATGGCTTTGTCAATGGCTTTCTTTTGGGTTTCAGTCACTATTGGACATCCATTGTTGGTTTCATCACCTTTGGTCATTGGACAGTTATCTAACGCGTCTTCAATTCCGTCTCCATCCGAATCTTGTTTTGGACATCCGCTGTTTGCAATGTCTCCCTTTTGATTTGGACACTTGTCTAAATTATCCGTTAAGCCATCTCCGTCTGAATCTGACCATGGGCAACCGTTGTTTTCCAATGGACCCTTCATACCCGGACACTTATCTACGTTATCGGTTAGACCATCGCCGTCTTCATCGCCCCAAGGACATCCTTTGTTTTCAATTGGTCCAGCTTGATCTGGACATTTATCCTTCTTGTTTATTACGCCATCATTATCCGTATCGATTTTATCAGACGCGCTGCGCAAGACATACCCTAAAACCAATTCATGCGAACCGCTTTGGTAATTCTGAAGAGCACCTCCAGGAAGATCGTAACTGTAACCTAGTATAAATCTATTCTGGTGCAATTGAAGAAGCAACGAAGGACTTTGCTTCACACGGTAGTTCAAACCGAAACCAATTAAATTTCTAAATTGAGCAATCACTTGTAAATCTGCTTGCAAATCTGTAACCGACGTTGTCTTCAACATAGCAGAAGGCGTCAACACGAAATTATTGTTGAATGCAATTTGATAAGAGGCATTCACGAAATAATGACGCGCCAATTTATTGGCATCTGGAGCCGCTTCATTAATTCCTTTGATAGAACTTTGAAACAGTTGATGTCCTCCAAAACCTATATTCAATCCTTTTCCTTGAAGGTACACCCCAGCAGTTGCATCTGGCACAATGCTACGTTGAATGTCGCCAACAAAAGAAGGGTCACCTTGTTGGTACAAATCCATGATTGAATTATCGAAACTGTATTGATTCAATAACGCGCCCAAACCAACCGACAATTTGTAATTCTTATTTATTTGCGCGTATCTGCTGAAACTTAATTGCAAAGAAGATTGCGAATAGGCACCGCCGGTTTGGTCACGGTATAAGTAGGCTGAAAATCCGTTTTTGTTTCCGAACTGCCCGAATCCTCCGGTAGTTAAAGTCATTGGCGAAGCTGCAAATCCTATCCATTGCTTTCGGTATGAAAGACGCATAGCAGAAGAGTCCTGCGCTGCAGCATAAGCCGGGTTCAAGGCAAATCTATTCCAATCGTACAAGGTGTACATCGGCAATTGTTGCGCTTGAGACTGAGTAACAAAGGACAAACAGGAAAGAATGAATAGAAACTTTTTCATATTAATTCTTTAATGAAATAAATCCTGTATATGTCTTGTCATCAGTCAACTTAATGACATAGAAATAATCTCCAACGGGAAGTGACGTTCCGTTAAATGTCCCGTCCCAAGGATTCGAATAACCTACACTCTGAAAAACAGTTTGATTCCATCGATTCACAACGGTTACCATACAATTCGGATATTGGTCTATTCCTTGAATAACCCAAAAATCATTAATTCCGTCGCTATTTAATGAAAGTCCATTCGAAACAAATACTTCGATTTCACATTCTAAATCCTCGTCAATTAGGGAATCGCAATCATCGTCTAACTCATTACAAATCTCTTGTGCGTTTGGATAAGTATTCGGATTCGAATCGTCACAATCACCCTCCTCTGGAGTGAATCCATCTCCGTCCGAATCCGCGTTTTCATCCATTAACCCGTCGCAGTCGTTATCGATGTTATCATCAATATCAATTGCTCCAGGGTAAACCCCAATATTATTGTCATCACAGTCGCCATTGCAAGAAGTATAGCCATCAGAATCTAAATCAAAACCTTCATCTATTAGGGCGTCGCAATCATCATCAATGCCATTACAAATTTCCGTTGCTCCAGGGTTAATGATTGCTGAATCATCATTGCAATCACCTTCGCTTTCGGAATAACCATCACCGTCTATATCAAACCCTTCATCAATAAATCCATCACAATTGTTATCAATACCGTCCTCTAATTCCAGTGCTCCAGGAGAAACAGACGGATTTGTATCATCGCAATCTCCGCTACAAGAAGTGAAAGAGTCAAAATCTAAATCAAATCCTTCGTCTATTTGGGCGTCACAATCATCATCCATTGAATTACATATTTCTAATGCATTTGGATTAATTGCTATGTTGATATCATCGCAATCTAAATTGTTTAAAACATAGTTCGATGGTTGGACACAGGTAACAATTAATTCAGACAGATCCCCAAATCCATCTGAATCTGTATCTGCATAAAAATTGCTATTCGGATTAACCGTAACCAATACTTCTGTGCTAGTTTCAGTGCATCCAAAAATATTTGTTACATCAACAGAATAATTACCGCTCGCAATTGCAGCGATCGACGAGTCAATAGAACCTAGCAGAACTGTCCCATTCAAATTCCATTGATATTGTATAGCATCTACTGGGTTCGCATATAATAGTATACTACTCCCATCGCAAAAAGTTAAATCACCCGTATAAGTAATAGTTGGTGTGGGTGAAGGATACACCTCAATAGAGACAATTTGAGAAGGTCCCACACATCCATTCGCTATTGGTGTAACAGCATATGTGATAATCTCAGCAACTGCATAAGAATTCACTAAAATATCATCAATCGTTGATGTAGTTTGGATAATGGTGCTTTCGCCTTCAACTGTTGCATTCTCAGTTGCAAACCAATTGTAACTCGCACCTATATTGCTGGTCAATGTTAAACTTTGTTCTGATCCAGAACAAACGGTAGCAGAATTTACGCTAGTCATTATAGGCAAGGGGTTAACTGATATAGAAACTAATTGTGCAGCTCCTGCGCAGCCATTTGAAGTTGGTGTTACAGTGTAGACAACTGTTTCTGGGTTTAAAGAAGTAACAAAAAGTGTATTATCTATAGCCATTGAAGACTGGCCAATGGTACTTTCTCCAGATACATTTAAATTCTCGCTTGCAACCCAAGAATATGTGCTCGTTATGTTGCTTGTTAGAGCTAAATTCAATGTTTCTCCAGAGCATATTGTTCCCGAATTTGCATTGGTCATTACGGGCAAAGGATTAACAGAAATCGTAACTGTCTGAGGAGCTCCCACACAACCATTAGCGGTTGGCGTAACCGTATAAACAACATTTTGAGCTGTGGTAGCTGTGGTAGCTAGTGTGTTGTTGATGTTCGCAGTAGCTTGGGCTGTGGAGCTTTCTCCGGTAACATTTGCATTAGCGGTTGCTAGCCAAGAAAAGGTGCTTACAATATTGCTCGTAAGTGGGAAATTCAGGGCTGTTCCAGAGCAAACC
>Ga0192647_103009_pt1 | contig 10271 bp, 9 predicted proteins | sample LauGreFa1BDMLBSN_2_FD_133046 | JGI IMG/M metagenome (GOLD analysis project Ga0192647, IMG submission 133046) | Freshwater lake microbial communities from Lake Michigan, USA - Fa13.BD.MLB.SN - reassembly | ecosystem: Environmental > Aquatic > Freshwater > Lake | place: Lake Michigan, USA...
GCTGCGCTCGGTCCTGTGCATAGTTGAAGAGGTAGGCGGCCATCACGAGATCGAATCCGCCAAGGCCCCGTACATCAGCGGCGTCGGAGACCGAATACGTGATGCCGCGCGGCCGAGCGGCCTCGGATCGCCGGGCGAGATCGATCATCCCCGACGAGAGGTCCACGCCATGTATGCGCGATGCGCCCCGGTCCGCCAGCATCCGTGCGTAGATGCCATCACCGCAGGCTAGGTCCAGGACCGACTTCCCGCGAACGTCGCCCAGCAGGCCGAAGAGGGTGGGCTGCTCAACCTGTGTCCGCCAGGGAAGGAGCTTCGACGCGGCGTACTCGTCGGCGATTGCGTCGTACTCGGCCATGCCGTGATGCTATCAGCGACTGCCATCCAACCACCCTGGCAAGGCGGAAAGCCAGAGCGCAATGTTATGCGGCGAGCCACGCGAACGCCACGTCACGAGATGGCGGCGAGGCAGCTGAGCGTCAGGGCGCGAGGTACCTCGGCGCACGTCGCTTGGCCGTCGCCTGCTCGAAGGCATAGGCAAAGCCAATGAGATCGGCTTCCGTGTAGGCGCGTGCCATCCAGGTGAGGCCCACAGGCAACCCCGACACATCGCCCATGGGCACGGTCACGCTGGGTGTTCCGGCAACCGCTGCCATGGCGTAGCCCGCACCCACGAAGTGATCCCCGAGGATCGGATCGGTCTTCCACGCCGGTGATGTGCTCGGCGCGATCACGGCATCGAGACGATTGGTCTCGAGCGCGGCGAGCAGGCCGTCCTGCCCTGCAAGCCGCTTCGCTTCATCACGCGCCTGGAAGTACGCGGCATCGGTCAATGGCCCGGTGGACTGCGCCAGCTCCAACAGCTCCTGGCCGAAGTGCGGCATCACCTCATCGGCATGCTCGCGGTTCCAGGCGATGAGCGCTTCAAGGGATGCCACGCGAGCACCGGCCCGCTGCAGGTACCGATTCAGGCCATCCTTGAACTCGTACAGGAGCACGGTCATCTCGTGATCGTTCCACGCGTTGTACGTGGGTACTTGGATGTCGATCACCTCGGCACCTTGCGCCCGCATCGCATCGATGGCTTGCGTCATCAGGTCATCCACGCCCGGGTGGTACCCCATCGCCTGGCGCAGCACGCCGAACCGCTTCCCGGCCAGCGCCGTTGCGCGCAGCGACGCGGTGTAGTCGATGGGGCGACGATCCTTGGACGCCCCGCCGGCAGGATCGGCAGGATCGGCTGCTGCCATCACGTTCAGCATGATGGCCACGTCAGTCACCGTGCGCCCCATCGGGCCGGCGGTGTCCTGGGAGATCGAGATCGGGATGATCCCGGTGCGGCTCACCAGCCCCACCGTGGGCTTCAAGCCCACCAGCCCATTCATCGATGCCGGACAGATGATGCTGCCGTCGGTCTCGGTACCCACACCGACCGTGGCCAGACTTGCCGCAATCGCGGCAGCCGTGCCAGCGCTTGAGCCACATGGGCTCCGTTCGAGCGCGTACGGGTTCTTCGTCTGACCGCCCCTTGAACTCCACCCTGACGTGGAACGCGTCGAACGGAAGTTCGCCCACTCGCTGAGATTGGTCTTGCCCAGGATCACGGCGCCGGCATCACGGAGCCGTGCCACGAGGAACGCATCGGTAGCCGGTCGGTGATCGGCGAGCGCGAACGAACCCGCGGAGTTCACCAGACCTACCGCATCGATGTTGTCCTTGAGCAGCACAGGAATCCCATGGAGCGGACCCCGCACATGCCCCGCCGCGCGCTCACGATCGAGGGCCGCGGCGTCTTCAAGAGCGCGCGGATTCACCTCGATCACGGCGTTAAGCGTGGGCCCGGCGTCATCCAGGCTTGCGATGCGGTCGAGGTAGCCCTGCGTCAGGTCGCGTGAGGAACAGGCTCCATCGGTCATGGCGGATTGAGCTGCGGAAACGCTCAATTCCACGACACCCATCCGACGAGCCGTCGAGCATGCCCACAGCAGGCATGGCAGCAGGAACACGATGACCACGCGCTTCATGCGCACATTGGACCGCCGATCAGCGGCGTGTGCCAGCCTGGTGTGCCCGACCGTCCCGCGCTCCCCAACGCGTCACTGGCTGAGCAGGAGACTGGCTGTCGGCTTCGGGAACTGAATGGTGACGCTCTCGAAGGACTTCGGGTCAAGGTCCGTGGGTGGCAGGTAGTTCACGCTGAAGGTGTGCGTCCAGCAGAAACTGGCTTTGGTCGGATCGGTGACCGCACCAGCCGTCAAGGCCTGGAAGACCTTCAGGTCATACGCCTGGACCTGCTCGCCCTCGTGAGGATTCATGGGCGCTGCCTCGACGGTGCCCGCTTCGTCCGTGTTGGCCGAAAATGGCCTCGGGGTGAAGATGTACAGGACGTTGCCCTTTCCCTTCTCGTACCCCATGCTCTTCTGGCCGATCATGCAGGGGGTCTTGACCAAGTTGTTGATCTCGTTCGTGATGGTCCCGCCGGCGAGCAGTTCCAGAAGGGCCTTGCTGTCCCCAATGGACTCGTTCAGGCCTTCACCTGTCCAGCACACCAAGGTCGACCCCCCGACCACCTTCGAGGCCAGCAACCCGTGGTTGGGCACCAAGTCGAAGAGCTGCTTGGACATGCTCCCCACCATGGTGCAGCCGTTGTTGCACAGCAGGTCGATGGACTTGATCGACTTGCTCGTGCGCTGATCCTTCATGATGAACGGCAGCACGGTGTCGAATGGATTCGCCGTGGCGTACTCCCCGTTGACGATGACGTTTGGATTGATGACGACCACTCGGGTAACTGGCGCCAGATTGTGGTCCGTCAAGATCTGGGGCAGCTCCTCGGCAAGCCTCATGGCCTGCTGCTCCCCGATGGTGGACAGGCAGTGCTGCAGCACCGGCACCGACGACAACATCGTCACGTTGCCCTGAGCGCCATACGAACTGACCGCAACGCCGGGGAACTCATGGTTCGGCCACTTGGGAGCTTGGAGTTTCCAGGTGGCCGACAGGCTCTGGGGGTTGTCCTTCGTGACACATCCTGCAGCGTCATGGCCATGGCGCATGACGATGATGGCTTGTACCCCCGGCGTGTCGACCCGAGCCGCAGACCGTGCAAAAGCCGACTCATGGCCTGGAACCAGGACAATCGCCGTGCTGGCAACGATGATGGCCGTACTGGCCGCGAAAACCGCTCGGGATGGCATGACCGGATCTCCGTTGGAGGGCTCGACTTGGCACGGGCTTCGACCGGCCATCCAGATTGGAGTGCCGAGACACTACCACCGTCTTGGCACGCTCCGATGGCCACGCATCTCAGGACGCGAATTCAGGCAGATTGAGGGACTGCCGGAGCTGCACCTGCCCGCGTCAGGAGCCGCTCCCCGTCGATTCGCGGGACACCTAGCATGCTCACAGCTCGTTGGTTCCACCACGCAGCTTCCCGCGTGGCGATCCTCGGGCCTTGGTCGTGCAGCAGGCACCCAATTTCCGGAGGAACCCATGGCGAACCACTCACGGCGCGAGCCAGCCACGGCCCGTACCAACCCAACCGATCCCGTCGTGCTGGCGCTCGCTCTCGAGGCTCCCCCGCTTCCCGAGGAACCGATGCAGCGTCCCGGCATTGCCGCACGGATCGGCAGCGTGATCGCCATCACAATCCCCTTTCTCGGATTGATCGCAGCCGTGATCCTGCTCTGGCACACGCCGTTCAGTTGGCTCAACCTGTCGCTCTTTCTGGGCGGATACATCATCACGACCCTGGGCATCACCGCCGGCTATCACCGGCTGTTCACGCACAAGTCGTACAAGGCGGCGCCCGCCGTCTCAGTGGTCCTTGGCGTGGTCGGATCGATGGCCGTGCAAGGCTCGATCCTCGACTGGGTCGCGACGCATCGCCGGCACCACCAGCACACCGATCGCCCCGATGATCCCCATTCGCCCTATGCCTTCGGCACCAGCGTCGGCGGCATGCTCCGCGGCATGGTGCATTCCCATCTGGGCTGGTTCTTCGCCAAGTCGCCGCCGCGCGAGGTGATGGACAAGTACGTGCCGGACCTCCTGTCGGACCCCTTCATTCCACCGATGAGCCGATGGTTCGGCCTGTGGGCCGTGCTCGGCCAGCTGATTCCCGCTGCGATCGGCCTGGCCGTGACGCACACCTGGATGGGTGCACTCATGGCGTGGATCTGGGGCGGGCTGCTGCGCGTGTTCTTCGTGCACCACGTGACCTGGAGCGTCAACTCGGTCTGCCACCTTTGGGGATCCCGACCCTTCGACAGCCACGACCAGAGTCGCAACAACCTGGTCATGGGGATCCTCGCCATGGGCGAGGGCTGGCACAACACGCACCATGCGTTCCCTGCGTCGGCGCGCCACGGGCTGTCGTGGTGGGAGATCGATGCAACCTACTGGTTCATCCGCCTGCTCGCCGCGCTCGGCCTTGCGTCCGACATCAAACTCCCCCCACCCGCGCGCATCGAGGCGAAGCGGCGACGCTGATCCACCTCGAGCCGAACCGTGTGCCTGACGAGGCTTTACCGTGTCAACGACGCACCGCGTGCACGTTGTCCGGCTGAAGCGCGATCTCCGCATCGACGACCGCAGAGATCGCTGCAGGCCTCACTCGACCCGCGCCAGCTCGCTGCACACAGCATGCCGCGGGCACGACACCAGGTGATCGTTCACCATGCCGACGGCCTGCATGAAGGCGTAGCAGATCACCGGCCCGCAGAACGAGAAGCCGGCCTTGCGCAGCGTGGTCGCCATGCGCTCACTCTGCGGCGTCGAGGCCCGGATCTCGGTGGGCCTTCGCAAGCGGTTCACGATCGTTCGGTGATCGACGTGCTGCCAGAGCAGGTCCCGGAAGGCACCGCGGCCTCCCGCATCCATGATGCGCTCCCAGGCGCGCGCATTGGCGATGGCGGCCTCGATCTTGGCGCGGCTGCGGATGATGCCGTCATCCTGCAGCAGGCGCTCGACATCGCGCGCACCGAACCGCGACACCTTGGCCGGATCGAAGCGTACGAACGCCCGTCGGAACGCTGCGCGCCTGCGCAGGATCGTGATCCAACTGAGCCCCGCCTGGAATCCATCGAGCACGAGCTTCTCATACAGCGCACGATCACCCGTCACGGGCACACCCCACTCGCGGTCGTGGTAGGCCACGTACACGGGGTCGCTGCCGCACCACCAGCACCGATCGGCCGCTCCATCCTTCGGGTTCGATCGGGCCATGCGTGGACGATACGCCCGGGCGCAAACCCCTTGCATGACCGCCCGGGATGCCGATGCCATCACGCCCGTGACAAGCACCGACCGCCACGGCGATTCAGGCCGGGTTCCGGTCCGCCCTGTCGATCCGGTAGATGAGACGGTCGCTCGGCACGCCGCCCACCGGCACCTGTTCCCGCCGGTCGAGCCGCGCACCGATGCGTTCCAGTGCGCGCTGCGAGCGCACGTTGCCGGGGCTTACATGGAACCAGGCGGTCGCGACATGATCGAAGGCATGCGCGAGCATGAGGGACTTGACCTCACGATTGGTGCGGCCGCCCCAGTGCGCCCGCTCGAGGAAGGTGTAGCCGATGACGATGGACGAGCCGCTCGGATCCCAGTCGTAGTACCGGCTCGAACCGATGATCCGACCTCCATCACGCTCGGTGATCGCAAGCCCCCCGTCACATTCGAGGGCGCCCCGGAAGAACCGCTCGAACACGGAGCGTTCATGGCGGTTGCGCTCGGAGTGCTGTTCCCAGACCAACGGATCGCTCGCTGCCGCGTGCATGCCATCCAAGTCAGAGGAAACGATGGGCCGCAGCGCGACGGTTGGCCCAACGAGCGTCGGTTGCCAGGGGTTCATGGTGCGGCCCCATCGGATCGCTTGGAGGGCTCGCCATCGGGCGTGGGCACGATCGGCTGGACCGGGCCATCGAGCTCAAGCCGAACGATCGGCACCACATCCTCGGGGTTGCGCGACGGCAGCGTGATGACGACTCCTCCGGTCCCCGCATCCGCCGGCGACCACGCCAGCGCAGCCTCGCGACCGAGCATCCGGGCCGACCGGACCTTCCCCTGCATGGGCACGGGCAATCGGCCATCGGCGGGCCACTCGTGCAGATGCAGGTAGAGCACGCCGGGTTTCTGCGTCGCGCGCCCCCAGGGAAGGTGCTGGAACGGGCTGGCCGTGGTGCCGCGGATCGCCTCGCCGTTGACCCTCATCCAGGCACCCACGCCCCGCAGGGCGCGCTCGGCCGGCTCGGGCACACGGCCCTGCGCATCGGGTCCGATGTTGAGCAGCAGGTTGCCGCCCTTGGACACGATGTCGGACAGCAGGCGCACCACGGTCGCCGAGTCCTTCCAGTTCGTGTCGTGGGCGCTGAAGCCGTAGCTCTCGTTGAGCGTGTGGTTGACTTCCCAGTCCATGCCGGGCAGCCCCGTCGGCGGCACGTACTTCTCCGGGGTGCCGTAGTCGCCGTTCTTGTTCTCGAGGCCGTTGAACAGGCGGTTGTTGACGAGGATCGCCGGCTGCTTCGCGCGCATGTCGCTCATGAGCTGCGCAGCGCCCCAGGCTGCACCCTGGCGGGTCGCATCGGAGTAGTCGAACCAGATCGTCGAGAGCGGCCCGTAGGCGGTGAGCAGCTCGTTCACGTGGCCCCGCACGTACTCGAGGTACACGGCATGGTCGCGGGGGCGCTCCACCCTGGGGTACGCCGGCAGCGCCATCTCGTAGGCATCGGGATGCTGCCAGTCGAGCAGCGAGTAGTAGAACCCTGCGCGCAGGCCACGCGCACGCATGGCGTCGGCGAACTCGCGGGCCACGTCACGGCCGGGCGGCGAGATGTTGGTGGAGGTCGTGATCGGGTTGCCGACCGAGTACGGCTGCTTCGAATTGAAGAGCGTGAATCCGTCGTGGTGCTTGGACGTCATCACCGCATACGACATGCCGGCATCCTTCGCGAGTTCGGACCACCGTTCGGCGAAGTCCGGGGCGGGCACGAACAGCGGGCGCATCTGCCGCGCGTACTCGGCGCATGGCACGGCGGCCCAGTGCTGGATCCACTCGGCATAGTGCTGCTCGTAGCGTTTCCCATCCCAGAAGCCGCCGGCGGGCGAATAGAGGCCCCAGTGGATGAACATCCCGAAGCGGGCCTCGCGCCACCAGGCCATGCGTTGGTCGCGGTCGCTCGCCCACAGGGCGGTCTGTTCGGCCTCGGTGGGCGGCGTGGCGAGCGCGAGCGACGCGGCGAGGATTGTGGCGATCATGCGTGCACGGTAGCGCGGGCGGGGTGGCATCGAGCGAAGGCTGCTGGTCGAGGGATGATCGGGCATCCGGATCGTGCCCGCACGGTCGAGAGCACGGACGCGAGGTTCGCGCCGCACGCCGTTCAGATCCTGCACCGAGTTTTCCCCGGCGTCCGCCTACTTTCACTTGAGCGGGGCTACCTTCGACGGCACACTAGGAGGTCATGACCGTGGCACCCGACCAGCTCCGCAGTGCGCTCCGCGCAGCGCCCTTCGTTCCCTTCCGCCTGCATCTGGTCGACCAGCGGGCCTTCGACGTCCCCCACCGCGAGTTCGCCTGGCTGCTCCCATCGGGCCGCACGGTCTATGTGGCCGCCACCGATGCCGACGCCGCAGAAACGATCGACGTGTCGCTCATCGTCTCGCTGGCCCCGCTCGGCAACTCATCACGCGGTCCACGCCTGGCCTGAGCAGCTGCGCGCGGCCCAATCAACCTGTTCACCCCACGGTTAGTCTTGACCTGAACCCAGGAGGCCCAAGGTGAATCACATGGCATCAAGCGCAACCACAACACGCCCGTCCGCGCCGTCCGAACTCGCTCGCGCACTCGGCACGGTGCTGCTCGCCGCGATCGTCGTGCTCTTCCCCGGCATCGCCGTCGCCTGCAACGACGCGGGCACGCCCGCCGCCCCACAGAAGGCCGCACGCAAGCCCAACATCCTTGTCATCTGGGGCGACGACATCGGGCAGTTCAACATCAGTGCCTACAACCTCGGCATGATGGGCTATCGAACGCCCAACATCGATCGCATCGGCCGTGAAGGCGCGGTCTTCACCGACTGGTACGGCCAGCAGAGCTGCACCGCCGGCCGCGCCGCGTTCATCACCGGCCAATCCCCGATCCGGACCGGCCTCACGAAGGTTGGCCTTCCGGGCGCGCCTGAAGGCATGCGCAAGGAGGATCCGACGATCGCCACGCTGCTCAAGGCGCAGGGCTATGCCACGGGGCAGTTCGGAAAGAACCACCTGGGGGACCGCGACGACATGCTGCCGACGGCGCATGGCTTCGACGAGTTCTTCGGCAACCTCTATCACCTCAACGCGGAGGAAGAGCCGGAGAATCCCGATTATCCGAAGGACCCCGCTTTCAAGGCGAAGTTCGGCCCACGCGGCGTCATCCACAGCTTCGGCGATGGCCGCATCACCGACACCGGACCGCTGACGCGCAAGCGCATGGAGACCATCGACGAGGAGGTGAACGCCAAGGCGATGGACTTCATGGAGCGGTCAGCCAAGGAGGACAAGCCGTTCTTCCTCTGGTGGAACTCGACCAAGATGCACATCTTCACCCACCTTGCACCCGGTGCGGACGGCAAGACCGGTCTGGGGATCTACGCCGACGGCATGGTCGAGCACGATCGCCAGATCGGCGTGCTGCTGGCAAAGCTCGAAGCGCTCGGCCAACTCGACAACACCATCATCATGTACTCGACCGACAACGGGGCCGAGACCTTCACCTGGCCGGATGGCGGGACGACGATGTTCCGCGGCGAGAAGAACACGCAGTGGGAAGGCGGATACCGCGTGCCATGCATGATCCGCTGGCCCGGCACCATCAAGCCGGGCTCGGTGATCAACGATGTCGCAGCCCACGAAGACATGCTCCCGACGCTGCTCGCGGCGGCAGGCAACGCCACGGCAGTCGATGACCTGCGCAAGGGACAGTCAATCGGCAAGGCCAGCTACAAGGTGCACCTTGATGGCTACAACCTGATCCCTTCGCTCAAGGGCGAACAGCCGTGGCCACGGCAGGAGTTCATCTATTGGACCGATGACGGCAGCGTGGCCGCCCTGCGCTTCGGCAACTGGAAGGCGACCTTCCTGCTGCAGGAGGCCGAAGGGCTTGAGGTGTGGCAACAGCCGTTCGTGCAGCTGCGCGCGCCACTGCTGACCAATCTGCGGATGGATCCGTTCGAGCGGGCCCGCGAGGAGAACGCCATGGGCTACCAGCGCTGGTACCTCGACCGCATGTTCATGATCGCCCCGGCGGGTGCCTATGTCGGTCGCTGGCTCCAGAGTTTCCGCGACTTCCCCCCGCGCCAGAAGCCCGGCAGCTTCAATCTGGAGCGCGTGATGGAGGCGGTCAGTCGTCCCCAGGGGCAGTGAGCCGCTGCTCAAGCCGGTCGATCCATGCACGCGGCCGCCGTTTCGCCGTGGAGCAGCTCAGTTTCCGCACGCACTCGATCACGATGCCGGCGCGCCGTACTGCGCGCGGTACGCAGCGATGCGCGCACGGTCGGCTTCCGTGAGGCGGTCACCCAGGTGCGCCACGACCTCGTCGATCGTCACGATCGCGGCGGTCGGCATGCCGAACTCATGGCCTACCTCGGCGAGCGCCGAACGGGTCGAGGCCTCGCTCGCCCGCTCCTGGCGATCGACCGAGACCACGAGCCCCGCCAAGCGGATGTCTGCGGCCGCCCGCAGCAGCGGCACCGTCTCGCGGATCGACGTGCCCGCCGTGGTCACGTCCTCGACGATCAACACGCGGTCGCCATCCTTCAGCGGCCGGCCCACGAGCACGCCGCCCTCACCGTGGTCCTTGGCTTCCTTGCGGTTGAAGCAGAACTCGACCTCGCGACCGCGCTCGGCGAAGGCCATCGAGATCGCCACCACGAGCGGGATCCCCTTGTAGGCGGGGCCGAACAGGCAATCGAAGCCACCCGGGAAGGAGCGCTCGATTGCATCCGCGTACGCCCGGCCGAGTTCCACGAGCTGTGCGCCACTGCGGTACTTGCCCGTATTCACGAAGTACGGCGTCTTGCGGCCACTCTTGGTGGTGAAGTCACCGAAGGTCAGCACGCCGACCTTGAGCATGAAGTCGATGAAGCGGCGCTGCGAGTCGTCCATGGCGGGATGCTAACGATGCGCCTGTAGCAGTCCGCTCACGCCACGTCGAACCGGTCGAGGTTCATCACCTTGGCCCAGGCCGCGACGAAGTCCTGCACGAACTTCTCCTTCGCGTCGGTACTGGCGTAGACCTC
>Ga0192647_103014_pt1 | contig 10263 bp, 4 predicted proteins | sample LauGreFa1BDMLBSN_2_FD_133046 | JGI IMG/M metagenome (GOLD analysis project Ga0192647, IMG submission 133046) | Freshwater lake microbial communities from Lake Michigan, USA - Fa13.BD.MLB.SN - reassembly | ecosystem: Environmental > Aquatic > Freshwater > Lake | place: Lake Michigan, USA...
GCGGCGACGGGCATTCCGATCACGCTCGAGAGCGCCAAGGCCGCCCTGCATGACCTTGGGTCGGGCTCCGGCGCACCGAGCCTCCAGGCGATCATCGTCGCGGTGACGCGGTACTACGACATCAAGCTCGCCGACCTGATGTCGCGGCGCCGCACGAAGTCGATCGCCTTGCCACGGCAGGTCTGCATGTGGCTCGCGCGCCGGCACACACGCTTCAGCCTCGAGGAGATCGGTGGTCACTTCGGTGGGCGCGACCACACGACCGTGTTGCACGCCATCCGCACGATCGAGGAGCGCCGGACGAGTTGCCAGGAGCTCGGCCGGGCCGTCGATGAGATTGAGCGCTCGCTTGGTCCGAGAACCAGCATTGTGGCCGGTGCCTGATCCGCCGTGCGCAGGGTGTGGAGAAGGTGTCGTGCAGCGCCTGCTCTGGGATGGGCCTTTCTGGCCCCGGCCTGGGCTTGCCGGCACCAACGACGGCCGCCTGATGCTTCTCCGGCGGCACGGCGCCGGAACCGACACGCCAACCGACATGTCATCCACATGTGAATGATGGCGGAAGTGTTTGTTGGGTAATGATTTGCGTCGGTCCGTCGTTGGGTATCCACAAGCCGTCAAGCACTCTTTCTACGACGACGAAGTTCTTTCTTCCCATGAGAGGAGGAACGGACTGCCTGTCAGGTCTGGCAGGTGGGGCACCACACTGTCGTTCGGCCGACGACCTGTGCCGACCGCAGCGTCGCGTCGCACCCGAGGCAGGGTTGACCCGACCGACCGTAGACCCGCAGCTTGGCCTGGAAGGCGCCTTGCCCCCCACCGAGGCGTCGATAGGTCCGGACCGTGCTTCCACCGCTGCGGAGCGCTGCGCGCAGGACCGAACCGAGGGCTGAGCGAAGCCTGGCAAGGTCGTGGGTCGAGAGTTTGCGACATGGGCGCGCGGGCCGGATGCCGGCCAAGGCAAGCGCCTCGTCGGCATAGATGTTGCCGACGCCGGCGAGTACGCCCTGATCGAGCAGTGCCGCCTTGATCGGCGTGCGTCGATGGGCGATCGCCTCGCCCCACTGCGCGGGCAACGACAAGGCATCCGGTCCGAGCAGGGCCCAGCGTTCAGCGAGGGCATCGTGGCCATCGAGCAGCGTGAGACCGCCGAATCGGCGCGGATCGACGAACCGCAGATGCCGTCCACCGTCAAGGTCCCAGCATGCGTGGGTGTGCGGAACCAGCGGTGCACGGCCGGAAACGACGCCGAACTCGCCGGTCATGCCCAGCTGAACCACGAGCACGCTGCCGTCCTTCCCGACCAGCGCCAGTTGCTTGCCGTGGCGCAGCACGCCGGTGACGCCACCGCCGAGCCGCAGCGCTGCGCATCGACGCCCCGCGCCGTCGATGACGTCCCATCGATGGACCATCACGCCCTCAATGGCGGCACCGGCAAGGGCGCGTCGCAGGTCCCTGGCGACGGCTTCGACTTCTGGCAGCTCCGGCACGTGGAATCCTGCGGGAAAACCCGCGTCCGAAGTATAGTTCCGCAGGTCGCGCGGTTCGCTCCGCGGCGCCCAGTCCGCCCACCCGAAAGGCCCACCATGGAAGCCCCCGCGTCGCGCATCACCGGTTCGACCATGCTGGAGCGATCGGCTTCGGTCAAGGGGGCCTACGACGCGCTCCGGGAGGAACTGGCCGGCACCATCGTCGGCCAGGACGAGGTCGTCCAGCAACTCCTGCTCGCCATCCTCTGCGGCGGTCACGCCCTGGTCGAGGGCGTGCCGGGACTCGCCAAGACCCTCATCATCGGTTCGTTGGCGCGGACCCTGTCCCTGGACTTCAAGCGCATCCAGTTCACCCCCGACCTGATGCCCAGCGACGTCACCGGCACCGAGGTGATCCAGGAGGACAAGGCGAGCGGCACCCGCGAACTGCGGTTCATGCGCGGTCCGGTGTTCGCCAACATCGTGCTCGCCGACGAGATCAACCGCACGCCGCCCAAGACCCAGGCCGCGCTGCTCGAAGCGATGCAGGAGGGCCAGGTCACGTCCGGCGGCACGAACCACCGGCTGCCCCGGCCGTTCTTCGTGCTGGCGACGCAGAATCCGATCGAGCAGGAAGGCACCTACCCGCTGCCCGAGGCCCAGCTCGACCGCTTCATGTTCCTGATCCGGATCGGCTATCCGACCGAGGCGCAGGAACTCGAGATCGTCCGGCGCACCACCGGTCGGCCGCGTCCCGAACCCAGGCGCGTGCTCAGCGCGGAGGACTGCACCGCGCTGCAGGAGATCGTCCGCGAGATGCCGGTTCCCGACCACGTCATCTCGTATGCGCTGCGCATCGTCCGTGCGACGCGCGGCGGCGACCCGACGGCGCCATCGATGGTGAAGGACTACCTCTCCTGGGGCGCCGGCCCGCGCGCGAGCCAGTTCCTCGTGCTCGCTGCGAAGGCCAAGGCCCTGCTCGACGGCGAGCGCCACGTGATGATCGACCACATCCGGTCGGTCGCGCTGCCGGTGCTCCGGCACCGCATCGTGACGAACTTCAACGCCCAGGCGGACCGCGTCACCAGCGACGACGTCATCGCGTCGCTGCTCGACTCGGTCCCGGTGGATTCCACGGACGCGGCGACGGCCAAGGGCCTTGATCGCACCGTACCGGTGCAGTGAGCCCCGCCGTGGCGACCCAAGGCCTCCGCGCCGAGCAGTACCTGTCGCCCGAGACGCTGGCGCAGCTGGCGCCGTTCGAGCTCAGGGCGAAGATGGTCGCCGACGGCGTGATGAACGGCATGCACCAGTCGCCGCTGCAGGGCATGGCCGTCGAGTTCGCGGCCCATCGGCAGTACACCGCCGGCGACAGCATCCGCCACCTCGACTGGAAGGTCTTCGGCCGCAGCGACAAGCTGTACGTGAAGGAGTACCGCCAAGAGACCAACCTCGACGTGATGATCCTCGTCGATGGTTCGGCGAGCATGTCGTTCGGCACGCTGGGCGTGAAGCAGGGCTGGGGCGGCACCGACGCCACGCGGCGCCGGGCGGCGTGGACCAAGTTCGACCACGCCACCGCAAGCGCAGCGGCCCTCGCCTTCCTGTGCCTGAGCCAGCGTGACCGCGTCGGTGTCTCGGTCGGCGCCGATGGGCTCCGTGGTTCGGTCCGCAAGAGCGCCACGCGTGACCAGTGGCGGTCGATCGTGCGGTGCCTTTCCTCGGAACCGGTCGAGTCGAGGTTCGCGCCCGCCGCGTGCATCAACCAACTCCTCGCACAGACCTCGCACCGGACGCTCTTCGTGATCATCAGCGACTTCCTCGGTGACCCGGAGGAACTGCGCTCGGCACTGGCACGACTGCGACACCGTGGGCACGACGCCATGCTGCTGGCGATGCTGGACCACCGTGAGCTGGCGTTCGACCTGGATGTCGAGGCGCCGTTCGTTGGCCTCGAGGGCGAGTCGGCCATCGAGGTCGACACCCGGACGATCCGCAAGGCCTACCTCGATGAGCTGCAGCGTCACCTGCAGTCGATCGACCGGCAGTCGCGCGCCTTCGGCTACGACCTGCAGGTGTTCGACACGCATGAATCAGTGGGGCCGGTGCTGGCGGCGCTGCTCTCCCGCCGTGAAGGCATGGTGGCCGGGGGTCGGCGATGAGCTTCATCAGCCCATGGCTCGCCGTGGCTGGTGCGGCTGCGATGGCGCTGCCGATCCTGATACACCTCTTCCTGCGTCGTCGGCAGAAGCCGATCGAGTGGGCGGCCATGGAACTGCTGCGCCGCGCGGTCCAGCAGAGCCAACGGACCAAGCGCGTGGAACGCTGGATCCTCCTCGTGCTGCGCTGCCTGGTGCTGCTGCTCGTGGGCCTCGCTCTCGGCAGGCCGGCGACCGTCACGGCGATCGATGCGACGCAGCCCTTGGCGCTCGCCGTGGTCCTGGATGACGGCGCGGCATCGATGGTGTCGTCCGGCTCGTCCGGCACGACGGCGTTCGAGGCATCGCGTGGAGCCTGCATCGATGCGATCCGGGCGTTGCCTGTGGGCTCCGTCGTACATGTGTTCACGACGTCCGGCCTCGTCCAGCACACGATCGATGCCGTGCAACCCGATCGCGCGGTCTCGTTGCTTGCCGACCTGGGACCGGGCTACGAACCATCACGCATGAGGCAGGCGGTCGATCGGGCCGACGATGCGTTGCGGCGCCTGTCGATGCCGTCGCGCATCGTCGTGGCCAGCCCGTTCACGCGTGGGGCCATCGACACGGAAGCGCAGGTGCTCCCGGCGACCACGGCAACGCTCGAGGTTCGCAAGGTCGATGCCGATGACGCCGCGACCGCCGCCATCGTGTCCGTGGTGCAGCGCACGCTCGGGCCCCAGGTTGCGGGTGCGATCACGCTGGATGTGACGGTCGTGCGACCGGTGGCCGAGCGCGGCCGTCGCTCGGTCCCGGTTACGGTGACCGATGCCATCCATGACCGGACCGCGGTCGGGGAAGCGGTCTTCATCGAGGGCGCACCGCGTGCGGTCGCGACGGTCATGCTCCAGGTCGATCCATCGGCGACCGAGCACGCCGTGGTGGCATCGATCCCGGCCGATCGCCAACCTGCCGACGACACGCGCGCCGCCACGGTGTCGACCGTGTCCGCGAAGCCGGTGATCATCCTCGACCGCGAACGACTCGACATCGATGAAGGATCGAGCGCGCAATGGATCGAGCGGGCGCTTGAACCGATTCCCGGACTCGGTCTGTCGCACCGCCGTCTGGATCCTGCCGGCCTGCGCGAGGGCTCCCTGCAGGGCGCAGCATCGATCGTCGTCTGCCGTCCGGAGTTGCTCGAGCCTGCGGGTTGGGCCGAATGCACGCGTGCTTGCGAGGCAGGCGCGCTGGTCCTCATGGTGCCGCCGACCGAGGACACCTTCGTCGATTGGCAGGTGCCGTGTGCGGCACTGCTGGGTGATGGCGTGACGATCCGCCGCGAGGTGGCCCGCCATGACCCGGCGCGGCGACTGGCGCCACAGCAACCCTCGAGCCCGATCACGCAGTTGATCGCCGCGGAACTCCCGGAACTCGTCGGTCCGGTGATGATCGATCGCTCCATCGTGATCGAAGGGCCGGCAACGACGCTGTCCAGCGTGCTGGTCATGGACGACGGCCAGCCATGGATGGTCATGTCGATCCGCCAGCGCGGCGTTGCGATGCTGCTGGCGAGCCCCCCGGTGCCGTCGTGGGGCTCCATCGCGACCAAGCCGCTGTTCGTGCCCTTGGTGCAGGAGACGATCCGCCAAGGCGAGGTCCTGCTCGATGCCGGTCAGGGCGTGACCATCGGTGCCGGTCGACTCCCGCCCGGCGTCACGGAACTCAGGCCGCTGCGCGGTGCATCGACCGGTGATGCGGTGCTCACGGTCGATCCTTCGGGCTCGATCGTGGGTGAGGGTGCTCGGCCCGGGATCATGCAGGCCATCTCGCCGCTCGGCAGCTCGTTGATCGCCCTCAACGTCGATGCCTCGGCGTGCGATCCACAGCCCAACGATCCGTCGCGTCTGGCGGCCTGGCTGAACCAGACGAAGTCGCCTAATGCCGGTGGCGCATCCACGGTGTCGACGAAGCAGGCGTCCTCGTCGGCTTCGGCCTGGCTGCTCGCCGCCGCCGCGCTGGTCCTGCTCGCCGAGACGCTCCTCGGTCGCCTCTTCTCCGTCGCGGAGCCCAAACCGTCATGATCGACCATCCGATCATGCGTTGGCTGCTGGGCATCGAGGTCGATCCGTCGGCCGCGGGTGCCGTGCGGCTGGGGTGGGAGATGCCGATGGCCGGGTGGATGTGGCTCGTCGGGATCACCGGCGCGCTCGCCATCGCGTGGCTCGCCTACCTGCGCATGACGCCGCGGCCCCTCGTGCGGCGCGGTCTGGTCGCGTTGCGCATGGGGATCCTCCTGCTGGCGCTTGTGCTCGTGGCGCGACCCGTGCTCGAGTTCGTCGAGGAGCGCCGCGAGCCGGACCGCATCCTCGTGCTGGCTGACCGCAGCCGAAGCCTGCAGCTGGCTGATTGGAAGGATGCCGACGGTGTGCTGCGCACCCGCGATGAGCAACTGCGCGATGCCGTGGGTGCGATCGGTCTCAAGGGCCGCGAGGCGGAGTGGTTCGGCTTCGCCGCCGACCTGGCTTCCGTGGAACCAACGGCACTCGGCACGGCCGATGGCCGCACGACCGACCTGCCGCTCGCGATCGATCGCGCACTGCGCCGGACGGCGGGCGCGCCGATCGGTGGCGTGGTGCTCCTGACCGACGGTCGATCGACGCGACCGGTCGATGCACGCCTGATCCGCTCGCTCACGGCACGGTCGGTGCCGGTCTACGCCTGTGCCCTCGGGTCACGCGAACCGATCGGTGATGCGGCGATCCTCGATGTGCAGGTTCCCGGGAAGGCGTTCACGAAGGACCAAGTTCCGGTCGTTGTCCAGGTCAGGCCGCTGCGGGATGCACCGGCCCAGCTCGAACTCGTCGATGCCGCGACCGGCTCGGTCGTCGATCGCGCAACCGTTCCAGCGGGAGAACCATCGACCCAGGTGCTCGTGGTCACGACCGGACCGGGCGAGACGATGGACCTCCGCGTGCGCCTGGTGACCGGTGGCCAGGACGCGGTGCCCGGGAACAATGAACAGGAGGCGACCATCGGCATCATCGACCGGCCCGTCCGGGTGCTGATGGTCGAAGGCGGTCCACGCTGGGAGTACCGCTACCTGAAGAACATCCTGGTGCGCGAGCCGTCGATGGAATCGAGCATCATGCTGCTGAGCGCCGACCGGGACTTCGCCCAGGAAGGCAACATGGCGGTGACCCGCATCCCGTCGACGCGCGAGGAGTTCGATCTCTACGACCTGTTCGTCATCGGCGACGTCGCAGGCGGGCAGTTCAGTGACCTGCAGCTCGAGGAACTGCGCCGTGCGGTGACCGAACGCGGAGCCGGCTTGCTCATGATCGGTGGTGAGCGTGCGATGCCGATGCAGTGGGCCGGCACGCCGCTGGAGGACGTGTTCCCCATGCGGATCTCGGGTTCGGTGCAACGCCAGCCCGAGCCGGTCGCGATGGAACCGACGGTGCTGGCCACGGGGCTCGGCCTCCTGCGCCTGGGTGATGGCGAGGACCATTGGCCCACTGAACTCGGCCAAGGCGGCCCGGCTTGGTCACGGTTGCAGTGGATGCAGGTGCTGCCCTTCGAGGATCTCAAGCCCACCTCTGAGGTGCTGGCGACGGCCCGTGGTTCGACGACCGAACCCATGGGTGCAGCGGTCGTGTCGATGCGGTTCGGCGCGGGACACGTCGTGTATGTCGCGACCGACGAGACCTGGCGCTGGCGCAACGGGATCGGCGAGGCGTACCAGGAACGCTTCTGGATCCAGCTCGTCCGCTACCTCTCGCGTGCCGGATTGTCGGCGGCGGGGACCGGCGCCCAACTGGCGGTCGAGCCCACGACCGTCACTGTCGGTCAGGCAGCCACCATCCGGCTCGACGTGAAGGATGGGCTCGTGCAACGGCGCCTGCCGGATGCCCTTGACGCAGTCGTCACGCGATCGATGCAGCAGGACGACACGGTCCGGTTGTCGACGGATGCAGCGACGAAGGAGTCGCTGGTCGTCGGGCTGTCGGGTGTCTGGCAACCCCGCCAGGCGGGCGAGTACGAGGTCACGGTGGCCGATGCGGCGCTGGGTGGTCCGCTCGTCGCGCGCGTCAAGGTCATCGAACCCGATGATGAGTTCGCGAACCCCGAGACCGACCACGGGACGCTCGAGTCGCTCTGCACAGCCACGGGGGGACGGCTCCTGGGCCGCGACGACCTGGCGGCGCTCGGCACGGTGATTCCCGATCGCTCGACCTTCACCGAACGCATCGATCGGGTGCCGATCTGGTCCAGTCCGCTTGCGCTGATCCTGCTGGTGCTGCTCTGTGGCGCCGAATGGTCGATCCGGAGGGCGGTGCGCCTTGCGTGATCCGCGCCGGTTGATCGAGCAGGTGGTGGCGCGTGCGCGCGCAGCGCTCACGCTGGCGTTGTTCGCACGCATCCTCCGCAATGGCCTGGTCGTGCTGGCGGTGCTCGTTGCGCTGGACTGGGTCTTCCGACTGCCGCCGGGATTCCGATCCGTGCAGGCGATCGTCGCCACCATCGCGTTGGTGGTGTTTGCGGTGGTCGGTCTGCGCCGGGTCCTTGCCTTCAAGCCGACGCCGATCGACGTGGCGCTGCGCATCGAACGCCGACATCCCGGTTTGCGCAATCGGCTCGCGGCCCTGCTCGAACTCGAGTCACAGCCCGGCGACCGTCGCACCGAATTGCTCGAGCTTGCCTTGCCGGGCCTCCGAGGCGAGGTCGACTCGGCACTGCGCGACATCGATGCATCATCGATCGCCTCGTGGCGGACCGCATCGCGCCCGGCGCGCCAGCTCGCACTCGTCGCGACGCTGTGGGGCGTCGCGCTCGCCGTGCTCCCGTCGATCGTGGGAACCGGCGTGGTGCGCGCGGTGGCGCCGTGGTCGGCGGCACAGTGGCCAAGCTCCACGGAGGTGCGGGACATGACCGCACGAACGGTCGTCGCCGCCGGCACGCCGTTTGCCTGGAAGGCCGAACTCGTGCGGGGTGACGCGGCGAAGGAACGCGTGAAGGTCGAACTGCGCATCCGGACCACGGGTTGGGGTGCATGGCAGTCAGGTTGGCTCGGGCGGACCGACGGCAACGCGTTCGAGCGGATGCAGGATGTTCCTGGCGATGCCCGCGACATCGAGTACCGCTTCGTGACCTCCGACACCACCACCGACGTGGCGTCGATCCGATGCGTGCAGGCCCCGACGATCGTTCGGGCAGCACTGCGCACACGCGCGCCGGCGTACCTGGGTGAGCAGGCTCCCGCCACCATCGATCTGCTGCCGACCGGTGCACCGGCGATCCGCCTGCACGAGGCGGTCGAAGGCAGCATGATCGACCTGGAACTCACCTTCTCGCGGCCCGTGGTCGCACCGAAGGATGCCGAAGGTCGTCCGAGCGCCATGGCTGCGCTCGGGCTCGACGCCGATCCTCCCTCGGCGACGGTCGAGGCCATGCCCTCCGCATGGACGGTGTCGCTGCCCTTGTCCGGCGACCTCAGCCTGTCGGTCGATGCATCCGATGCGGATGGCGTGTCGATGATCGACCCGTTCACGTTCCGGCTCGTTGCGCTGCGTGACCAGGCACCGATCGCCCAACTGGTCGAACCGACGAGTGACCAATCCGTGCTGCCGACGGCGAAGGTTCCCGCCGCCGCGCATGCCGAAGACGACTTCGGCCTCGTGCGCACCGCGATCGTCGCGCAGCGATCGGCAGGTGCCTCCCCGGATCAGGAACGCGTCCTTGCCGAGGATGCATCACGCGTGACCACGCAGGATCTGCGAGCCACCATCGACATCGCCGCGCTCGAGGCTGGACCGGGCGACCTGGTGCTCGTGTGGGCCGTAGCCGAGGATGCCTTCGAACGCGACGGTGTTCGCCGCGAGCCCTCGCGCAGCATGCCGCGGCGCCTGCGCGTGGTCGGTACGAGCGAGTTCAGCGAGGAGATCGCCGCCGCGACGGCTGCGCTGCGCCAGGGTGTGCTCAGGCTCGGCGAGCGGCAGGCTGGTGCGATCGCCGGAACGGATCGCCAGGCGGTGCAGCGCGAGCAGGCCGAGATCACCTCGCGCACCGCCACCAGTGCCCGACAGGCCAAGGCACTTGCTGACCGTGTCCGGATGAACGAGGATCGAGACACACCGGCATCGCGTCTGCTCGACGAGGCGTCGAGCCTGCTCGAGGATGCCCGCAAGGACGCAGCCGCAGCCAGCGAGTCGGCCACGGCATCGGATCCATCGTCGTTCAGGACGTCCGAACTCACGGCGAGCCAGGAGGCCGCGAAGGAGACGCTCGAGGCTGCAGCGCGCCTGCTCGACCGCGACACGAAGTCGTGGGAAGCCTCGCAGTCCATCGCGCGGGCGGCAGAGGCGATCCAGGCGAGCCAGGCCGAGCGCAAGGCGATCGCAGGCCAGGTGCAGGGCAAGTCACGCGATGAACTCAAGCCGGGCGAGCGAGCCACGCTCGACCGCATCGCCCAGCGCGATGCCGAGACCGCCCAGGCACTGCGCGAAGCGAGCGAGGCGATCAGGAAGCAAGCCGAGGAACTCCAGGGGTCCGACCCCGCCCAGGCCGCCGCCATGCAGCAGGCCGCCGAGCGGGCGCAGCAGGAAGGCGTCGTCTCGAAGGTCGAGCAGTCGGGTGAACAGACGCGGTCGAATGCCATG
>Ga0192647_103015_pt1 | contig 10259 bp, 10 predicted proteins | sample LauGreFa1BDMLBSN_2_FD_133046 | JGI IMG/M metagenome (GOLD analysis project Ga0192647, IMG submission 133046) | Freshwater lake microbial communities from Lake Michigan, USA - Fa13.BD.MLB.SN - reassembly | ecosystem: Environmental > Aquatic > Freshwater > Lake | place: Lake Michigan, USA...
TTTTCCACATGAAAAACATCAGAGAATCACAATTGCTGATCGACAAATCCAATTTCATCTTCAGCGGATGGTTTAAGTACGAAATATCAGAAGGCGAGCGCGTAAAGGAGAAAGGGAAATTTTTCATCAATGCTGACTAACACACCTCGCAATCAAAGACTGTCTGGAATTTATCAATCAACACTCTCTTGACTGACTCCATATCCAACTCTGTGCCCAGCTCCTTTTGAATAGATGTCACCTGCTTGTCTACAATGCCACAAGGGATAATCATGGTAAAGTAATCCAGGTTTGTATTGACATTCAATGCAAATCCATGCATCGTAATCCATCTGCTGCATCGAACACCCATTGCACATATCTTACGGGCTTTCATTTTGTTATCAGGATCAATCCATACACCTGTTTCACCCTTGCTTCTCTCACCTTTGATACCATATTCAGCAAGCGCTAGAATGATAACCTCTTCCAGTGATCTTAAATAACGACCAATATCGCGGTAATATTTTTCGAGATCTAGAATAGGGTACCCTACAATTTGACCAGGACCGTGAAAGGTGATGTCTCCACCTCGATTGGTTTCATAATAGGCAATATTTCTTTTAGCAAGTTCGTCCTTACTAATGAGCACATGTTCTTCTTTACCGCTTTTGCCCAATGTATATACCGGAGGATGTTCACAAAACAACAAATGATGGGCAGTGTCTACTGCATGGTTACCGTTTGCAATCTTTTTTTTGATATCGGCATTTTGCATGAGCAAGGACTCCTGAAATTTCCAGGCTTCTCCGTATTCAATTGAACCTAAATCGCTGAATTGGACCTTTTGCTGCATGCTTCTTAAATAGTTGGGAAAGGCATTAACTTTGCAAAAATACAGATTAAGGCTCTTGAAAAAATCAATAGATCATATAGAAGAAGTTAGAGATGCAGCTGCAGAAGAGCTTTATGAAAGGCTGACTATTCAAGTTGACAAGGGACAGGAACCGCTGAGAATTGACAAATTCATTCTAAGCAAGGTTGTGAACACCTCTAGAAATAGAATTCAGCAAGCAATTGACAACGGAATGTTGCTCGTCAACCATCAACCCGTCAAATCCAATTACAAAGTCAAGCCCTTTGATCAGATTATTTTTTATTCAGATACCGATCCGGAAACATACGAAATAGTGCCTGAAGAGATGGCATTGAACATTGTTTTTGAAGATGATCATGTATTGGTGATCAATAAACCTGCAGGACTCGTGGTTCATCCAGGCTCAGGAAATTACAATGGCACATTGATCAACGGAGTTGCATGGTATCTAAAGCAACAACAACCTGATCTGGATGAGTCTAAACTACCCAGATTTGGAATGGTGCACCGAATTGATAAAAACACAAGTGGCTTGATAGTATTGGCCAAATCAGAGATAGCTGCCTTAAAGCTGGCCAAGCAATTTTTTGATCACACGGTTGAAAGAAAATACATCGCATTGGTTTGGGGAAATTTTGAAGAACTGCAAGGAACCATTACTGGAAATATTGCCCGCCATCAAAGGCTGAGAAAATTGATGGATGTTTATCCCGAAGGAGATCATGGAAAAGAGGCCATCACACACTTTACAGTATTGGAAGACATGAAATATGTAAGTCTGGTTGAATGCCGACTGGAAACAGGCAGAACACATCAGATCAGGGTTCATATGCAACATATCGGTCACCCTCTATTCAATGATGATACCTATGGTGGAGATGCGATTGTAAAAGGAACCGTATTCAGCAAGTACAAACAATTCGTAGAAAATTGCTTTACCATCTGTAGCAGACAAGCCCTGCATGCAAAAACATTGGGCTTCACACACCCCATTACTGAAAAAGATATGAAATTTGACAGTGAGTTACCAGATGATATGAAAGCCGTAATTGAAAAATGGAGAGGCTATACGAAAAACAATCAGTTGCTTGAAAGATCATAAACGGTTGCAGTAAAGACACCTCGCTCACTTCCCTTCACCATTACTCCCCAACTGCCGTTGTACCTGATGACAGAAGGATACAACAATTTTCCAAATTTTGAAATCTCAACATCCATTGCAACATTGAACTTGTATACACCTGCACTGTAACTCATTTTATAATTTCTTGATAGCACTTCAAAACTGTCATAGTCAAACCATGTTGTCATTTCATCAATCACCACATTGTCTTTTTTGAAAAAAGAGAGTCCCTCTTTCATCTTAAGAGTGAACACATAAGCAGATTTACCCTTGTAATCCTGGATATCTACCGAGAAATCATAGAGCCCGGCATGTGCTTTGTCGAAAACCTTCACCTTGTCTCCCATCAATGGAATTCCTGGTATATCTTTCCCTGGATTGAAAAACAACATCTTCAATTGCTCCTTGTTCTTTTCCAAACCCTTTTTCCCTTTGATCGAACGATTCATATCCTTGATCACATTGGTTTGTCCGCAGACAGTATCTTTCGAAAAAAACAAAGAAGCATATAATTCTGCCGTATAGTAATTATAATCGCCTTTGCGATCATAAAAATCACCTGTAGTTTTCTCCTCGATAACATTGGTAACACGGCAGCCACGTTTTGCCCATTGCCGGGTCTTGCTGTATAAACTTGACTCCACCCTTCCTTTCTTGTCAAGCATTCTTATATCATTGAGTGAAGAGAAATTCAATACCCTTAAATTCTTGAATGCTTTGTAGAAAGTGGTATCATCTTCAACCTTTCTGATGAAACCAGGAACATTGGTACCTCTTCTGATGACAATGGGCGAGAGTGTAACCTGCTTGCCTTCCCATACAATGGAACTGTCACCAACCTGGGCTCCAGAAACAAAAAAATTGAGCAGTCCAAAAAACAGTAAAATTCCGTTTTTAAACATGCCTGCAAGTTACATCAATAAAATATGACGAAAACAATATGGATAGAAGTTCAACTGTCTTAATTTAGCAGTATGCTGGCGAATGAAAATAAAATTATATTCTTAGGAGATTCATATACCATCGGCGAGGGAGTTGATTTATCTGAAAATTTTCCAAATCAACTGGTAAAAAAAATCAAACGCAATGCAGGAAAAATATTTGTACCTACCATCATAGCAAAAACCGGTTGGACAACCGGTGAATTGTTGGAAAACATTGCATTGAAAAATATCAATGATACATTTAGTTTGTCCACATTGCTGATTGGAGTAAACAACCAATACAGAGGAATGGACATCGGTATTTATAAAAAAGAGTTTGAAATTTTATTACAGAAGGCAATAAGTTATGTAAGCGATCCTTCGCATACGTTTGTGATCAGTATTCCCGATTGGGGATGTACGCCTTTTGCAAAAGATCGAGATCGGAATAAAATAAAACTGGAAATAGACCTGTACAATCAGATCAACCATCAAATTACATTGAATTACATTTGCAACTATATAGAAATTACGAATGGCGGCAGAATTAGGTGCAATGCGGCAAAATTTCTGGCTGATGATGGACTGCATCCTTCCAATGCGGAATATGATATCTGGTCTGACGCAATATTGGCTTCAATCGTTGGCAAAAAGCTGATTTGATCAATGCGTCTCTAAAAATTGCTTCATTTGCTTTGCGTATCCTGCTGCTTTTTCCCCTGCTGTTTGTGCAAAGTCATGGTCCTTTGAAGCATAAATAATATCGCGGCTGACATTCACCAACAAACCAACATCCTGGGTCATTGCCTTTCTTGAAATTTCCTCTAAACTACCACCCTGTGCACCCACACCTGGTACAAGAAAAAAATGATGGGGGACTAGCTTTCTTAGGTGTAAAAATTCATCAGACCTGGTAGCACCTACAACAAACATGAGGTTTTCAGTTGTTCCCCAAGATGCAACTTTTGAAATAACAGATTCGTAGAGAGTTTTACCATTCTCCATTTTTTGGAGCTCAAAATCAGCTGCACCCGGATTGGATGTGAGCCCAAGTACGATCGCCCATTTCCCCTCAAATTGCAAGAAAGGTTTCACACTGTCCTCTCCCATGTATGGAGCGATGGTGATTGCGTCGAATGGAAGCTGTTGCAAAAAGGCCTTTGCATATTGGGTTGAGGTATTCCCGATATCACCACGTTTAGCGTCTGCAATTTTGAAATGGGTTTTAGGGATATAATTAACCGTTTTCTCCAAAGCCTTCCACCCTTCTATTCCCTGCGATTCATAAAATGCTGTATTGATTTTGTATGCCACACAACTATCCAGCGTTGCATCAATGATCGCTTTGTTGAAGGTGAATATGGGATCTTCCTCCTTGAGTAAATGAGTTGGAATCAGTGTTGGATCGGTATCGAGTCCCACACACAAGTAAGTCTGCTTTTCTTTGATTTGATCAATTAAATACTGTCTATTCATTGCTTGCTAATCGTTCAAAGTTAGTTCATTGATGATTTCTCTCAATGAATTAAAAAAATGCCAGATATCTGTGAATGAATTGTACAAAGGGACTGGCGCAAATCGGATAACATCCGGTTCTCTCCAATCTATCATGAACCCTTTCTCAAACAAGCGGTTGTATACCTCCTTGCCCTTTTTCTGGAACTGCAATGAAATTTGACATCCTCGTTGCTGGGGAGTAATCCTCTTGAATAAATTATTCGGAAGTGTGGTAAGTAAGAAATCAGTCAACTCAATCATCTTTTGCTGCTTGCTCAACATGTTGTGCCATCCAGCTTTCTCTATGATTTGTAAAGAAGTATGCAGACATGCAAACAGCAACATGGGAGATGTACTCAATTGCCATGCAGCGGCATTCCCTGAAGAAATGAAATTTTTCTTCATCAGAAATCTTTCTTTCAACTTAACACCCCACCATCCTTCGAGCCGATTGATTTCAGCTTGGTGGTGTTTCTCATGAATGAAGGCGCCTGCAATAGCACCCGGACCTGCATTGAGGTATTTGTATGAACACCAACAAGCAAAATCTACATCCCAATCGTGCAGTCGCAAGTCAACATTCCCAACTGCATGGGCCAGATCAAAGCCAACCAGAGCACCCACTTTTCTAGCCGCCTTTGCAACTGAGAACAAATCGAATAATTGTCCTGTGTAATAATTAACACCGCTTAAAAAAACCAAAGCAAGCTCATTGCCATGTTGATGAATGGCGTCTATTACTTCCTGATTGGTAGGTGGAACTCCTTCTTGACTTGGACTGATTTCTACTATAACATCATCTGGATCAAATCCCATATGCCTGACAAAAGATGCCACAGCATATTGATCGCTTGGAAAAGCCTTGGATTCTATCAATATTTTTTTTCGCTTTCCCTCTGGTCTGTAAAAACTCACCATCATCAAATGAATATTAACGGTCAGTTGATTCATAACCGTTACTTCATGCGGAAGGGACCCGGTGATGGTAGCAAGGGGGCCAATCAATTTATCATGGAATTGGAGCCAATTGTCATCCCCTTTAAAAAAAGACTCTACCCCATCTTGTTGCCACTGTTTCAAGACATTTTCAATCGAAGCCATTGTTTGCTTCGGCTGTAGTCCCAGTGAGTTGCCCAAGAAATATGTTCTTTCATGGCCATTCTCGGTCGGATGAAAAAACCAATCTCTATATCCCTGAAGCGGGTCATGCTGATCAAGCTGCTGGGCACAAGCAATTGTATTTGTGAATGGAGTCATGTTATATCGTTGGAGTTCTACCGCCATCAACAGGGATGGTTATACCATTTACATAAGATGCAGCAGGTGAGGCGATAAATGCTGCAACAACTGCAATTTCAGATGGTTCGCCAAATCTTTTTGCCGGCACAGAATTTTTCATTCTCTCTTCCATTTCGTTTTTTGATACCTGGGCTTTTTCCGCAAAACTACTCGCAACAGCATCGAGTCTGGTAGTTGAAATAAATCCCGGTAAGAGGCTATTGACCGTGATGCCATGAACGGCAAGCTCGTTTGACATGGTTTTGGACCAGGAGGCAACTGCTGCTCTGATTGTATTGGATACCCCCAGGTTATCCAAGGGAGTGCGGACAGAAGTTGAAATAACATTGATAATTCTCCCCCAGGATTGATGCTTCATCCCTGGAACAACTGCCTGTGTGAGGATTTGATTTGCCACAACATGCTGTTTGAATGCAGCTTCAAATTTTTCAGGCGCTTCACTGAATATCAATCCAGCCGAGGGCCCCCCAGTGTTATTGATGAGAATATCAATTGTCTTTGAGGCAACGATTGTTTCAGCCAGCTTTTTTAATTCAATCGACTCATTGAAATCAATTGCATGAAACTGATGGGTCTGTCCAGATGATGTATCAAGGCTTTCAATTACAGATTTCAATCCTTCACTGCTTCTTGCCAATAAAATACAATTTGCACCTAGCAATGAAAGCTCTACAGCAATGGCTTTTCCTATTCCTTGAGAAGCTCCGCATATCAGAGCTGTTTTTCCTTTTAATGATAGATCCATTTACGACTCCTCCATTTCGCTTCTGATCGCATCAGAAACTTTTACCAAAATTTTGTCGATTCGATGCCCATCCATATCTACAATCTCAAATGAAAATCCTTTCCATTCAAAATGTTCGCCTGTGACAGGAATATGTTCCAATGAATGCAGGATGAACCCAGCCAGTGTATCAAATTCATGCTCGCCTTCGTTCATCCACTCTGCCTTTTCAAATCTGGATAAAAATTCATAAAAGGGGATTTGTGCATCGACCAGAAAACTTCCATCTGCTCTTTGCACAACTTCATAATCCTGTTCATCCTGTTGGGGCAAATCACCTACAATCGCCTCTAAAATATCATTGAGCGTTACGAGTCCTAAGAGCGTCCCGTATTCATCCACAACAAAAGAAGTATGAATTTTAGTTTGTTTGAATTTTTCAAGCATCTGATAGGGAGTAATATTTTCTGGAACAAACAAAGGTGTCTTCATCACCTCTTTGAATGATATGTCATCAGGATTCACATACATATCTTTTATGGAAACAATGCCTTTGATGTTGTCGATAGATTTATCACATACAGGATAGACAGAATGTGGCTCAGCAAGAATTTTTTCTCTGATGCTTTTTTCGTTGTCATTGAGTTCGAACCAAATTACGTCGCTTCGATGTGTCATGAGGGATGTCAGATTTCTGTCACCCAGGTGCATTACACGTTCAATGATTTCTTGCTCGGTTTCTTCAATTGCACCGTGTTCTGTGCCCTCACTGATGATGGCCTTGATTTCTTCTTCGGTAACAAATGAATCATCTGATGAAATCCTGAATAGCCTTAGAATAAAGCTAGATGTTCTGGTCAGCAGCCAAACAAACGGATGTGCCATTTTTGAAATGAGCATCATGGGAGCAGCAACTGTTTTTGCAATTGACTCCGGACTTGCCATTCCCAATCTTTTAGGAACCAGTTCTCCAAATACAAGAGAGAAGAAGGTAATGATGATCACAACGATGGCAGTAGCAATTCCATTGCTATAAACAGCGAACATCTGAATTGTATGGAGATAGGCAGCTACATCGTCTATCATTTTTTCACCAGAATAAATACCAGTGAGAATACCGATGGTGGTAATGCCTATTTGTACAGTGGACAAAAATTTATCTGGATGCAGCGCAAGATTCAATGCTTTTTTTGCCTTTTGATCACCCTTGCCTGCCTGTCCCTCTAACCTCGCCTTGCGTGAAGAAACCAGCGCAATTTCTGCCATGGAGAAAAAGCCATTCAAAAAAATAAGAAAGAAAAGAATGATGAGTTCCGTCATTGTGCAGGTTCATGTAAAGATAATGCCTGTTTGGTTATGCTGTAACCCATCCACCCCATAAGTACCCCCACTATACCGCCAACGAGAACATCACTGGGATAATGCACGCCAACATAGACCTGTGAATATGAGATGATAGCAGCCCAAACAAAAAGAAGGTTTACCCATTTTGAAATACCCTTGAACGAACTGACAACAAATGCAGCAAAAGCAAAATGATTCAATGCATGGGAAGAGGTAAAACTAGGATTGGAACCACAATACTTTGCGAGAAATCTGATCTGCACAGCCATATAAGGATCGCGACAAGGCCTGATTCTGTTGAAAGTATATTTGATGACCTGACTGCTCAACAAGTCTGTACATGCAATCAAAGCAAATGCAGCAATGATCCACCAAAAAGCTTTTTTACCATAAACCTGAAATGCGATAAAAAAAAGAAATAGGTAGAGGGGAATATGAAAAATGGATTCGCGCATGAAAAGGGCCATGTTGTCAACTACAGGATGTGTCAGTTCACGGTTGATGATCAACATCAACGTATTATCAACCTCTTGTGAAGTGTCAAGAAAAGACTGAATAAATCCAATATTTGACGACATTACACAAATTTACAATGTATTGATCACCCACATAACTTCCTGAAAATTAACAATTCATAAATTATGCTGAAATATGACCCTTGCTGTTTGTTAAGTTGGTGAAGGCTTCCTTTTTTTGTAATTTTGCAGCCTTAAAATTGAATTGTGGCACTTATCAAAAGCATATCAGGTATCAGGGGAACGATTGGGGGAAAACCAGGCGAATCTTTATCACCGATTGATATTGTTAAATTTACTTCTGCATATGGCCAGTGGGCTTTGTCCAATGGCAATAAGAAAATTGTCATCGGAAGAGATGGAAGAATCAGTGGGCCATTTGTTTCAAAACTGGTTACCCAAACTTTGATTGCGCTGGGTGCCGACGTCATTGATCTTGGATTATCCACCACACCGACAGTTGAAATGGAGGTTGTCCACGAAAAAGCGGCTGGAGGAATCATCATTACCGCAAGTCACAATCCAAAAGAGTGGAATGCACTGAAATTACTGAATGATAAAGGTGAATTCATCAGTGCTGAAATTGGGGCTGAAATATTAAAAAATGCCGAAGATGGATCTATTGAATTTGCAGCAGTTGATAAACTCGGTACAGTTCATGAGAAGTTCAATCATGCAGATTTTCATCTTGAAAGCATCGTGAATTATCCGCTGGTTGATAAAAAGGCTATTGAGAAAAGAAAGTTCAAAATTGTGGTGGATGCGATCAACAGCAGTGGTGCAATTTTTGTGCCAGCCCTGTTGAAGAAACTTGGCTTGACTGATGACCAGATCATTGTGTTGAACGCTGAAGTAAATGGAAAATTTGCACACAATCCAGAACCTCTTCCACAGCACCTCAATCAGCTTGCTTCTGAAGTGGTAAATCACAGAGCAGATTTGGGAATATCTGTGGATCCGGATGTTGACAGGCTCGTACTTGTATCTGAGGATGGTTCTATGTTCGGTGAAGAATACACCCTTGTAGCAGTAGCTGATTATGTGCTGAGTAAAAGAAAGGGGAATACCGTGAGCAATCTTTCTTCATCCAGGGCCCTCAGAGATATCACAGAAAAGCATGGTGGCACTTACTATCCTGCAGCAGTGGGGGAAGTCAACGTGGTTGCCAAAATGAAAGAAGTCAAAGCTGTTATAGGTGGAGAGGGCAACGGAGGAATCATCGTTCCAGATTTTCATTATGGAAGAGATGCACTGATTGGTATTGCATTGACTTTATCACTGCTTGCAGCAACCAAAAAAACAGCCAAGCAATTAAGAAATAGCTACCCAGATTATTTTATCAGCAAAAATAAAATTGAGTTGGAAAACGGAATCAACCTTCCGGAAATTTTTTCAAAGATTCAACAGAAATACAAATCAAATCCACTGACCACGATCGATGGACTCCGAATTGAGTTTGACAATGACTGGGTACATTTAAGAGCAAGCAATACCGAACCCATTATCAGAATCATTGCAGAGAGCAATTTTGAAACAACAGCCAATAATATTGCCACAAAATTGATCAAGGACATACAGGAGTGCATTTAAACTGCTTTGATTATATTTGATACGCTGATTAGTACGCATGACCCAAAGAATTTATTTAGACAATGCTGCAACAACACCGATTGACCAAGTGGTTGTGCAGGAGATGTTGCCATACCTCTCAACACATTTTGGCAATCCCTCGTCTATTTATTCTTATGGAAGAGAAAACAGATTGGCTATTGAAAAAGCACGCAAATCAGTTGCGTCAATTCTGAATGCACAACCCGCGGAGATATTTTTCACCAGTGGCGGAACTGAAAGCAGCAATACGGCTATTTTCAACGCTGTCAGAACATTGAACTGCAAAAGAATTATCACTTCTCCCATAGAGCATCACGCAACATTGCATACAGTAGAATTTCTTTCAAAAAACCAAGAAGCAACACTT
>Ga0192647_103016_pt1 | contig 10259 bp, 8 predicted proteins | sample LauGreFa1BDMLBSN_2_FD_133046 | JGI IMG/M metagenome (GOLD analysis project Ga0192647, IMG submission 133046) | Freshwater lake microbial communities from Lake Michigan, USA - Fa13.BD.MLB.SN - reassembly | ecosystem: Environmental > Aquatic > Freshwater > Lake | place: Lake Michigan, USA...
CTGTGTAATATCTTCTTGCCCTTCAATTATTTGATTTAAATAATCATTTAATTTAGTAACCGCAACTTGTTGATTTGGTTCTTCTCCTTGAGATATTTCATCTATTTTTCTCTTTCTACTCATTTATATAATATTATAATATTTTAATAAAAGTATTTTATTAAAGTATTTTATTAAAAATTTTACTAAATATTGTAAAAATAGTAAATAGTATAATTGTTATTTCAATAAATAACGACTTTCTTTAATAAATTGTTCTAATTCATCTATATTAATATCGTTCATTTCTACATGAGATTCCCAAAAATATTTACAGTAAGCCCATATATAATCGCAATTACCCTTATACCATTCGTCGTGCTTACTAATAAGCTCAAAATAAAGTTTTTGTGGCAGTAAATGTAGAGACGAACGAGGTAACACATAGCATAATTGTACAATTTCCGAAACAGGATTGGGTGTTTTTTCAGGAACAAATGATTTGTTAAATACTGGAATATATTTTATTAAATCTTGAAGAAGAGGGGGATAATTATATTTATATTTCCAACGCCAATCAGGACAACCAGTAGAGTAATATTTCATAGTCCATTCAAGTCCTTGAATATAATTTACGGCAATATCACTAATTTTATCTTCATCAGTTTTGGTTAAACCAAATAACCCATTATAATAACGTGATTGCCAATTAGGCTTAACTGGATTAATAAATTTTTCAATATCTCTTTCATATAACGGAGTTGATTCAAATTTTTTATATTTTTCTTCAGGTGTATTTTCAGGCAACAAATATTTTTCCTTATTATTTCTTGAACGATGTTCTTTTATAATAAATTCTTCCTCTAAATTAGCCAAAAATAAAACCACTTTTCTTAGATTATTCCAATTAATTATTTTACCATCGGTAATATATTCATCAGTGTTGCCAATAGTAGCCTTGTAAGCATTAATCATTTTATCTACTCCCCCAGTTCTAATATTTATAGCAGGAAAATGAGGCAAAAAATCATTACCCAAAAAGAAACATAAAAAAATATAATCATATACTTTGTTTTTTTGTTGTTCCAAAGTAAGTTCTCTGTCATTATTCATATAACTAATAATAGCATTTGTTAGTTCAGGAATATCAAGATAATAGTTAGATTCAGGTTCTAATGAACTATCGATAGATTGGATAAAATGTGGGGTCTCTCTAAATAGATAAATATTAGGACAAATGGGTAGATGATTAATTGAGAGCATAATCAAATCAGCATCTAAACCATAAATGATAGTAGTTTCTGTTAAATGTTTGTTAGGATTCACACGAATATAATTAAATATTTTATGTTCTCCTTCTCCCACTTTATTAGAACCAGATACAAAGATTTTATCAACCTTTAGTCTAGAATATGATTCGGTATTAAAATGTTCGGTAACCATAGAATTTAATTCAGTCATAAAATTAGTTCCAGGCGTGATCGCAGTCGTATTCCAAACATCTTCTTTTTCTTTTTTAAAAATAATTTTAGAAATTTCATTTTGATACCAAGATTTATAACGTCTTGAACGCTGTTGTTCTAATTTAGCAACAGGAGCAACACCATCAAATGCAATAATAACTGTTTTGGAAGGATTAATTAATGAAATATATTCTTCAATCTTTATAATAACACGTTTTATAATGCTTACAGCTACATTTTCAGTGAGCTTATCAAACTCCATTTTACTGTAAGCATCATAAATAATAGAATTACAATCCAAATAAAGATTATCTACTTTTAGAATATCTTTACTATATTTTTTAATAATAGATGGATAATTTTTGACTATATAACTGAACATTGCTGGTATACCCATTTTGTATATATTATATGATATTATATATTTAAATTGTATTAATAAATATATTAAATTCATAAAGTCGTAAGACACAAAAAATTTAATGGTGTTTAGTAAAAAACATATATTTTATATCGTTTATATATATATATAAAATGAACGATAAAAATATGAATTCTAAAAAGGAAACAGGTAAAAAAACATCTCCTGAAATTGTCCTGTTAATAGAGAAGAAGTTATTATTTTTTCAAGATGTTATCCAAAAAACTATATTACATGTTCAAAAAAATAAAATATTAGATATTATCGGCATAAGTGAGGTAAATAGTTGTATAAATATTTTATTTGAGTTAAGTCAAAAAATAAAAGATATAAATGAAAAAAATGTTACAAATAATACAGACGATGTAATAAATATTTTACAAGACGTAAATAATGAATTGTCTAGTTTATTTAAAATGTTTGGAACAGATTCTTTTGAAGATTTATTATGGATATGTTTTGGAAATAATTCGGTAAATACATATGCTATTTCTGATATGGATAAATATAAATTTGAATTACTAAAAAAGTATTTTCATCCTACAAGTTATAAACTGTTAACAAGTTCAAAAAAAGAAGGTGAAACTTTAAAGACACCCGATGAAAATGTATTTAACGAAAAATCTAAAAATCTTGATAGTGCTGATATCAGTATAAGAATAAAGCCATTTCATTTAAAAGTATATGGAATTCAATTAATAGTGCATAATCCACAACATAAAAAAAGTCTAATAATAACAGGAACAGTAGATGATATAATGATTGAAATTTTAAATAATAAGTTTTTGAATTTAAAGATAAACGCAATAAAAGAGAATGTACCGCATTCATTAGAATTTCAAGGTGAAACATTTAATAGGTATATTCAATCATTAAATTTAAAAGATTATTTAATTTTTGAACCACACGAAATATATTCAAAATACGCGGGTTATATGAGCAATTTAAATATGATAATTCAAAAAACAATATCCCAGGTAGTAAAAGATTTCGTGTCGTCTGAATTATTTATAAAACGAAGTATTATAATTCAGTTGTTAGTTAAAATAGATAAATATGATAATCAATACTTGGCTTATTTATTATATGATATTTTATCAAACGATACAAATGGAACAATTGATACACAGGAACAAACCATATTATTTGATAGTTTTCCATGGATGATAAAACAATATTTTAAAGATGCTATGAAACGAACTGTACAATATACAAATGAATTATCTAACTTTGATATTCAAAAAATTCCTTTAGAACAGCAAATATGTTTATTAAAAGTGACTGATTCAGTAAAAGAAAAGGCGATACAAAAATTAAAAGAAATAAAATCAAAATCGGAAGATTCTGGATCAAAAGCTAGACAGTATTTAGATGGATTATTAAAAATCCCTTTTAATATTTATAAACGAGAACCTATTTTGGATATTATGAATGATATAAGACTTAAATATATAAAAATGCTTCAAATAAATAATATAACTAATAAAGAATTAAAAGATAGTTATACTAGTTTGGAGATACTAACATCATTAAAATACTTTAAAAATGAAACTTCCAAATTTACAGCGGATACAACAGATAAAGATAAAGATAAAATAAATACAATTGTAATGGAAATGTCGTATAATCAATTAAAATTAAAAACACATCTTATTAACGATATAATATTAAAACAAAAGTTAAAAACAAAGAAGTTAAAACTTAATAATAGAACCACTAATGAAAGACAACTTGATATTTTAGGGTTTGTTGAAGAGAATTGTACTAACAAAAAGTTATTATATGAATTATTTAATTCCGAATATATAACAAACACTACTTTAAATTCCAAGGTATATTCTAGTTTGCAAGTTTATTCAAAAGAAATAGAAGATAAATACGGGGAAATAAATAAATACATGTTAAATATTAAATCAACATTAGACAACGCAGTGCACGGACACGATAAGGCAAAAAAACAAATAGAGAGAATTATTGGTCAATGGATAAATGGAAAACAAGACGGGTATTGTTTTGGTTTTGAAGGCCCCGCGGGTGTTGGAAAAACAACATTAGCAAAAAAAGGTCTGGCGAATTGTTTAAAAGATGAACAAGGCAATTCTAGACCTTTTGCGATGATACAAATGGGGGGTGATGCAAACGGTTCAAGTTTACACGGGCATAACTACACATATGTGGGGTCTACATGGGGCTCAATTGTTCAAATCCTTATTGACAAAAAATGTATGAATCCAATTATTTTTATAGATGAAATAGATAAAATATCTAAAACAGAACACGGTAAGGAAATCATAGGGATTTTAACGCATTTATTAGACCCAGCCCAAAATGATTGTTTCCAAGATAAATATTTTTCAGGAATAGAATTGGATTTATCAAAAGCTTTATTTATTTTGTCATATAATGATGTGGAAGCAATTGATAAAATAATGTTAGATAGAGTTCATCGTGTTAAATTTAAAAATTTAACATTGGACGAGAAATTGGTGATTTCAAATACACATATTTTACCAGAAGTTTATGAAAAAATGGGGTTACAAGGTATGATAGAATTTTCAAATGATGTATTAAAATTTATAATAGACGAATATACTGCCGAATCAGGTGTTAGAAAATTAAAAGAAATATTGTTTGAAATAGTAGGCGAAATAAATTTAGAAATATTAAATAATTTTGATACTGATTACAATATACCTATTAGCATAACAGTTCAAGATATTAAAAATAAGTATTTTAAAGATAAACACGAAATGAAACATAAAAAAATACATAAAGAAAATAAAGTAGGTATAATTAACGGACTATGGGCAAATGCTCAAGGTAGAGGAGGTGTTATACCAATTCAAACAAACTGGAGACCAAGTGAAAAATTTTTACAACTACATTTAACAGGGATGCAAGGAGATGTTATGAAAGAATCAATGAATGTTGCTTTAACTTTAGCATGGAATTTAACATCAATAGAACAAAGAAATAAAATATGGAATGAACAACATCATAGCATAAATGGGGTTCACATTCATTGTCCAGAGGGTGCAACACCAAAAGACGGGCCGAGTGCAGGTACAGCTATAACTACCACTATTTATAGTTTGTTTAATAATAAAAAAATAAAGTATAATATAGCAATCACAGGTGAAATTACATTGGATGGAAACGTCACCGAAATTGGAGGGTTGGATTTAAAATTTTTGGGAGGAATAAAAGCAGGAGTAACTCATTTTATATATCCAAAAGAAAATCAAAAAGATTTTGTTAGTTTTATTGAAAAATATAAGGATGATGAATTAATTAAAGGAATAAATTTTAATAGCGTCGAAACAATTTATCAAGTATTTGACTTAGTTTTTGAAGAATAATTTTAATTATATTTTAATATAATAAAATAGTATATGTCAGAGTTACAGAATGTTCTCGCAAATAATATTATGAATATATTTAATTCATTATCATTTTATTCACCTTTAATAATATTAACTTCTGTTTTTATATTTTCAATGTTTACAGCTACTATAACCAAATTCGGTTGGTATTTATTATGGGTTTTTACAATTTCGTGTATTAGATTTTTTATATATAGAGCGGTTCCAACTCAAGGAGCACCGCCTTTATGTGATACATTTATACCAATTGATTATACTTATAGTACATATGTATTAACATTTACAATGGCGTATTTTATAATGCCAATGTTATTAATTTCAAAACAAAATAATATAAATGCTTTAAATTATGGAGTTTTAGCGTTCTTTATTTCTTATATAGTGTTGGATTTATTTATAAAAAATTCTTTACAATGTATTCCAAAAATATTTTCAAGTGTTGTTATTGGAAATTTGTTATCTGGTCTTTTATTCGGAATAATAGTAGTTATGATTATGTATGGTTCAACATTAAAAAATTATTTATATATTAATGAAGTGAATACTAACAAAGAAGTATGTTCAATGCCTTCCAAACAACAATTTAAATGTAGAGTATTCAAAGATGGGACACTAATTGGTAATATATAATGAAAAATAAAATTTATAATTGAATTAGTAATTGAATTAGTAATTGAATTAGTAATTGAATTAGTAACAGTTACAATTTGTTAGTTTATCTTTAACCATTGTGTAAATTTTACATAATTTATATTTATCTAGTAAATTTTTACACATTTCACATGGTTTTGCTTGAACTATATTTCCGTCGTGTAATCTTACTATTATAATTTTACTTGATGACAAAATCGTTTTATCTTTTACATTCATAATTGCGTTTCTTTCTGCGTGAATACTATGTTTGTATGTTTCATAAATTTGTTGTGAAACGTTGGAAGAATTTGAAATTAAATAATTATATCCTATACCCACCACTCTATTTCTATGAATTATTATGGCGGCATATTTTGCTCGTTGGTTGCTTTTCATTGCAATCAAATATAATTGTTCATTGATATCCATTTTTACAAGGTATTATCATATAGTAATGCTATTATTATTAAGTAAACGAGAAATCAATTTTTTATAAAATAAATTATTTATATATGTATTATATATAAATGATTATTGATAAAAAGAAAAAAGGAAATATAAATGTGTATATTGTAAAAAAGGATTATAATGATGATAAATTAACAAATGTAATAGGTAAAAAACTTAAAAAAAATCAAATAAAAACTATTATTACAGAGGATACCGATGTTTATACAGAAGAAGGCAAATTATTATTAATATTTAGAAAAGATAAATTAAATAAAAAAAATGTTGACGAATTTTATGATAATATTATTGAATTTGCCGTTGGAAAAACAACTAATAGAGGTACAGCGGCCGCTTCAAAAAGTAAAAATACTAGAGATAACCCACAAATAATGTCAAATATATTTGGTTATTTTGACAGATTATCACCAAGGCAACTTTTTATTTTAGGGAAACAAGGTAAAACAGTAAAAACACACGCAAGAGAGTGTCGTTTTAATATGGATAATCCTGAAAAGTATAAAAAATGCGTTCCGTTGATTAAACAAATAGACGAATATTACGAAAAATATGCTCCAGATTATTATAAAGCTCAAAGGAAAAAAGCAAATCAAACCCCATACAAAATACAAGGCACATCATTTACAACTGTTACAACAAATGTTAATTTTCAAATAGCAGTCCATACTGATAAGGGGGATGATGATGAAGGATTTGGAAATTTATCGGTTATAGAGCACGGAAAATATAAAGGTGGTGAAACTTGTTTTCCGCAATATGGAATTGGAGTGGATGTGAGAACAGGGGATGTATTATTTATGGATGTACATCAACCACACGGGAATTTGCCGTTAATATTAGAAACAAAAGATGCGGTTCGTTTATCTATCGTTTGTTATTTAAGAAAGAATTTATGGAATAAGACAAAAGGAAAAACCAAAAAATTTATGGATACACAAAATAGAGTTTTATATAATTCGAGTAAAACAAGAAAAAACAAGAAAAAACAAAAAGAATAAAAAGAATAAAAAGAATAAATTATATGATTATCGTGTTATTTTGTAAAATGTTTGATATTTGTCATTATCCATGTTCTTAATGATGATAATAATCTATTTCTATGAAATGATTCATTGATTAAATTCATATTTCCTTTAGTATTAAAATTTCTAGAAAATATATTATAAGTATCAATTATATTTTTGTTATTATAATATCCTAAATGATCATATTTAAACGGAGGATACCCTTTTCGTTTATTAACAATATTATGAAACACAAAAAGAAGATTAATTAAATCTGTTTTATTCTTGATATTTGCCGTTTTTACTTTTGACCAAAATTCTTTTGCGTGTTGGGCACATTCGGGACAAGGTAAATTATTAGATATTTGGATTATTAATAATATTAAACTAGGACCAATAACAGAAAAACTATCTTCTTTTAAATTTGCGGCTAAACTATGCATAAATATCCAAGTAGGTGGACCCCAATTACTCGGTGACATAATATAACTAAACATTACAAAATAAATTTAAAGATAGTCGGTAAAATATAATATATAAATGCCTATTCATAAAATAGAAGGTGGACTAAATTTTTACGATGAATTATATAAATCATTAGATGATAGTGAAAATGAAGATGAAATAAATATATGTCAAATTACATCTTTACCATTAGTTAATAATTCGGTAACATTAAAATGTAATCATCGGTTTAATTATGACGCTTTGTATAAAGAAATATATACGCAAAAATTTCATTTTAAAACATATGATTATCATAATTTATTATCTAACAAAGAAAGATTGAAAATAAAAAAATCACAACGTGATTATTTTATTAGATGCCCTTATTGTAGAAATATACAATTTGAAGTGTTACCTTATTACGAAGAGTTAGGTCTCGAAAAAATTTATGGTATAAATAGTGTAGATAGTGCTGATAAACAAGTAACAAATATAAATAATGCGCCTTTACATTCTACCAAATTAGACAATATTACTTTTACTTATTTAGGAGCTACTTTTAAAAAGGGAGCGTGTTGTTTTATAAATAAGACATATTTACATAATTATAATGTTCAATGTTCTCAAATATATGTGACAACTTTACCAGAAACGAATATATCTTATTGTAAATATCATTATACCATGTTTTTAAAAAATACCAAAGCAGAAAAAAAGAAACAGCAGCAAGATGAAAAAATTAAATTAAAAGAAGAATTAAAGAATAAAAAAGAAGAAATATTAAATCAAAGAAAAAAGTTATTTGAAGAAAAAAATATAGAAAGAGCAGCAAAGGGGTTGCCATTATTACAACGATTGCCTACACTTAAAAAGAAAGTAGAAAATGAAGTTCTTGAACAAAATAATCAAATTGGACATTATGTCCCAGAAGAGGAACATAAACAAACTCAAGGTTGTAAGTCTATATTAAAATCTGGTCCAAATAAGGGAAAGCAATGTTCGTGTAAAACTATAAATGAAAATGGCTTATGTAAAAGACACTCTCCAAAAAATGAAAATGATTTATAACATAAACTTACTTAAAATAATGGTAAATGTATATAATAATGGAAATAAAAGAAGAAAAAGAAAAAGATAAAGAAGAACTTATAAAACCAAAACCAAAGATAAATACAAAAGACGAATTAATTATAATCATTAAAGATTGGATTAAAATGGATAATGATATAACCAAATTAAAGGCTGAATTAAGAGACAAGAAACATAAACAAGAAGTGTTAACAAAATCACTTGCAAATGTAATGAAAACTAATTCTATTGATTCTTTTGATATTAAAGGAGGGGAATTGGTGTATAAACAAAAGAAAACGAACAAACCAATTTCTTGTAAATTTTTATTATCCCAATTAGAAGAATATTATAAAGAACAACCTGAATTAGCAAAAGAGATTACAAAAAAAGTATTAGATAATAGAGAAAAGGTGTTAAAAGATGAAATAAAAATAAAAAAAACTGAAAAATAAAATGATATAATAAAAATGATATAAATAAAATGATATAAATAAGAATATGGATTATATATATTCCCCTGAAACTCACGCAAAAAAAAATATATTATCCAATGAAATATTTAGTTCTAAACAAACATATAATTTTATATATATATTATGTTATCACGTAACTAACACAATAAAATATCCTTTTTTACAATTTATGCTTGAAAAAATACCATTTTGTAATAATTTCATAAAGGAACAATTTACATTACCTTTTGTTTTATTTGATAATCATACAAATCTTGAAAATATAGTGTTAAATAAAGTTAGAGAATCGTTAAAAAGTATTGGTTGTGAAAATCCAATAATAGGCGATGATATATATAAAGGCGTCATTTTAGATGATGAAAGTAAACCATATGCTTTGGTAAATATTACTGGGATAGATATTGAGGGGTTAAATTTATGGAGAAATTCATCACATTGGTTTGCATTACCAAGTGAAATTATAAATATAAAAAGTATTTGTAATATTGATATAGCAGAAGAGGTTACGGAATTATTTATAAATGCTCCTAATTTAGGAATATTAACAAATCCTGAAACATTAGAAACATATATATTGCCAGATGCGGTATATTCAGGAGGAGAAATGAAACAAGTAGAATTTAATTCTTTTTTTGGAAATAGTAAATCAAAAGAGTATGATTTAGCTGGTGAATATTATTATTTTTTCAAGTCATTTAAAGATGCAGTTAGATATGGAGGGTGGTCTAAATATGGAGGAACTAACAAAATAGATATGGAAAATAAGACACATACACATAATTCTGGTGGAAGATTGGTTACCGAAAATGAATATGGACGTTATATAAATGGAGGTATAAATAGATATGCCTTATTTATACAAGGTAATATGTACATAGAAACAAGTTCAATATTTGCATTAGATGATAATTCTATAG
>Ga0192647_103018_pt1 | contig 10251 bp, 3 predicted proteins | sample LauGreFa1BDMLBSN_2_FD_133046 | JGI IMG/M metagenome (GOLD analysis project Ga0192647, IMG submission 133046) | Freshwater lake microbial communities from Lake Michigan, USA - Fa13.BD.MLB.SN - reassembly | ecosystem: Environmental > Aquatic > Freshwater > Lake | place: Lake Michigan, USA...
TAGAACAACTTTTTCCACTGGAACATTTCTTACCACATTTTTCCATTAATCATAACAAAGAGTTTATTTTTTCAACATTTACCTTTTTTATTTTATCATCCCAACATACTAATTCATTCGCTGTGGGATTTTTATCAAAAGCAGAATGTTCAATAAATCCGTCCATACAATTAAAAGAATCAAAAGCATAATATCCTCTTGTCGTTCTATCCATCCATAAGGAACTGAAGAATTTCCAACAGTGCTTACATAATTAATAACCTCTTCATTTTTAGCAAGTCGGAATTGCCTTATATCACTAGCTAAAGATGTACATAATTCATTTTGTACTAATAAAGCAGTATTGCCAGTAAAATAAGGATAAGACATATCGTTAACATCGTTGTAAGATCCGCATCCTAACCAAATATAATCAACATTTTTAGAAAAAATATTTCTTTTGTCAACAACGTTTACTTTTCGTCGCGAGCAGTACGCGTTTTAATTTTAATGCTTTTAACTTTTCTTGAAGACTTTTGTTTAGGTGAAGACTTTCGTTTAGGTGAAGACTTTCGTTTTGGCGAAGATTTTCTCGGTGATCCTGACCCGACGTTTTTCAGCGGCGAGCGCCTCAATCCTGGTCGAACATCGGCAACATCCATATAAGCCGTTACTTTTTCACCTTTGCCATAACGTTCGATGAACTTTTTAATAAAAGATTCAGGGTATGGTTTTCCTGTCATTTCATTGATTGGCTCGCCAGCACCAGCCAAAGCAATTGCATTCATAATTTCTGATACACTATGGCAACTGAATTTTTCGTCATCGTAACAAACAACAAGATCGCCGTCTGGAATCTCTTCGTATACTTTTACTTTTCGACCCCCTTCCATTCTGTAAACATATTTTCCATTTTCAATTAAAGGACGGCGTCCTGTTCCAGTTTGTTCCATGCATTTTTTAGCTGGGGAAACAAGATAGATATCTAAATTTCGTGCTAACCAACCTGCCTGTTCCAGAACATTCTTATGTTTCCTTTGACGTGTTGGCTGCATAACTGCAGCGTAAGAGTCCATGAAATGTTCAATAACGATATCTAATAAATCAACTATTGTCTGACCTAAAATCTGCCAAGGGTCAGTTTCATTGAAAAGTTTGTTTATTTCGATATTTTTTCGACTTTCAACACCCATTACAAATTCAGGTAAATAATGAGCGATATTAGCACCTACCAATGCAGAAAATTTATAACTTCCATTAGAAAGTTTTGCTCTAAAGAAATTGGCGCGAACCGCAAGAGGGCCGTGCATAAATAAATAAGGTATTAACACTCGTCTGAGATAGCCGTGTATAGTTCGTTTTCCGTAGGTTTGAAAAATGGTTTCTTCGAATTTATTTACTTCAGCGTCAATATCATTTCTATCGACTTCTCGGATATTTTTAACTAATTCTAGTTTTTCCAAATAAATCGCGTATTCTTGTTCGTACTTTTTCTTTGCTTCGGAATGAAGCTTTTCAAGTTTTTCAAGAAATTCTTCGTCAAAACGACGTCTAAGTTCGTCTTGGTCAAATTCTTCTAATTGTCTATTTATTTCAAGTTTAACCAGATCTTCATATTGAACTTCAGAAACAGTCGTGGAATAAAATCTGATAATTTCAGCTATAATTTTAGCTAGGTCTATTCCTTTAATAGGTTTGATTTCTGGAGGAAGATCAGCCTGAATTTTAGGTCTAGGAGGCATGTCAGATCGAAGCATCTTTAAGCCTTTTTTCTGACGTTCTTTGATTCTTTTTTGTCGTTCAATATAAGCGTAAGCTTCTTCTTGAGGGAAATAAGTACCGGGACCCGCTTTTGATTGTTCTGCGACACGAGCGTGAGATTCGAGCTCTTTGAAAAGTACAATAAATCTGCTTTGGAAAACTGTTAAATTTTCAGCCCGATTAAAAGCCGCAATAATATCTATTGAAGTAGTTTCAGTCGTTATAGGTACGATTTCTTCAAGTTCTTCAAAAAGCATATCTGCGTCTCTTGACCGTTTTGTCATTTCTTGTGCTGTTTCTTTCAACTTTTCATGATCTAAAGTCTCATAAATTCCTCTAGAAAATGACTCATTTCTCCACATCAAAAAATTCTCTTCATAATATTTATCCCACGGCAATACTTTTGCTAAACCAAAATCTTTTGTTTTAGCGCTCGGACTTTCAGCAGCAGGTTTGTCAACTTTAATAATTTCTCTCAAAAGTTCTTTATAAACTTCTCTAACGCGTTCTCTAATACTATCAGTAACTTCTCCTCTCAAAAGATTTTCCAACTCAAAACCAGATTTTTCTTCTTTTTTCGGCTTACTAATACGTTTTAAAGTGGGGTTTTCATATTTGATTTTGAACTCTGTTTTTCCAACCATGACAATAACGCCATATTCCGTAAAATCAGTAACGAGTCCTTTTTGAGTTTTTCCATCAATTTCAAATTTTACACGCGTAAACTCTGGAAATTTTTTATTAAAAGGATTACGTTTCCCTCCTCGATGTTCTACTTTTTCAGGGGGAGATTTTTGGTAGTATGGAAGAGCTTCGCGCTTTTCTATAATTTTGCTTTTTTTATAATCAACGACTCTTCTTCGTGGAAAACTAGGTAAGACGTCAGGAGATCTTCCATATTCCGCTTTATATTTTTTAATATATCGAGCTTCTTCATCAAGTATTTCTTCTTCAGGTACACTTTCGTAAATAGGCCGCACTTCTCCGAGTATTAAAGGAGATTCGACTTCTTTTCTTTTAGGTTGGACAAGTTCATATTTTGGAGCCTCTTTAACAACTTCCGCATTTTCATAAGGGACAACATAAGTTCTGCGTTCCGTCATTACTCTCATATTTAGTTTGCCAAATTTTATAACAACGCCGATACGTGTATCTCCCTCTTCGTCTTCGAATTTCACTGTTGTTCCTTTAGGAAAAAGAGGATTGTTTTTATTAGGGACAACACTAATTTTCCTTTTCAACATTCTTGCTGTTCCTGTGTAACCGAATTCAGTATCTTTTACGACTCTTTTGGCATATTTTCGGGGAACAAGTTTTTGAGCCCAAAGCTCTGGAATTCCGAGATCTGCAGCTACATCGCGTCCAAAAATATCAAGTTCTTCAATTCTTGGAACTTTTACTTGTGCTCTAACAAATTCTTCTCCTGCTTCGTATTTTTCTCCAGGCTCTAATTTTCCACGTACACGTTGGGGTGTTCGCGGCTCTTCTTGTTCGCTTTTTTCAGAAGATTCTTCATCTTTAGAGGAGGATGGTTCTTCTTCTGATTTTTCTTCAGAAGATTCTTCAGATTTTTCTTTCTTTGGGGGTCTTTTTGTTTGCTCTAAAAGTTTCCATCGCGATTGTTTAGCAGTCGGAGCTTTTTTTCTATCGGTAAAAATACCTACTGGAATTTCAATGATTTCTTCCGAGTTTTCTTCTGATTTTTCTGAAGAATATTCTGAAGAATTTTCCATCTCTTATACTTACTAAAAATAATATTTCTTAAAATTTTAACTTTTTTGAATTATGATATTTTTTAAAAATATATTAAAAAAATACGCTTTATTAAAGTATATTTTTGAATGTCTTATCCTTTAAGCTCGCCTGTTGAAATTTCAAATCAAGGGCCTGTTAATGTCAGTCTAACAAATACTTCGAGCCCTGGAGCTATTATTTGGAATATACAAACTGATGCAACAGATAATTTAATTCTAGGAACTAATAATATCGCATCAGCTGCTGTTCTCGAACTTTTACCTGATAGCATACCCAACCCTGCCGGAGCTTCCCAAACTCCACAATTAAATCTGAAAACCGGTATAAATACAGTAAATTTGTCAGCGGATCCAGCGTTGGCAGCCACATATAATTTTAAATTTCCAGCTCTTGCTCCAACTGGAAACGCGCAAACTATTGTGTCTAGCGGAATAACAAACGTTTTTTACGATGTTCATGCTAAAAATACAATTTATGTTAGGCAGAATCCAGGTCCGAACGAATTTAGTTCTATTGCTGCAGCAATAGCATCTATTCCTACTGTAGGACCAGAAGCGCCAACTTCAACAAATACGTATATCGTTTATATTTATGTTGGAATATATAGCGAGCCGGCCATTATTGTCCCAAGCTATGTTTATATTGTAGGAATGGATATGAATAGTGTTGTTGTCCAACCTTCTGCAATGGGGTATCCTTTATTTACTCTTAATTTATTAACAGGGGTGGCTTTTCTCGCTGTTAATAATACAGATCCCAATTTTCCTGCTTTTTATTGTTATAATTGTGGAAATTTTGCTATTTTGCATAAAATAACGGTAAAAAATGTATGCGATCGTTTTCTCGCATGTATTACTGATAATTTGGCAACAGATAATTCATCTGTATTTTTAGAATATGTTGATACAACTGATTCAACAATATATACATTGCTTTGTCAGGATACTAATATACTCGGAGGATTTGGTAGTATTGTAAATATTGAAAATTTTTTCAGTTTCGGTCATAACAACGATTGTATTATCGTCGACGGATTAAATACTAGGCTTTTGAGTCACGCGACTGAATTATCAGGCGATGGGACTGGAAATTGTATAAGAATCAAAAACGGAAGTACAGTAAATATCAGAGGAATGGCTATAAGTAATTATACCAATGGGTTTCTTGTAGACAATGACGGTCAAGTCCCTCTTATTATTACAGCAGGTATAACATACGAAAACAACAATATAAATATTAATATGCCAAATGCTTTGACAACCGGACAGGCTGACGGTTACACTGCATATTTAAAAACTTTAGTTCCAAGAACTGCTCCTTTTTTTATAACCAATACAGATCAGCAAATAATAACAGTAGCTTCAAAAGGAGCAAATTTTACGAGTATTGCTGCAGCTCTTGCCGCGATAACAGATAATTCTTCAACCGTTAGATATATTATCTTTGTCGGCCCAGGAGTCTATACAGAACCTCAACTTATTTTAAAAAGTTACGTTTCAATCGTCGGGTCTTTTCAAGCTCAATGTGTAGTTCAATCAGATCCTTCTGTTGCAGGGCTACCTTTTATATCTTGCGTAGGTAATTCATCAATAAATAAACTAACTATTACTACTTCTTCTTATGCCACGCCTCCTTCATATCTAATAGAATCTTTAGGAGATCCTTCTGGTAATTATTTTCGAATGGACGATCTTATTTTGGATTCTTCTGCAAATTTGGTTCACGTTGGCTCTTCGAACGGGCCTAATATTTTTATAGGGCTAAATATTTTACTACGTATGTCTTCCCCTATTATAAATTGTTTTATCGTCGAAGATTCCGTTTTTCCGAATTACCCAATTACATTTATGATAGATAATTTAATTTGGGGTCCTGATTCGACTGGTATTTCTGCGCTTGTAGACGTTTTTAATATTACATCTTCTGCTCCCAGCACAAATATTTTTGCAATCATAACAAATACAAGCGTTGGAAGCAATATTTTGGGCCCTGCAGGTGTTGGATTTTCTATTCAGGGAGGTGTCTACGCAGTTATTGAAACTTTTTTGGGAGGAGGATATAATACAGCAATTCAAATTTTACCTAGTGCTGTGTCAACAATTTTAATTTTATCTAGTTCTACTTTGAGCAATAACACTGTTGATGTAAATATTATAAGTGCAACTGCACTGGGAAGCATTAGTACTAATGCCTCTCTATCAAAAGTATTAGTAAATCCAAGTGCATCGTTTGGAGTAACAATAAATGACCCTTCTGGTTCAATAGCATTAGGAGGCCCCCTTTACCAAGGGTCTTCATGGGATAAAGTTACAAATATTTCGACGCAACTTCAAAATGCTGCGAGCATTGGGTATTTGGCAACAACTCCGATAATAACATCGGTTGGAGGTCTTAATGTATCTGTTTCAGGAGGTAACGGATATTTAATGGTAACATCGACGCCTTCAAACTATTTAAAATATGTAACATGGTCTTCAGTTGCATCTTTAACTTTAGCAGATAATGCCAATCCTCCATATACTGTAAATTGGATATATGTAGACCAACTAGGAACTATAATTTCTTCTACAACAGAACCAAATTATATTACGACTATTATACTCGGAACAGTTAGAACTTATTCAGGTAATGTAATATATATTCAACAAATAGGGCATAAATTTGATAATTTAGCCACAAACATTGATAATGTGCTACGCAATATTTTCGGACCTATTGTAAAGTCTGGATGCATAGCATCTCCTGGATCCAATATATCTCAATTTGCAGTACAAGTTTCTTCAGGGCTTTATGCTTTATCCGTTAGCATATATTCTCCTTTTGGAGCTAATAATATCTCAATGTTGGGATATTATAATAGCGGACATTTAACGACAGGTCCTTTTACAAGTGTTCCTTTACAATACGATAACGCAGGTGTTCTGACTGCCTTGGGTGCAGGTGATTGGGCAAAACATTCTCTTTACATGTTGTCTTCTCTTGACGGGCTAACTCAAAGTTTTTACATGGTTTATTCGCAACAAATATTCGCAAGTTTAATTCAAGCCCAGACAGGGCCCATACCTATTGCTCCTATTAGTTTTATCGGAAATATGCTTCCAGTTGCGGGGTTGATCGTTAACGGGGCTGATGTTCCAGGACCTGCAAACTGGAATCTTAACAGATTTATAGATATAAGACCAACTTTATCCTTCACAGGAAGCAGTATAACAACAACTTCCGATCATAACTCTCTTTTAAATCTTACAGTTGGCAATGCCCATCCTCAATATTTTAGAGTGGACGGTACCGCATCAATGACTGGAAATATTAATTTAGTTGGAAATAATATTTTTGGAACTGGAGGAAATTTGTTAAATGGAGTAGATATAACATCGCACGGTTCTAGACATTTACCTGGAGGCCCAGACGCTTTAACAACCCAAACACCTGTTTCTATTGGTAGTGTTAATGCTCTTGGCGTTGCTGCTGCGTTTGCAAGATCTGACCATGTTCACGAAGGAGTGTCAAATATTACAGGAACCACGAATCAAATAACTTCTAGCTCGTCGACAGGATCAACCGTCTTATCGATTCCAAATACATTCGTAGCCCCAGGAACCATCCAAGATACTAGTGGTACGCTCTATTCAACTACCGCAGCCGTTATCGCTGCAGGAGCAATACAAGCAACAGCTACCGAATTAACTACATCGTACAGCGTTGTGACGACAGTTGCAGCGGGCACAGGCGTCAGATTGCCATCCATAACAGCAACAAATGTCGGATTCGTTGCCAATATAGTGAACAGAGGTGCAAACGTGCTAAACATATATCCTGCGACGGGCGCAGCAATTGACGGTGCAGCTGCCAATACTGCTATCACCCTACCAGTAAATGCAACAATTAGTTTAGAAGCATCCTCCACCATACAATGGTATTCAATCAATCCACCTGTCATTGCAGGATCAAATATTGCAGTCACATATGGAAATGGTGGAACAACCGTTGCTACAACTGGTGTCATTAACACCGTATCCAATGAGGGAGCAGGTGCACAAGTCTATGATGCAACAAACTCGACTGCAACAAGCGCAGTTTTTCGAACTCTTTTGGGGACAATAAACGGACTCACCGTAACGCAGAATGCAACAACCATCACCATCGACAATACGCTGACTGGAGCAAACGTCGGACTTGGAACTGGAACTATTTTCAGCGCCAAATCAGGGGCCACACTCCAATTCAATAGTTTGAATGCCGGTTCGGGGATTTCTGTCTCAGCTCCAGCCTCAAACGTCATTACCATCGCCAACACAGGAGTCACATCAGTGACTGGAACAGCAAATCAAGTCACAGCATCTCCAACGACAGGTGCTGTTGTAGTTTCGACACCATCACAATTCGTAGCCCCAGGAACCATCCAAGATACAAGTGGTATGCTCTATTCAACTACCGCAGCCGTATCTGCGGCTGGCGCTACCCAAGGAACGGCAACGGGTTTAACAACATCATACAATGTTGTAACCACAGTTGCAGCAGGAACGGGTGTTAGATTGCCATCCATAACATCAACTAATGTGGGTTACAACATTAATATTGTCAATAAAGGCGCTAATTTGTTGAACATATATCCTGATTCTGGGGCAGCTATTGACGCAGCCGCAGCCAATGCTGCTATCACACTACCAGTAAATGCAACTATTAGTTTAGGAGCATCTTCCCCAACACAATGGTATTCCGTAAATCCGCCAATTATCGCTGGCACCAATACAACCGTCACTTATGGCAACGGAGGCACTACTGTTAATGCAAGCGGAGGCGGAGGAGGCGGAGCGCCAGGCGGTTTGACAACACAAGTGCAGTTTAACAATGCAGGGTCTTTTGATGGAACAGCAAATTTGATAATAGATAGTGACTCAAATCCCGTTTTTGGATCAATTCAAGGTAACGCTCCAACAGCACCTTCAGCCGGATCTAAAGTTTACTCAAAGTTGCGAAGTGGTAGAAATATGTTAGGTCAGATAGGACCATTAGGTAAAGAATATCAGTTTCAACCTTCATTTGGAACCAATGCTTTCATTTACTGGACTGCACAAGGAAATTCTACAACCGTAAGTCTTATAGGATTTGCTAATACAACAGCTGGAGCACCATTGAGCAGAGCTGTAAGTAATACTAATTATTTTCAAAGTCAGCGCCGAATAGGGTATACTTCAGCAAACGCACTTAATAATGCTGTTGGCACTACACATGGATTGTTACAATTCCAGAGAGGTAATGCAGCTGGATTAGGTGGTTTTCATTATATTGTAAAATGTGGTCTTGCAAATATTATCGCATCAACAACTCAAAGGAGTTTTGTAGGATTAAGTGCCCAAACATCACTATTTGCAGGGAGTATTGAGCCATCGATTGCACAGGGCGTTTTAGGATTTGGTCTTAATTATCTAGATAATTCTATATCATTTATGCATGGGGGTATAGATTTGCAATGCACAGGGAGTATCGCTCCAACCACAACAGCAGCTGGAAACGGATCAATTACTCAAAATGTGTTATCAATTACTGTTGTAACTTCTGGCACATTTTATCCCGGAATGATACTTTCGGGTCCCGGGGGCTGGCCTGTCGGTGCTTATATCATATCGCAATTGTCCGGAACTACAGGTGGGTTAGGAAATTATTTAGTTTTTAATACTGGAGCAAGTGCGGTTTCGGGTAATTTCACTGCAACATCTGGCACTTTAACAATTACAGCAATCAGTTCCGGTAGTCTTGTGATTGGACAAGCTATTTCTGGAACTGGTGTAACAAACGGTACATTTATTACACATGCATTAACAGGAACGGGTGGTATCGGAACATATATTGTAACACCTTCACAAACAGTTGCATCTACAACTATTTTAGGAGGTCCGATTACGAGTACAACTGCGGGATCAATCGCACCCTTAACCGCGGTATTTACTGCACAAGTATCAACCGCAAATCCGGCAATTATGATTGTTTCAGCTATATCATCCGGTATTATATATCCAGGAATGTTTATTTCTGGATCGGGTGTATCGGCTGGAATTTATATCACATCGCAAGTAAGTGGCACCACAAGTGGGTTAGGCGGTATAGGTACGTATACTGTCAGCTATAATACGGTAGCGGTCCCATCTACAACAATAACTGCATCAGGTGGTACTTTCACGGCGGGTGGTACTATAAAGGGAACTTTTTCTATTGGACAAGTATTGAATGGTACTGGTATAACGCCACGTACCAATATAGTCGCACTTGGTACAGGAACTGGCGGTGCTGGAACTTATATAGTTAATCAATCTCAAACAGTAGCATCTACAACTATTTCAGCAGCTGGAGCGTCAAAAGATATTTTGCCAGCAGCTAATTTCAGTGGATATTGTATACCATCAGTTAGTTATACTTCAAATAATTCTGTATCAGCAAGTACTACACTGACATATCCATTTAGTGTAACATATTATGGAGGACAAACAATTACCGGCACAGGAATACCAGGTAACACTTATATAATGGGTACTGTTGGAGTCGCACAGACAGGAACGTCGTTTGTCTTAAATCAGGCTATTACTATTTCATCGTTTACTTCTATTACTGGAGCATCACTTTTATTTGTACCAACTGTTAGCGGAACTATAGCGGCAAATCAATATATTTACGGTAATGGAATAATTCAACCAACTTTTATTACAGGAACGGGAAATCTTCTAGGCGGTATACAAGCATATACAATAAATAATCAGC
>Ga0192647_103020_pt1 | contig 10249 bp, 6 predicted proteins | sample LauGreFa1BDMLBSN_2_FD_133046 | JGI IMG/M metagenome (GOLD analysis project Ga0192647, IMG submission 133046) | Freshwater lake microbial communities from Lake Michigan, USA - Fa13.BD.MLB.SN - reassembly | ecosystem: Environmental > Aquatic > Freshwater > Lake | place: Lake Michigan, USA...
TCGATGATATAGGTGTCGCTGCCGGTGCCGCCCGAGAGCGTGTCAGTGCCGGTACCGCCATCAAGCGTATTGTTGCCGTTCAGCCCGACGAGGCTGTCATTATCGGCACCTCCGATCAGCAGGTCGTTGCCAACGCCACCGGTGATCGTATCCGACGAGCCTCCGCCAGTGCCGCTGAAGTTGCCTGTGCCGGTATAGACAAGGTTTTCGATATTGGCATAACCCGACCCGTTTTTATCGAAACTGGTCAGGGCTGTCTGGATTGTATCTGTGCCCTCGCCAAAGGCTTCGCTGATCAGGTCGGTCACACTATCCACGATGAAGACGTCATTACCCGCGCCGCCGACCAACGAGTCCGTGCCTGTGCCACCGTCAAGCGTGTCATTGCCTGCACCGCCCGAGAGCGTGTCATTCCCGGCCGCACCCGAAAGCGAGTCAGCGCCACCACTTCCCGTTATGCTGTTATCCCCTGCCGACCCCGTTCCCGTGAAGGCACCTGCGCCAGTAAAGGTGAGGTTCTCGACATTGACGACATTGGCACTTGCGAGTGTGAAGCTGGTCAGTGCCGTCTGGAGCGTATCCGTGCCCTCGTCCGCGGCTTCGATGATAATCTCGTTGATGGTATCTAGGATGTAAACATCATTGCCCGTGCCGCCCGACAGCGTGTCATTCCCAGCGCCACCATCCAGCGTATCGTTACCCGTTGCACCCAAAAGCGAGTCCGCGCCGCTATTGCCCGAAAGAGAGTCCTGCCCATCTCCTCCAGAAAGCGTATCGGCACCGTCACCGCCGGAGATCGTATCGTTACCACCATTTCCTGAAATGCTGTTTGCAGCTGTATTTCCTGTCAGGACGTCAAGGTTTTCGGAACCAATCAAATGAGCGAAATTCGAAATGAGGTCGCCACTCGCATCACCGCCCTCTCCAGACGCGATCAGCAAAGACACTGTGACGCCACCGCCGGAGCTGGCATAAGAAAGGGTATTGACCCCGTCACCGCCATCAAGCGTATCGGTGCCCGCACCTCCGGATATCGTGTCGTTACCCTCTCCCCCCGAGAGGCTGTTACTGCTGCTATTCCCAGAGAGAATATCATTCGCACTGGAACCAATCACACCGGAAATATTGCGCAGCGTGTCAACATCTTCGGTGGTGATGGTGATGATAGTGTCTGTCGCGTCCGTCAGAAACGCAGATATGCCCAAGTTTGTTTCCAGATAGGCATAAGAAACACTATTGAACCCAGTGCCGCCATCCAGCGTGTCATTGCCGATATCCCCAATCAGCGTATCGTTATCCATACCACCAGAGAGACTGTCATTGCCAGCGTTCCCTAGGAGGTAATCGGCACCTGCCGAGCCGAAAACTGTATCATTATCTACGCCGCCATCGAGCAGATCATTCCCGATGCCGCCATCGAGAAGGTCGTTACCTGCACCTCCTCCAAGCAGATCATTCGCCGCGCCACCAACCAATGTATCATCGCCGCTGCCCCCATCAAGAGTGTCGACACCCTCAAGAAAATCGGTGTCGGTACCGCCACTAAGCGAGTCGTTTCCATCGCCACCACTGAGAGAGTCCGAGCCGGAACCACCCTCAAGTGTGTCCTGACCTTCAAGCCCCATGATCGTATCGTTGCCGGCAAGACCCTGAAGACGGTTACTATGAGCGTCCGCGAGGATGATATCTGACTGGCTTGAGCCGGAAACATTCTCAATTTCGCGGATTGCACCGACAACACCGCTCCCAGTTGAATACGTCTCTAAAGCGAGCGAAACGGTCAGCATTGACGATACCGCGGACCAATCCGCAACATCGTTGCCGAGTCCGCCGACAAGTGTATCATTGCCGTCGCTGGCAACAAACGTATCATCCCCCGCGCCGCTGGAAAGAAGGTTTGACTGGCTATTGCCTATGAGTGAGTCATTGCCGGAACCAGCTGCTACGTTCTCTATATCACTCAGTATGTCGATGCCGGCCGATACCCCGAATCCCAATCCGCTCGCGAGGTTGACCGTTACTGCCGTCGACTCGCCGCCGTAATCCGCAACATCGATCCCGCCTCCGCCCCAAAGCGTGTCGTTTCCAGCGCCCCCCGATAAAGTATCGTTGCCCGAATTGCCGTAGAGATAATTTGCAGAGGCGTCCCCGATCAAAGAGTCTGCAAAATCGGAGCCGGAGAGTCCCTCAATTCCGAACAGCATATCGCTATCGGCGATGTTTACCGATGCTGAACCAGAGACCAGCGAGGCGCTAACGCCTGACCCACCGGCGACATACGCATAGGAAACAAAATCTGTCCCGTCGCCCCCGCGGATCGCGTCATTGCCGCTTCCGCCTGCCAGCGTATCGTCACCAAGGTCGCCCTGTAACGAATCGTCGCCCATATCGCCACTCAGAGAGTCGCTCCCGTCGTCGCCGCGCAGCGTATCACTGCCGCCGCCGCCAAGAAGGGTATCATTCCCGTTACCGGCGTCGAATGTGTTGCCCGACGTATCGCCGATCAGGCTATCGGAAAAGTTTGAACCGATGATGTTCTCGATGCCAACAAGCATATCTACATCATCATCTGCCACAAAGGCGACGCCCTCGGTCGCTCCGTTCAACGTGGCGGACAGACCCGCAGATGCGTAAGAATAGTCGACCGTATCGATACCGTTTGAACCGATCATCGTGTCCGAACCGACATCGCCGATCAACGTATTTTGCCCTAGCCCGCCCTGTAGCAAGTCGTTTCCACCGCCGCCGACGACGAGATCATCCCCGATATCTCCCACAAGCGAGTCATTGCCTAAACCACCATCCAGCGTATCGTTACCATCGCCCCCCGACAAAAGATTGTTTTCAACGCCCGCGCCCATCATGTCGTCAAACGCCGACCCTGTGGCATGAACGATATGACCCAGCGTGTCCCCGGTCGCAAAGCCGCCAGTTCCCGCGCCTAGCGCGAGGTCGAGGGTAACAGCATCTGTCGACAAGGAATAATCAACGCTATTCGACCCGCCACCGCCTTCAAGCGAGTCTGCACCGAAACCGGAAACAAGCGTATCGTCGCCTTCGCTTCCATCGAGGGTGATTGCCGCATTTCCGGCTGTCAGGACATCGTCGAGAAATGAACCAATGACTTTTTCAATATTGGTGAGGGTATCCCCCTGAGCATCACCTCCAAAGCCCTGGCCCGATGCAAGTGCGATGGTCACGCCGACAGATGAACCGGTATAACTGACGGTATCAAAGCCGTCGCCACCGTCGATGCGGTCAGCCCCCGTGCCACCATTCAGAATATCGTTCCCACCTCCACCGGCGAGACTGTCATTTCCGGTACCGCCATCAAGCGAGTCGGTCCCGTTATCGCCCTCAAGGGTATCGCCACCCTGTCCGCCAATTAATAAATTCTCGTTCAAATCGCCAATCAGCTTGTCACCAAAAATGGACCCTTCAAGCTGCTGAATGTTTGTCAGCGTATCAAGCGTCGCAAAGCCACCGGATCCCGCACCGTTATCGAGATTAACAGTCACCCCGTTTTGTGAATTGACGTAGGAAACGAGATTGCTGCCGCTTCCTCCATCAATCTTGTCCGACCCTGCAGCCGCAAAAATCGTATCGTCGCCCGGACCGGCATCAATCTCGTTTCCTGCTGGCGTTCTGTAGAGAATAACGACATTTTTTCCGGTCAGTGGATCGATAAAATTTTGATCATTAGGGCCTCTTACGTCTCGGATTCCGATCGAGGCCGAGGCCGTGACCTGACCACTCTGGCCTTGTCTGTTGACGCTATCAAACTCAACCGAAATGTCGAAGCGTGACACAAAGCCGTTTGCATCGACCGGTGCTTGGTCCATGGGCACAGGATAACTCAGCCTGATGTCAAATTTGTTGACGCCACTGCCTCCTACGGGAACAATAAAACTATTCCCGATCTGCTCTCCATTCAGGACAACAAAACCTGCCGGAAGACCGATAATAGTGGCCTTCGAGGCAACGATACCGGGTGTCGGCATGATCGCGGTCACACTCAGCAGGCGGCCGGCAGAACCGATCGAACCAAATTGCCCGTTATCCGCGTAGATAAGGTCGTCACCGTCGCTCCCGACAAGACTTTCATCTGCTAACTGTGCCGCAAAGCTGCTATCCGTCGCGGAGATTGGTGCTCCCGTCCCGCCGTCCAATCGCACCCCTGTGGCTGTCGTAGTAGTTGTCGACTGCGGCATTCCAAGGGCGACAACCGCCAGGTCGGCAGCCATCATCGAGAATTTCTGGTTGCCGGTTGCCGCCGATGTCAGCCCGCCGCTACCAGCGGACGATGGTGGCGTAATAGGCTGCATTGCAACCGATCCGGCTCCGATCCTTTCAACCGGGCGTTCCTCGGAACTTGCCTCTGTGACAGGCTGTTGATTAGGCCGGGTCGGCGTCACGACAGGCGGTGCAACAATACTGGCCTCGTCCAAATCACGCCCGTTACTGCCTGAGTCGGACCCGTTATTAGCGTCGGATTGGCCACCCCGATTTCTGCGGACGAGATCGGCAGATGCCAGTCGGAGAGACGGCATCGTCTCGATCAAATTGACCTGATCGATCGCTGAAATGATCTCCTGGGGATCAACTTCCTGATCCATGAAGCGAACACGCGGCGCGCTCGGCCCGATCAGCCCCATCGCCAGACCGGGTAGAATGATTTTCGCATTATCCTCGAAAACAACAACCAGATCGACATCCAGCGCCGAAACCTTTGCCGCCCCAATATCAAAGGAGAAATTCAATTCCGATGCGTTGCCTATGTCGACAACTTTGATCGCGCCAGAATCAGGCCGCGCAACGGCGATCGCTGCGTCGGGCGACGGCAAGTCACCCTCCGAAACAGAATTCGAACCTCCATTCTGGACGAGATCCATTCAGTATTCCTAAAAAAACATTAAATAACAAATCCACAATATTCGATCAAATAATTATCATGGTATTTTTTTAAATCAATTTATTACAGGAATTTTGATTAATATTAATCTGTTTGATATTTTAAATTTCAAAATATTAATGTTTTGATAATTATGTTATTTTTTATATTGTATTATATTGTTATATAATTTTTTAAAAATTAAAAATTTATATAAAAAAATATAACGTTGTTATTATATTTAAAATACTAAAAGTTGTTGATTTTACATGATGCAACCCTTACGTAAGAATCATGCTTATGAAAATGGTATTGATGAAATTGACACGCGAAGGTTGCAAATTATGCCTCATTTTGATTTCATTTTTTACAATTTCATCTATTTCCTTAGCGGCAGAAAAAAATTGCCCGCATAAACTCTGCCCTGATACCGCAGGACTGAAAACACACGACTCCCCCGCGCAATCATCCGGAAAGGCAAAACTCCCGACCTCGTTTTCCGGTGTGATCCGCCACGCACTGTCAATCCATCCGCAAATCGCAAATGCGACGTCACGCGTTCGTGAGGCGAAGGCCGGTGTCATCGTCGCGCGCGCCAATTACGGGCTTCAGGTTGAAGGCAAGATCGGTATTGGAGATGGCGCCGTCAGCCAGACGCAGACACCGCTGGATGACCAACTTTTCGATTCCGATAATCTTTGGGACGCGATCAGGCGCGAAGCCACGTTGAGTGGGCGGCAATTATTATTTGATTTTGGATCATCCGATGCAAGCATCGTCCGTGCCGTCAAACTCGGCAATTCAGAGGAGTACAGCCTGCATGACAAGCGGGAGGAGATCGCGCTGAAAGTTGCCTATGCCTACCTCCAGATTTCGGAATCCCGGAGACTGACACAACTCAACCGCGACAATGTCCTCGCTCTCGAAAAAATATTGGATCTCGTCAAGGCCAATCAGGCCAATGGCAACGGGACAATCGCAGACGTCAAGCGGGTTGAGGCGCGCCTCGTGGACTCGCGTGCCGTCAGCGCGGATACGGAAGCGAGCTTGCAGAACGGGATGGATCAATTCCGGCGTCTGGTGCGGGCTGAACCAGCCGCTCTGCTGCCGGCACCGAGTTTTGCATCTTTTGTCCCGAAAACCGCGGAAATCGCTGTTGCTTTGCTGCCGCGCACGAACCCCAAATTGCTCTCCATCGAGGCCTCGGAGGAGGCAGGTCGCAAGGAATTGCAGGCCCAAAAGGCAGGCACCCTCCCGAAGATCATGCTCGAAACCGACCTGTCGCTCAAATCCTATTCCGGCGTCCGGTATCGCAATGATTTCGACGCACGGGCCATGATCACCCTGTCCTACAAATTTATGGATGGCGGGCTTGCCGATGGCCAATCCCGACAGATTACGGAAAAAATCGAACAGGAAATGCTGCGCCATCAATTCGAGCGGGACGAGCTTGATGCCGATATCAGACAATTCTTCCGTGCGATTGATGCGGCGCGCGGTAAAGCGAAAAGCCTTGATGAGGGCGTTGCAGCGAGTGCCCGCGCACGCGAATTATACACGGAACAATTTCTCGGCGGAAAGCGGACACTCTTTGAACTGCTGGATATTCAAGCAGCATACTTCAACGCCAGCCGCAGCCAGATCATGAATTTTTTCGAGGAAACCCGCTCAACCTATGGCGTCCTCAGGGCTTTGGGCCTGCTGACCCAGACCGCCCTGAAAGAGTAAGCGTATCCGCCATGACCGCTATTCGTTGACAGCGAGCAGATGGAAATCGATCGCCGCCGACCAGTTGGGATCGCCGCTATATGCGTCGCCTGGAGCCATAGACAGTAATTCTGCAAGACGGCCCCGCGCGCGATTGACACGGCTTTTCATGGTTCCGATCGCACACCCGCAGATTGACGCTGCATCCTCGTAGGAGAGCCCGGATGCCCCGACCAAAATAAGCGCCTCCCGCTGGTCCGCCGGTAGTTTCTGAAGCGCCGCTTTCAGATCCATGAATTCCATGTGGCTGTGCTGGTCCGGCGCCGATGCGAGCTTGGACGCATAATGACCATCCGGATCATCCACCTCACGCCGCCGTTTGCGATATTGCGAGTAGAAGACATTCCGCAGAATGGTAAAGAGCCAGGCAGCCATATTCGAGCCCTCGGTAAACGACCCGATATTGCCCCACGCTTTCACAAGAGTTTCTTGAACGAGATCATCGGCGCCATCAACATTGCCACAGAGCGAAATGGCGAAGGCGCGCAGGCTGGGGATTGCCTTGAGCATCTCCGCCCTGACGGGACTGGAGGCGGTCATGGCTTGTCCGCCTTTTCGTCCAGTGCGTTCAACAATTCAAGAAAGCGATCAGGGATCGGTTGCTGGAGAACTTCGTCATACATGGCGCGTAACTCCTGCCCGATATGATCCTGGACCGATGGCTTGCGGCGCTTATTTTTTGACGCCTTAGATGGGGTCCCGATCTCTCCGTCATCCGCTCGTTTCCCAGAATTGGAATTCATATTCCCCTCCGATAGATCGTATAATTACTGAGCCGTTTACGATCATGAATTCGGCTCTTGAATAACGCATGATCGTTTATTTAGTTCCACCCTTAGGGAACATTCCTGTCTATGATGCGTTATCGTTTGTGTAGCAAAAGCGGATATTGATTGATTGAAATTTTAACTTTGAGCAGGAGAGCTGTAACATGAGCGTATCAAAGCGAATTCTTGCAAATCTTCCGGCACTGCGCCGTTTCGCGCGGGCGCTATTTGGCTCGCAGGTGACCGGCGACGCGCAAGTGGAGCGTGTTCTTCACGTCCTGTTGGACCACCCTGAGCGCATCAATGACACCATGGATTTGCGCGTCATATTATATCGGCACTTGCTGAAGTTCGCTGCCGGTGAAGTCGCCGAAAACGGGTCAACGCAGCGTTTGGACAGGCTGGTTCAACGCCGTCTGGCAGATCTGGCACCGCAGCATCGGGTCGCATTCCTGCTACGTTCGCTGGAGGGATTACCGCCTCAGACAATCGCCGAGATCATGGACTGCTCTCTACAAACTGTCGAAGAGTTGTTGGTGCGCGGCGCGGAGGAAATCACGGAAAGACTGGTTACCGACGTTTTGATCATCGAGGACGAGCCCTTTATTGCACTCGATCTCGAAACACTTGTGTCCGAGATGGGGCACCGCGTGATCGACGTCGCCCGGACGCATCGGGACGCACTCGATATTATGAGCAAAAGCAAACCGGGCTTGATCTTGTCCGACATTCGGCTGGCCGACGGATCGTCAGGACTCGAGGCGGTCAACGAATTGCTTCAACAGGCCTCGGTACCGGTTATATTCATCACGGCCTACCCCGAACGGTTCCTGACCGGAGACAAGCCCGAACCCGCTTTTCTCGTCACCAAGCCCTATCTGCCCGAAACGGTGAAAGCGCTCATCAACCAGGCGTTGTTTTTTGAACGACACGCCCATGCAAAAATGCGAAGCGCGATAGCGGCGCGGGAACCTGCTCCCGAGCAAGTCCAACGGTACTGAGCAGGCAGGCCTGACGTCGATGTTAAAACGATACAACCAATAAAATGCCCGCGGCGATAAGATCACCGCGGGCCAACCGCATGGGCCGAATTCCTGGGAGGGGGCTCAGGTCTTCGTGTTGAACGGTTGCATGGCATCAACACCGGACAGGAACAACGGTTCCCTCGGTTCTGTTCCCGACAGGGCAAATACGGATAAACGATACAGCGCCTGCCAAATACCCGTGATCAAGCAAGCGTAAGCTTGGCTATGATACTGATATTCAACATTTTTCTGGAACCAAAGAGAAGAGGCAACGTTCCCTCTCCGGTATCGCAACACCGGGAGAGACATCATGGCTATCAAATCACTGAACGATCTCTTGTCGAAAACATTGCAGGACGTCCTCTATTCCGAGCAATCCATCCAGAAGGCTATTCCGGCGCTTGCCGATAAATCGACAAATCCGGAGCTCAAAAAGGCGCTGAAAGACCATCTGACCAAGACAGAAGCGCAAATCAAACGGCTCGAAAAGGTCTTCACACTGGTCAAGAAGCCCGCAAGCAGCACTCAATCGGTTGCCATTGACGGCATTCTCGCCGAGGCCAAATCGGTTGCCGCCGCGATCGACGATCAGGACGTGCGGGATGCAGGTATTCTGGCAGCCATTCAGGAAATCGAGCATTACGGCATAACACGCTACGGCACCTTGCTCGCCTGGGCCGATCAATTATCGCTCAAGGAAGCCTCGTTGCCCCTGCGCGATAGTCTGAACGCGTCAAAAGAAGTCGACCGCGCCTTGACCAAAATCGCCGAAACCCGGGTCAACCGGCTGGCCGCGGCCTGAGGTCAAAAGCGTGTTTCAAAAAACTCCCCCGATCATTCCCCACACATTAAGGGCAGACCCATGATCGAGAAAATACCCACACCACCGCGCCCCGCACGCCGCGGCTTCGCCGCGATGGACCCGGCCATGCAACGCAAAATCGCCAGCAAAGGCGGCAAAAGTGTTCCCGATGAAAAGCGCAGCTTTTCACGCAGCCCCTCTCTGGCCGCAGAAGCAGGCCGCAAAGGCGGCAGCAGCGTCCCCGCCGACCAACGCAGCTTCGCCCGCGATCACACGCTCGCAGCAAAAGCCGGCAGAAAAGGCGGAGAAGCCGCCCATGCGCCGCGTGAGAAGGGGTGAGGGCGCATAAAAATTGCGTCGAAAGCATTTGCCCTCGACGTAACCGGCCTTCAAGTCGTTTGTTAGAGGATCACGCCTACACCGTCGCCAATGCCGCCCGCGCATCCGCTTGGCGGGATTGATCCATCAGCTTCCGCTCCCAGGCGAGTGCATGGGTCACGATGGTTTCCAAATCGTCATACTGCGGCTTCCAGCCCAGAACCGAGCGGATTTTTTCGCCTGTTGCAACAATCTCGGCGGGGTCGCCCGCACGGCGCGGCGCGGTTTCTACGTTGAAATTCACGCCGGACACTTTGCGCACGGTCTCGATCACGTCCGAAACGGACGAACCATGGCCATAGGCGCAATTCAGCACCTGTCCCTTGCCGCCCTTCCGCAGATAATCCAACGCCAGCACATGGGCGCGGGCGAGGTCGGAGACGTGGATATAGTCCCGCACGCAGGTACCGTCCGCGGTCGGATAATCGGTGCCGAAGATCGACATGCCGGCGCGTTTGCCGACCGCCGCCTCAACCGCCGTCTTGATCAGATGCGTCGCACGCGGCGTCGCCTGCCCCGAGCGGCAGAGCGGATCGGCGCCCGCAACGTTGAAATAGCGCAGGATCATCGGCTCGATGCCATAGGCAACCCGCGCATCCTCAAGCATCCATTCCACCAT
>Ga0192647_103028_pt1 | contig 10235 bp, 6 predicted proteins | sample LauGreFa1BDMLBSN_2_FD_133046 | JGI IMG/M metagenome (GOLD analysis project Ga0192647, IMG submission 133046) | Freshwater lake microbial communities from Lake Michigan, USA - Fa13.BD.MLB.SN - reassembly | ecosystem: Environmental > Aquatic > Freshwater > Lake | place: Lake Michigan, USA...
GCGATCTCGGGGAAGAGGTAGCCGGCCGACAGCTTCAGGAAGTGTTCGTTGATGCGTGCCATGGTGCGTGGGGGTCAGGAGGGCAGGGTGATGGTCGTGGCCTTGGCCGGCGGGATGTTCGCCATGACGACCTCGCTCGAGCGCGCGCAGCCCGCGAAGACGCGGTCCTCGATCTCGGCCAAGGGTGCCGCACCGCGCAGGGCGCCGCGGCCGTCGCGCAGGGTCCGCGCACCGACGTACGCGAAGTACCGCAGCGTTCCGCCCGGGCGCAGCAGCGCGCGCAGCTGGAGCAGGATCCGCTCCACGAGTTCGGGCGGGAAGTTGTTGAACGGGAGCCCGCACACGACGTGGTCGAAGCCGGGCTCGAGCCGGGCCTCCTCGATCGGTGCATTGATGAGCGCCACGTGACCCGCCTCGGCCGGATGCGCGGCATTCCACGGCGCCAGGACATCCGCCTCGAGCCGGACGCAGAAGTCGCGCGACAGTTCGACGATCACCAGCCGATCGCCGGGGCGCTTGGTCGCCAGGAGCGCGCGCGTGAAGGGGCCGGTGCCGGGACCGACCTCGAGCCAGCGCTGCGGCCCGCCGGTGCCGAGTCCCGCCACCATCGCACGGGCGAGCGCCGGCGACGACGGCATGATCGAGCCGGTGTTCCTGGCGTCCCGGAAGAACTGGCGCAGGAAGGTCAGCATGGGCGTGCGATGCTAGCGATCGCACCCGTCAGGCTGCACCGATGGCCTGCAGGGATTCGTGGCCGGTCATCGAGAGTGCGGCGCCGGCGAAGACCTGCCCGATCTGCTCGAGGTCCTTCAGCGCGCACAGTTCGACGGTGGTGTGCATGTAGCGGATGGGCAGGCTGACCAGGCCGCAGGGGATGCCGCCGTTGCGCAGGAAGATCGCGTCGGTGTCGGTGCCGCTGCGGCCCGCCGTGGCGGAGCGCTGCACGGTGATGCCCTGCGCCACCGCCGACTCGGCCAGCATGCGCGTGCAGGCAGCGTGGACCGGCAGGCCCACGGCGAGCTTGGGCCCGCCGCCGAGCTTGAAGTGGCCGTGCTGCGCGTGGCTGATGCCCGGGCTGTCGGTCGCGTGGCCGACGTCGGTGACGAAGGCGAGGTCGGGCGCCAGGCTCTGCGCGATCATCGCCGCGCCGTGCAGGCCGACTTCCTCCTGCACGGTGCTGACCGCGACCACGCGCACCTTCAGTCGGCTGCGCTCGGCGTGCACCAGCCGCAGCGCCTCGGCGGCCGCGAAGATGCCGATGCGGTTGTCGAGCGCGCGCGCCACCAGCAGGCCGTCGCCCATGGCCATCGGCCCGTCGGCGAAGACGCCCGGGTCGCCGATGTTGAGCCGCGCGAGGGCACCAGCCTGGTCCTTCGCGCCGATGTCGATGAAGAGCTCGTGCAGCTTGCGCACCTTGCCCTCGGCCGACTTGTCCTGCAGGTGGATCGCCGTCGCACCGATCAAGCCGGTCACGGGCTCGGTCACGCCGGGCACGCTGCTCTGGAAGCGGATCCGCTTGCCCACGATGCTGCCGGCATCGATCCCGCCGATCGCACGGCAGTAGACGAAGCCCTGCGCATCGACGTGGTTCACCATCAGGCCGATCTCGTCGCAGTGGCCGCAGATGGCCAGCGTGCGTGCAGCCCCGGCCGGCTCGATGGCGGCGAAGCAGTTGCCGTGGGCATCGCTCCAGACGCGGTCAGCGAAGGGCTTGACGTAGTCGAGCCACAGGCGCTGGCCCGGTGCCTCGAAGCCGCTGGGCGTCGGGGTCTCGAGGAGTCGGGTGAGGAACGAGAGGCTCTCTGGTCGCATGGGCCGCGCATCCTAGTGCTCGCGATGGCGGCCCCCGCAAACGACACCGCCGCAGCAGGCGAGCCGCTGCGCGGTGGGCTCGGTGACTGCTGCGGCGGGCGTGCGCCGCGTGGAGACAACGCGGCGCGATCCAGGAGGAGAAAGACGGTGGTCGGACGGGAAGCTCTGGCGTGCGGGTGGTCATGCACCCGCCCGTGGTGGTGTTCAGGTCGGTGGTCGGCGCCGTGCAGCACGGCATGGGAGATTCGACGCGCCCGGAGCGCCGGGCATCGTCGAGCGTTGCCGACGAAGGCGCCCGCCGAGTCGGCGCAGCAGGCCTCGGAGGCCGGACAGGTTCAGGTGTCGTGTCGAGCGCGGCATGCGGGACCTCCTTGCGGGTCCCCCCATCGACCCGAGTCCATACGGCTGCAAGGCCCGGGGTGTTCAGGCATTGTGTGCTTGGGTGGCTACATTTCCCTCATGTTCATCACTCCAGCAGCGTCCGGTGCACTCGTCGCCTTCGTGACATCCGGCACGGTCGACCTCCCACGCCTGCCTGCCCTGAGCCCCGATGGGTCGCAGATCACCTTCACCTGGCGCGGCGACCTCTGGAAGGTGCCCGCACAGGGCGGCGCAGCGGTGCGCCTGACGAGCCACCCGGCCGATGATGCGGAAAGCGCTTGGCTTCCCGATGGGTCCGGCATCGTCTTCACCAGCGACCGTGACGGCGGGCCGAACCTGTGGTTCATGCAGCCCGATGGCTCGGGCCTGCGGCAGGTGACCACGCTCGACGTGCCGTCGATGCGCCTGACCGGCGTCGGCGCATCGCCTGCGGGACAGGCGGCCTACGTCGATGCCTTCCTCGAGGGCGATCTCTACCGCAGCCCGCGTTCCTACATGGTGCCGCTCACCGGCGGCGAACCGCGCCGCGTGCATGATGCCTTCGGAGCCAACGCACGGCCCTTCGCCGACGGCTCGATCGTGGTCTTCGAGCGCGGCGGCAGCGAGTGGTCGCGGCGCCACTACCGCGGCCCGGACTCGCGTGACGTCTGGACCTTCAACCGCGCGGCGGAACCCGCCAAGGCGTACACGCGCCTGACGGACTGGGCGGGCAACGACGGCCACGCGTTCTGGACCGCGCCCGCCACGGTCGTCTTCCTGTCGGACCGCAAGGACGACACGGTCAATCTCTTCCGGCGCTCGCCGAACGGCGCCGTCGAGCAGCTCACGACCTTCAAGGGCGAGGACATCAAGGACCTTGCCGTCTCCGCCGATGGCAAGCGTGCGGCCTTCACCGTGTGGGATCGGCTCTACACGCTCGATCTCTCCGGCGGCGCGCAGCCGCGGCTCGTCACGGTCACCGCGACCGAGGACGCAGGCGACCTCTTCGAGCAGAAGTCCGTGGCCACGCTCGCAAGCGAGGCGGCGCTGAGCCCAGACGGCAAGGTCATGGCCGTCGTGGCGTTCGGGGACGTGTGGGTCAAGGGCACCGACAGCAAGGTCCCGGCGCGTCGCGTGACCGACTGGCCCAGCCGCGAGAAGGACATCGCCTGGAGCGCCGACAGCCAGACGCTGTACTTCACGAGCGACCATGCCGGCACCGAGGACCTGTGGCAGGCCACGGTGACCAAGACCCGTGACGACGTGAAGAAGAGTTTCGAGGCAGCGACGAAGCCCGTCGAGCAGCCGAAGGCCGCCGAGGCTGCTGCACCTGCCGAGGCCGCGAAGCCTGCGGAACCCGCGCCCGCGGCTGCGCCCGCCGAGCCTGCAGCACCGGCCCAGGAACCCAAGGCCGCCGAGCCGCCCGCAGCAGCCGAGCCCGCGAAGTCGGCCGATCCCGCCAAGCCCGCAAAGGCCGACGCGCCCAAGCAGGATGCGCCGCCCGCCGACAAGAAGGACGACAAGAAGGACGACAAGAAGCCCGAGGAGAAGAAGGACGAGCCGAACCGTTGGCCCGATGCGGTGGCGTTCGAGGTCACCGCGCTCCTGCAGGATCCAGCCCAGGATCGCCAGATCGTGCCGAGTCCGGACGGCACGCGCGTGCTCTTCCGCCGCAACCAAGGCGACCTGTGCATGCTCGACCTGGCGACGAAGGCCGTGACCGTCGTGCGGCCGGGCTGGGACTCCGGCATCGAGTACGTCTGGAGCCCGGATTCGACCGCGATCTGCTTCGCGCAGTCGGACATGGACTTCAACAGCGATCTGTGGATCGTGCCCAGCGACGGTTCGAAGCCCGCGGTGAACGTCACGCGCCACCCCGACAACGACGGTCGCCCGCGCTTCTCCGCCGATGGCAAGGTCCTGGCCTTCCTCAGCGAACGCACGAACGAGGAGCTCGACGCCTGGTACGTCTACCTCGACCGTTCCCTCGAAGCCCTGCCCAAGCACGAACTCGAGCAGTACTTCAAGGACGCGGGCGAGGCAGCGAAGAAGCGCAAGCCACTGGCCGCGAAGGCGAAGGAGAAGGAAAAGCCCGCGGATCCCAAGGCACCGCCCTCCACGCCCGAGGCCGCTGCAGCCGAGCCCGCCAAGCCGGTCGAGCCCGCTGCAGCCGTCGCGGATGCCGCGAAGGCGGACGCCCCGAAGGACGAGCCGAAGCAGGACGAGGCCAAGAAGGACGAGGTCAAGAAGGCCACGATGCCGGCCTGGGACCTCGACGACGCCTACCTGCGCGTGCGCCGCATCACGAGCGCTCCGGGCAACGAGGGCAACCTCGAGCTGCTGCCCGCCGGCGACCGCATCCTCGTCTCGACCGGCGACGGCCTGCAGACGATGAAGCTCGATGGCACCGATACGAAGAAGCTCACCGGCTCAGGCAACGTGCTCGGCCTGAACTTCGCCGGTGATGCCGCCGTCGCCGTCTCGGCCGGCAAGGCCGCGACCATCGGCCTCGCTGCCGGCGAGGTCAAGGCGACCGACCTCGACGGCACCATCCGCGTCGATCGCCGCGAACTCAGCAGCCAGAAGTTCCTCGAGGCCGCCCGCGCCATCGGCGAGGGCTTCTACCACCCGTCGATGAAGGGCCTGGACTGGGACGCGCTGACCAAGCGCTACCACGCGCTCGCCTGCCAGTCGCGCACGGGCGCCGAGTTCGACCATGTCGCGAACCGGTTCCTCGGCGAGCTCAACGCGAGCCACCTGGGCATCCGTTCGCCGCGTGACCGCGCGGGTTCGTCGCTCCCGCCGCAGGGCCGACTGGGCCTGCGCGTCGAGCCGGGGCAGAAGGGCTTCGTGGTGAAGTCGGTGCTGCCGGAGATGCCCGCCGCCAAGGCCAAGGTGCCGCTGCTCGCGGGCGACGTCATCACGGCCGTCGAGTTCGAGCCCGTCGACCTGTCGCGCACGCTGGAGAGCCACCTCCCGGGCCTCGCCGGCCGCGAGGCCGCGCTCACCGTCGAGCGCACGCTCGCCGATGGCCGCACCGTCAGCTTCGACTCGTTCATCGTGCCCGCCATGTCGGGGTCGGTCTCGGCGCAGTCCTACGAGAACGAGTGGCGCCGCATGGAGAAGGCCGTGCACGACCGGTCGGGCGGACGCATCGGCTACATCCACATCAAGGGCATGGACCAGCCCTCGCTCGATGACTTCGAGCGTGGCCTGTATGCCGCCGGCTACGGGCGCGACGGACTCATCGTCGACGTGCGCAACAACGGCGGGGGCTGGACCGCGGACCGGCTCATGGCCTCGCTCGCCACGCCGACGCACGCGTACACGATCCCGCGCGGCGGGGACGGCACGGTCACCACCGGCTACCCGCAGGACCGGCTCTTCATCCAGCGCTGCATCCTGCCGACCAACATGCTCTGCAACGAGAAGAGCTTCTCGAACGCCGAGATCACGGCGCATGCCTTCAAGGCGATCAAGCGCGGCACGCTCGTGGGTCAGCAGACCTACGGCGGCGTGATCTCGACCGGCGGCATCACGCTGCTCGACGGCACGACCTGCCGCATGCCGTTCCGCGGCTGGTACCTCCTCGACGGCACCGACATGGAGAACAACGGCGCGATGCCCGACCTCGTCGTGCCGCAGACGCCGCAGGACGAGGCCGCGGGCATCGATGCGCAGCTCGACGCCGCGGTCGACGACCTGATGAAGCGCCTGCCCAAGCGCTGACGAGCCGGTCGCGTCCATCCCATCAAGGAAGAAGGCACCCGCACGGGTGCCTTCTTCGTCGAGTGGTCGGGGGGTGCGGGCCTCAGCTGCCCCAGGCCGCCAGCAGGATGCCCAGGTCGCCGCCTCCGACGGTGCCATCACCGTCGAGGTCGCCCAGGCCGCCCTGGCCCCAGTTGGCGAGCAGGATGCCCAGGTCGGCGCCGCCCACCGTGCCGTCGCCGTCGAGGTCGGCCGGGTTGGCGGGCACGAGCTGGATCATCGCGCTGTCCATGTCGATCGGCGCGCTGCGTCCGAACTGGACCCACAGGTCGTACGCGGCCTGGCCGCGGTTGTCCGTCACGTTGGCGTCACGGAGGAACTCCGCGTACTCCTTCGTGGTGGTCTGGTGGTAGAAGGTGACCACGGCCTTCGTCGCTCCGGCGGGAATCGCGTACAGCGTGTCGTCCCAGTGCTGGCCGTCGGCGTACGAGTAGCCGACGGGTGACGCCTGGATCGATGCGAAACCGGCGTTGGTGAAGCCGCGCGGCGGGATGCGGTTGTCCAGGTCGGTCCGGTTGGAGACCGCACCGTGGAACGGCGTGCCGTCCGCCAGCCCCGTGAGGGCCGACATCGCTGCATCGACCGAGGCGCGCTTCTCGTAGACCTTGGTGTCGCTGCCGTCGAAGGCCGCCGTCGCCAGGTCGTAGGCACCGCGCTCGGCGATCAGCACATCGTTCGCGCCGAGGAACCTCACGTTGATCCAGGCCCGTCGCCCGCTGCCCACGCCGGTGGGAAGCTTGTGCCCGGACTGGTTGGTGATGCGCACGTTGAGCTGGCTGCCCTGCTGGGTCAGCGTCATGTCGCTCGCATCGCGGAGCATCTGGATGTTCCGCGCGATGGCCGTGTCGACGCGGTCCTGGGTGAGGCCGTAGTAGTCCGCATCCTCGGCGCCCAGCTGCGCCCGCACGGCGCGCACGACCCATGAGTTCGCGCCGGCGAAGGAGTGCTGGCCGATGTCGTCGCGCTGCTGCTCGGGCGTGCCGCCGTACGACGGGTCGTAGAAGATGCAGCCTGCGCCGACCTGGCGGGGCATGTGGCAGTCCTGGCAGGTCTTGATGACGCCGGTCGGGTGGTTGCCGCCGAAGCGGTTGTCCGCGAAGGTCACGCCCGTGCTGGCGAACTGGCTCATCTTCCATTCGCTGTAGGTGCGGTGTTCGGGGTACATGTCGGCGGGGTTGCCGGTCGGGTGCGCCGCGTTCATGGCGTTGGGCGCGTACGCGCCACCCTGCTTGTTGACGATCGGGTTGCTCACGTCGTGGCACTGCGCGCACGCCTCGCCCTTGGTGTGCAGCGGCGAGAAGACGAGCTCCACGTTGCCGTGGAAGTTCTGCGGCACGTCGTCGTAGGGTCCGCGGCGCACGTCGTGCGGCGCGACCACGAACTGGCTCGAGGTTCCCGCGCCGACGGGGTGCGTCCCCGCCGCCACCAGTGCAGCGAGGATCTCGGGATCGGGCGTCAGGTCCGCGTTGCCCGGGTAGCCCTGCGCGTCGCCGGTCGTCGACAGCTGCGGATCGACCAGGCGGTGGCAGAAGTTGCAGTTGATCCCGTCGAGGTCGTCGATCGTCAGGTCGTCGATCTCGCCACCGGCCGAGGTGCCGCTGAGGAACGACTGCGGCGAGTGGCAGCGGATGCACGATTCACCGGCGTTGGAGGCGTCCTGGTTCGCGATCGTCACGGCCGCCTGCCAGATCGGGTCGCGTGCGGCCTGTGCCATCATGCTGCCGATCCACGAATCGAAGGGCGCCGTCGCCGCGTTGTACTCCGCGTGGCAGTACTGGCAGTTCACGGCCGGGTAGATCGGTTCGACGATCGTGCCCGTGGGATCCGGCTGGGTGCCGTTGAAGTAGAAGTCGGAGCTCGTCGTCGGCAACTGCGTCTGGCCGCCGCGGAACCCGAGGACGACGGGCGCGAGCGAGGCTGCCGTGACGGCTGCGAGGGCGACGGTGACGGCGATGGAGGGGGTGCGCATCGTGGATCGTGGGCTTGGTGGCAACGGGCAGCGCGCGCAGCCTCCTGCGCGACGGATGAAGTCTCGCCCTCAGGTCGGCGATGTCAACGCCCCGCGTGACCGAACTCAGCGATTTTTGTCACCCGACGCCGACCCGGACGGTGCGAGCGCCCGTTCGATCAGGCCGAGAATCCTCTGTTCGGTGGCCTCGTCACGGCCGACGGGCGTCCAGGGCGATCGATCGACCGGCCCTTCGGCGGCTTCGCGGGGCTCGGAGTAGCCGCTCGACAGGCTCGCTGAATACGGGGAGATCCGGTCGCCTGGGGTGTACTGCTGCTCGAGCGACACGATCGCGCGCAGGACCAACGGGCCGCCACCGAGGGCCGCCGGTGCGGTCGGGGCGACCGTCCCCGGCAAGGTCGGTCCGTCCAGCCGTTCGGGCTGCACCAGCACGGATTCGGCACCGACGGGAACCCACGTGAGCCTGACCTGGCGCCGCCGCGGCGACACCGTGTTCGCTGCGGCATCGGACAGGGTCGCGTTGTCGGTGCGCCAGGGTTCCACGAGCGAACCGGCGCGCAGCGGATCCGTGTCGACGATGCCCGCCTCGCGGTCGATCACCGCGCATCGGTAGCCGAGCCGCCCCAGCGTGTCGACGGCCGTCTGCATGGAACGGTCGTACTCACCGGTCGGGATCACCAGCTCGGTCGGGCCCTGCCAGGTCGTGCAGCCCGTGAGGGCGGCGAGGACGAGCATGGCCAAGGCGATCGGTCGCATGGGCCGGACTGTACCTCAGCCCGCCTCGATCCGAGGATCGACGAACCGGTAGAGCAGGTCGACCGCCAGGTTGAGCAGGACGAGCATCGTGCTGTAGCAGAGGACGATCCCCATCACCAGCGTCACGTCCTTCCCGAGCACGCCCTCGACGAAGTGGCGACCGATCCCGGGCACCGCGAACACCTTCTCGACCACGAAGGAGCCGGTCATCGCCGCGGCGGTCGCGGGACCCAGGTACGAGAGCACCGGCAGCAGGGCGTTCTTCATGGCGTGGTGCACGGCGGCGCCGGTCCTCGAGCGGCCCTTGGCCAGGGCCGTCCGCACATGGTCCGACCGCATCTCCTCGAGCATTCCGTACCGCACGAGCCGGGAAATCGCCGCCGCGAACGGCAGGCTGAGGGCAAGCGCCGGCAGGAGCGCGCTGCGCCAGCCGTCCCACGTCGCCACCGGAAACCACTGCAGCCCGGCGCAGAAGATCGCCGAGAGCACCGAGCCCACCACGAATCCGGGCAGGCTGATGCCCACCACGCTCACGCCCTGCCCGAGCGCATCGCCGAGGGAACCCGGTCGAAGCCCCGCGACGATGCCCGCGCCGAGCCCGATGACCAGCGCGAAGACCATCGCGAGCGCACCGAGCGCGATGCTCACGGGTAGGCCCGCAGCGATGATCTCGTTGACCGTCCAGTCGGCGTGGCGGAGGCTCGGGCCGAGGTCGAACGGCCGGTCATGGCGACCCGCCAGCCATGCGAGTCCGCTGGCGCGGTCCAGGTACTGCGCGCCGAAGGCGAGCGGATCGTCCATGGCGTACGAGCGTTCGAAGAGCGCCGTGATCTCCGGCGGCGGGCGACGGCCCTCGCTCTCCATCGGGTTGCCCGGCACGAGCCACATGAGCGTGAACGTCACCGCGAACACCGCAGCGAGCACGAGCGGCAGCTGCAGCAGCCGACGCACCAGCATCGCGCCCGCCGTCATCGCGTCGTCTCCGCGCCGAGCTTCGCGAGCGCCTCGCGCTCCCCGGGCGTGCGCCGGTGCATCCGCCAGAATTCGTCCTCGAGCATCGGCTGGTGGCTCACGCCCGCGAGCGATGCCGGATCGACCATGTAGACCGCACTGAGCTGGCACAGCGGCAGCACCGGGACATCCTCGTCCATGAGCAGCGACTCGGCGCGCGAGAGGATGCCCAGCCGCCGCTGCGGATCCTGCGTCGCGGCGGCTTCGCGCAGCATGGCGTCGTACTCGGGGTTCGAGTAGCCGCGGTCGTTGTTCCCGTTGCCCGACTCGAGCAGCTCGAGGAACGTCAGCGGGTCGGCGTAGTCCCCGTACCAGTTCCCGCGGGCGATCATGAACTTGCCCTGCTTGAGGTCGTCCTTGAAGAACTTCGTGTCCTTGCCGACGAGCTGCACATCGACCCCGAGCGTCGAGCGCCACATGTCGCGCAGGGCGAGGGCGATGAGCTTGTAGCGGTCCACGCTCACCGAATAGAGCAGCGTCACGGCAGGGAACGGCGTGCCCGCGGCATCCTCGGGCATCCCGTCGCCGTTGCGGTCGGACCAGCCCGCGGCCGCGAGTT
>Ga0192647_103029_pt1 | contig 10235 bp, 11 predicted proteins | sample LauGreFa1BDMLBSN_2_FD_133046 | JGI IMG/M metagenome (GOLD analysis project Ga0192647, IMG submission 133046) | Freshwater lake microbial communities from Lake Michigan, USA - Fa13.BD.MLB.SN - reassembly | ecosystem: Environmental > Aquatic > Freshwater > Lake | place: Lake Michigan, USA...
TACATCAGACCATGCTCGCTCTCGCGATACACGGCAACGCCTACATTTATGCGCCACGCACCACAGGTGGTCTGCCATCAGAGATGCGCAACATTCACCCACGCGATATCAAAAATCTTGAATACTCAGATGATGGCTCGATCGAGTACACACTGCGCAACAAGACCGTGCTCACTAGCAAAGACATCAGAGCGATTCACTGGCTGCTGCTACCGAATCAGATGGTCGGTATCTCGCCACTCGAAGCGATGCGCAACACGATCGGCATGTCTATCGCGATGGATAGATTTCTTGCACAGTTCTACGGTGAAGGCGGTACACCGTCGAGCGTGCTAGAGACCGACACGACGATCACACCTGAGCAGGCACAAGTGCTGCGTGACACATGGGAAGACTCGCATGTGCGACGACGCAAACCTGCTGTGCTGACAGGCGGCCTAAAGTGGCGGCCTATCACGACCAGTGCAGCAGACATGCAGATGCTGGAACATCGTGAAGCGATCGTCAGAGATATCTCTCGCGTCTACCGCATACCGCTACATCTCATCAACGGCACAGGTGGCGACTCACAGACATATCAGAACATCGAGTCATCAGGTATCAACTTCGTGCGCTACACACTACTTCCGTTCATGCGACGACTGGAAGATGCACTGAGCGAGATGCTTCCACTGACACAACGAGTCAGGTTCAACGCAGACGAGTTCCAACGAGCAGACCTGATGACGAGAGTGAAGGCTCAGCAGATACAGATCGTCTCTGGCACACTGTCACCGAACGAAGCACGCGAACAAGAGAACCGTGAGCCGTATGATGGCGGCGATACTTTCGTCGCACCATCGACGACACCGCCGGTCGGCACAGATACGACACCGCCAGAGAAATGATGCCATGATCTCGACTTCTGTGACAGTGACTAATGCACCGACTCTCATCGTGCCTAAAGATGACAAGCCGCGCACCGTCTATCTGCACAACAGCGCAGGAACTACGATCTACATCGGCGGCTCAGCCGTGACGACGACGAACGGCTACCATCTCGGCAACGGCGAATCACAAGATCTATTCGTACCGACGAACGAGCAGGTGTATGGCATCGTCGCGTCTGGCACACATGCCATCAAAGTTCTGACACCTGATCTCGACTGATATGCCATACGGAATCTCACAAGAGCAGAGTGACTGCGCAGGCTGGGCGACGGTAAAGCGCGAGACCGATGGCTCATATACCACTATCGGTTGCCACGAAACTAAACAAGATGCAGTCGATCAGATGGTCGTCGTATCTTTGAGCGAAGATGTCGAGCCACTAGGCGAGATCAGACAGGAAGATGAGACAGATATGACCGAGCAGACGACTAGAGCACTGGCATCAGGTGACTTCGTTTCATGGGATTCATCAGGCGGCCGTGCTCGTGGCCGTATCGTGCGCATCGTCACAGGTGGCGATCTGAACATTCCTGATAGCAGTTTCACTATCACAGGCACAGAAGACGACCCTGCAGCACTGATCAGGCTCTACAGAGAGACCGATGATGGCTGGTCTGCCACAGATACACTCGTCGGCCACAAGTTATCGACCCTGACACCGATCGCAGACCTGCGTGCATCGAGCATGAAAGCGACCCGAAACGAAGAGTTTATCGCCGCTATTGACGCAGTTATGGCGATATTGACACAGGTGAAGTCGTCATACGAGTCAGAAGAAACCGAAGAAGAAGAGACCGAAGCAGAAGATGAGATAGACGAGTCAGAGCAGATGACCGGCGACGAGTATCGCGCAGTTGATCTATCTGCACCAGAGTTCATGCGCGAGTCTGCTCGACGCGGCCTGAGACTGCACGAGCAGGGTCTATCTGGTGACGGTCTGATGCCTGCGACAGTGGCAGATGCACGACGCATGGCCGACGGTGAGATTAGTGAAGCCAAGTGGCGAAAGATACCTGCATGGATAGCACGACACATCGGCGATCTCAGTGCAGTGGAAGGCGACGAGATCACAGCAGGTCTGGTCGCGATGCTGCTCTGGGGCGGCGGCTCGACACGCGAGTCAGCAGAGCGTGCTCAGGCATACGGCGAGCGCATCATCAAACAACTAGATGACGAGCAGACTAGATGCGCAGATAGTAGTGCATCAGATAAGATCACGGCCATGAGCATCGAGAGAGCAGACAGAGAGCATCGCTGGTGCATCACTGGCGCAGATGAGCGTCGTGTCGCATATACCACTCTCGAAATGCGAGAGATCGGCGACGGCAACACGCTAGTCGGATACGCCGCAGTCTTTGACTCACCATCTGAACCGATGCCGTTCACAGAGTATGTGAAGCGTGGCGCGTTTACCAAGACGATCAAAGATGGTGCAGATGTACGACTACTCATAGATCATGAAGGTGTTCCACTCGCACGCACTAAATCAGGAACGCTCAAACTCGAAGAAGATGAGCGCGGCCTGAAGGTATCAGCCGATCTCGACCCTGCCAACCCTGACGCTGCACGAGTCATCTCGGCCATGCGTCGCGGTGATCTGAGCCAGATGTCGTTCGCGTTCCGCACAATCAAAGATTCATGGTCAGATGATCGCACCGTCAGAGAACTCAAAGAAGTGCAACTATTCGATGTCAGTGTCGTCACCTTCCCTGCCTACGAGCAGACGATGGCAGAGTTGCGCGAACTAAAAACTGATGCTAATCTGACACCGGCGACTGACATCTCTGTGCGCAAGGCACAGATCATGTTGGCTCGTCACCGCTAGTCAGCCGACTCGCAGCCGACCACTCAGGTCACTGAGCGAGCCACTGAGATCATCATCGACATCTCACCAAAGGATTACAACATGACCTACTCAAAGCAACTCATCGAGAAGCGTGACGCTGAACTCGCAAAAGCAGATGCACTCGTCGCTGCAGCAGCAGCCGAATCGCGTGCACTCACCACAGAAGAAGACTCACAGGTCGTCTCGACACTCGACATCGTGCGCGATCTCGACGAGCAAATCAAACGACATGCAGAACTCGAAGCACGCAACGCGGCAGCAGCAGAAGCACGCAAAGCATCAGGCATCGAGACAGTAGTGTCACAGACATCTATCAAGTCTGAGCCACGCACCTACTCGCCACAGGCAGACACATCGTTCGTGCGCGACGCATACGCTGCACAGTTCTCAAACGACTATCAGGCCAAAGAGCGTCTCGCTCGCCACATGAACGAAGAGCGCATCGAGCGTCGTGATGTGACAAGCGCAAACTTCGCTGGTCTCGTCGTGCCACAGTTCCTGACCGATCTCGCCGCACCGTTCGCTCGTGCAGGCAGGCCGTTCCTTGACCAAGCACGCAAGCACCAACTGCCAGATGCAGGTCTCACGATCAGCATCAGCAAAGTGACGACAGGCTCAGCGACAGCAGTACAGACAGAAGGTGCTGCAGTTCAAGAGACCAACATGGACGACACGAAACTCGATGTGTCAGTCGTGACTGTCGCTGGTCAGCAGAATGTCAGCCGTCAGGCGATCGAGCGCGGTACAAACATCGACTCACTCGTCATGGCTGATCTCGTCAGCGCATACCACACCAACCTTGACTCACTTAATGTGACCACATCAGCGACATCGCTGACCAATGTGATCACACAGGTCGTCACATACACAGACGCATCACCAACAGTCGCCGAACTGTACCCAAAGATTTTGGACTGCGTGCAAAGAATTCAGACGAACTTCTTCGCCGGCCCGAACTTTATCCTGATGCACCCACGCCGACTCGCCTTCATCTTGGCTGCAGTCGATGATCAGAAGCGACCACTCGCAGTGCCAGTGCCGAACTTCAACGGTCAGCCTGCGTTCGCTTCGGGCAACGGTGCGCCAGTGTACGGCAACAGCGGCTACACGATCGTTGGCTTGCCAGTGATCACTGACGCAAATGTCATCACGACCAACGGTGCAGGTTCAAACGAAGATGTGATCATCGTCGGCAACACTCAGGAAGCCCACTTGTTCGAGCAGGGTTCAGGCGAGCCGATGATGTTGCGCTTCGAGCAACCGAAAGGTGCTGAACTCGACATCACGATGGTGGTGTACGGATACAGTGCATTTACAGCCAACCGCTACCCAAATGCGTTTGCGCTCGTAGGTGGAACTGGTCTCATCACACCGTCGTTCTAACTTCTAGTGTCAGTGCACTGCAGACGATCTCTGCAGTGCACTGATAACATGCAGACATGACAGCACACTCGAAGCACATCAACGCACTACTCGTCGAGCGTGTCGGATATGAGCGGCGCGGTCTGACAGATCGCGTGCGACAGATCGACGACGCACTGCGCGAACTCGGCTATGAGCATGACTATCTGACAGAGACAGCCACGATCACACCTGACACAGAGAGAGCGATCAAACCTAAAGCACGCAAACGCACGAAAGGCTGAGCATCATGGCCATCACCAACGGCTATTGCACACTCGCAGAAGTAAAGGCCGCGATGCGACTCACCGACTCGGTAGATGACACACTGCTAGAGAACTCGATCGAAGGTGCATCACGACGAATCGACGGCTACTGTGGCCGCTTCTTCTATCAGACCACACAGACAGTGACCTTCTATGCGACGAACGCCTACAGACTCGCGACCCGTGACCTAGTATCTGTCACCACGCTGAAGACCGATAACAGTGGCACAGGCGTGTTCACTACCACATGGACTCTGAACACTGACTACATCTTTGAGCCGCTCGATGCCGTACTACAGACGCGACCATACAACGCAATCGCCGCCACAGGTGGCAAAACCTTCCCTTTATATACGCCACCAGACCCACCGACGACACAGATCGTCGGCGTATGGGGCTGGCCGTCAGTGCCTGACGATGTGCGAGAAGCGTGTGTGCTGCTGTCGATGCGACAGTTCGCACGCTACAACGCCGCGCTCGGCGTGCTCGGCTTCGCAGATATGGCGATCACAGTGCGTGCAGTAGACCCTGATGTGCGTGACCTGCTCTCACCATATCGCCTACTAGGTGTCGCCTGATGCCTGCGACAGTCTCGCAGGTGATGACAGGTCTCGCGACACGGCTCGGCACGATCAGCGGCCTGCGCACCTATACCTATATGCCCGATCAACTGAATCCACCTGTCGGCTTCCCGATCATCGAGTCAGTCGATTACCACAAGGCGTTCGCCGGTGGCGATGTGCAGATGCGATGCTCAGTGTTCGTCATCGTCGGCAGATATGTCGATCGCACAGCACACACAGCACTCGACGGCTATCTCTCATACTCTGGCGCGACATCTATCAGAGCCGCGATAGAAGGCGATCGCACTCTCGGCGGTGTAGCAAAGACACTGATCGTCGAGTCTGGTCTGAACATTTCGGCGGTATCGGTTGCCGAAAGCGAGTTCCTGCAAGTACAGTGCTCAGTGATAGTGCACGCATAGAAAGGCTCACGATGACGACATACAGAATCACTAGCGACAGATGTTCACTCGGTCAGATCGGTGACTCGATCACAGCCGATGATCTCGCTGGTCTCAACATCGACGCGCTGATCGACGGTGGATTCATCACAGCAGCGAGTGCTAAAGTTTCTAAACAAGACATCAAAGAAAGCGATAAATAAACATGGCCGTTCTAGTTCTCACAGATGCTTCCATCACCATCAACTCAGTCGCTCTCAGCGACCACGCAAACTCGGTCACTCTCAATTATGAGAAAGACAGTGTTGAAGTGACTGCGTTCGGAATGACAGGCCACAAGTTCACTGGCGGTTTGCAAAACAACTCGCTCGACATCGAACTCATGCAGGACTTCGCGGCAGCAAATGTTGAAGCGACACTATTCCCGCTCGTCGGCACTCAGACCACTGTGGTCATCAAACCGACATCTGGTGCAGTAAGCGCGACGAATCCGTCTTACACTCTTTCCGACACCTTCCTGACAGCGCATACACCTGTCGCCGGTGCAGTTGGCGAGTTAGCGATGACTTCCATCAGTTTCACTGGCGGCACACTCGTCAAAGCCACATCATAAATCACTAACTATCGAAGGGAAGTCATATGAAGATGGCACTCAGAGTGCACTACACAGACGGTGAGAAGCGAGATGTCGAAGCAAAGTTCGCTGACTTCGTATCATTCGAGCGCACATGGCAACGCAGTGTCGCACGATTCGAGACAGAGATCAGACTCACTGATCTGGCATGGCTCGCATGGTCGGCAGAGACACGCGCAAAGAACACGACAGCCAAGTTTGACCCTGACTGGATACAGACAGTCGAGCAGGTCGAGATCGCAGAAGGCTCAAGTGATATCCCTTTGGCGACGACTCAGCCCACTGGCTGATCTGCTCGCTCGCGGTAGAGACAGGAATCGCACCATCGGTGCTGCTCGACGAGTCAGAGATGACTCTAAACACGATGCTCAGAGTCGTAAAGGCACGCAACAAGAAACGGTCGCAGTCGCGACGCAGGTGATCTGATGGCACAGGAACGCTTCGAGATCAAAGGCCAAAAAGATCAGTTCGGGAAGATCGAGATCGTAAACTACACGCAGTTCATCAAAGGTATAAAAAAGGCGGCTGACGATGGATACAGCGAGTCGATCATCGCGAAAGCAAACGAAGAAGTAGCGGCCATCATCATCAGGCGTGCGAACCAGATCGCATCGACGAAGATGGAAAAGAAGGCTGCCGCGAGTCTCGTAAAGTCATCTAGCAAACTGCGCGTCGCTGTCACCGGCGGTGGCAAGGCTGTGCCGTACTTCGGCGGTGCGAACTTCGGTTCATATCGTGACACTCGTCGTCTGATCAAAGCACCGAATGTGCGCGGTCGGCGTAGTCGTGCGACTCTAGTGCGTCATGGCGAAGACATAGATGTGGTGGTGAAGCGTGTCGAGAATCAGAGTGTGACATCGTCAGGCAAGACGATCTCAAAGCGTCTCGGCGGCCAGAAGGTAGACATCGCACGCACGAAGTCAGGCGGTGTCAAAGTAATCAAAGGCTGGAATCAGTTCAAAGAATTTAAGAAAGGGCAAGACTTCTTCCTATATCGTGCAGTCAGTAAAGAAGAGAGACACATCACCATGCTCTATCAGACTGCGCTCGATAGGGTCACAGGCGAAGCGTTCAGCGATTAGACTCTCGGCATCATGGCAGGCGCACGCAAACTAACGCTAGAGATATTCGGCAAGGCGACGAGTGCTGTCAAGGCTCTGGGTGAGACTGGCAGTGCGGCTGTCAGCATGGGCAGTAAGGTCGCGAGTGCTCTGCCATCACTGAAGACGATCGGTATCGCAGGCGCGGCGGCGTTTGCCAGTGTCGCGGCTGGTGCATATAAAGCAGTTCAGGCGGCGGCCGAAGATCAGAAGTCTTTCAAACTGCTAGAAGGGCAACTCAGATCGACTGTCGGTGCTACTGATGCACAGGTCGCAGGTGTAGAAAAGCAGATCAGCGCGATGATGCGTGCAACGGGAATCGCCGATGACCAGTTGCGGCCTGCGTATGCGTCGTTGGTTCGTGGCACATCGAGCCTGACTGACAGCACTCAGTTGATGCAACTCGCACTCGATGTGAGTGCAGGCACTGGAAAAGATGTCGCCGCAGTCGCCGAAGGTTTATCGAAAGCCTACAACGGGAACATGGGTGCACTCGTCAAACTCGGCATACCACTCGACGAAAACATCAAAAAATCTAAAGACAGCAAAGCAGCACTAGACCAACTCTCACAGACTTTCGCAGGGCAGGCAGATGTCGCAGCAGATACCTTCTCAGGTCGTCTGCAGATCATGCAGACCAGTCTCGGCGAAGTCACAGAGTCAGTCGGCTACGCGCTACTTCCTGCACTGACATCGACTGTCGGCTTCGTCACCGACAAGGTTCTGCCCACTCTCGGCCAGTTCTCTGACGCGCTGACCACAGGTGGTCTCGAAGGCGGCCTGCGATTCATCGCGACGAAGATCAAAGAGACTGCACCACAGGTCATCGGTGCACTGCTCGACTTCATCAAGATGGCAGGCGAGTGGATTCGATCAGTTGGCTTCCCGTTGTGGGTCGAGTATGTGCAGTTTTTGGCGACCGCGATCACCGGCTGGATACGGCCACGCATACCGATCATCATCGAGCAGGTAAAGCAGTTAGTGCGAGCGATGGTGGACTGGCTGCTGAACACTGGTCTGCCGTTCCTAGTTGAGAAGGTACAGAAGTTAGGTGATGCGATCGTCGGCTGGATAGGTAAAGCGGCGCGAGAGATACCGCACCAACTGGTCACATTTCTAGGCACGATTGCGCAGTGGCTGCTGTCGAACGCTGTGCCGAAACTCGCTGAACTCGGCGGCAAACTACTGGTCTCTCTGATCAAGTGGACTTTCACGCTAGGCAAAGACCTGATCGTCGGTCTCGGTGGTGCGATCGTCGCACTCGTAGCGGCTCTACCGAATCTATTCAAAGGTTTCTTCGTCGGTCTCGGCAAGATCGGTCTAGCGGCTGTCGGCTTTTTCATGGATAAGTTCAAGGGTCTGGCTCGTGCCATCGGCCAACTCGCGATAGATGCAGTGAACTTCCTGATCGACAAGTTCAACGAAATCCCTATTATCCCGAACATACCGCGCATCACAGTCGATCTGAAGAAGGCGCAGAGTCAGATGGGTCTGACAGCAGACGAACTGCAGACCGTCTCGACAGGTATGGCTCGATTCAGTGACGCAGCCGAGACAGCAAAGACGAAGACATCGAGCCTGACCACAGGTGTGCAGGGCATGAATCTGTCGCTCGCTGGTGGTGCTGGTGCTGGTGGCGGCGCAAAGAAGGCGACTGATGATGCGAAGAAGGCTCTAGATACCTACATCACGGCGATGCGTGCGGCTACTACTGCATCGAAGGCTGTGGCTGATGCTCAGAAGGCTGTCACTAAATCGCAGAGTGATCTGCTCAAAGCGACGGCGGCTGTCGCCGAAGCACAGAAGAAGTTTGACCTTATTACTAAGGGATACGGTAAAGGGTCGAAGAAGGCGACTGATGCTGAGCGTGATCGTGCGAAAGCACAGCGCGATCTAGAGCGTGCAGGGTACGGTCTAGAAGGTGCGGTGAAGGCCGTCAAAGACGCTGAGACGAAACTGGCAGACCTGCGCAAAGACCCTGATGCGACACCTGAGATGATCAGAGAAGCAGAGATCGCTCTCGCTGAAGCCAAACTGTCTGTGGCCGATGCGACTGATGCACAGATCGAAGCGACCGAAGCACTCGCGAAGGCTGAGACGCTACTCGACGAGATAGTAAACGGTGCGAAGGAAGGCTCAGAGACCTACACCGATGCACTCAAAGAACTGACCGAAGCGAAAGATCGTGAAGTCGAAGCGACAGATCGTGTGACGGAAGCGATCGAGCGTGAGACAGAAGCGAAGCAGAAGTTGGCTGACGCTGAGCGCGAACTGCAGGAAGTGCGACGAAAGACTGCTGACTCGATAGAGCGTGAAGGCGACGCGATTCTCGCAGGCACGAAGACTGTCACGAGCGGTGGCGGCACTGGTGGTGGCGGTATCGTCGGCATGCCGACACAGGCTGAACTCGATCAGATAGGTCGTATCGGTCGCGGTGACTTCTCAGGTATCGACTTCGGCAACATCACGATTCCATCACTGGAAGACCTGCTCGGTGGCGGTCTCGGTGTACCGATGGCGACAGGTGGCATCGTCACACGGCCGACGAGCATCATCGCCGGTGAACGCGGCGCGGAAGCGATCATACCTTTAGATCGACTAGGTGGCATGGGTACAGAGATCAACATCACAGTCAATGCAGGCATGGGCACAGACGGCCAGATGGTAGGCAACGAGATAGTGCGTGTGCTCAAACAATATGAGCGACTGAACGGCTATCTGCCACTCACTGCTGCTGCTGTGGTCTAGTCATGGCGACAACTCTCGTCTATGGTGAGCAGATACAGGTGCTCTGCGAACTGGGCTTCCCTGCAGAGCCGTTCACGCTCGACGATGCCAGTCTCGGTGTACTCGATCAGAACTATCTAGATGGCACACTGCTCGGCGTAGATGTCGCAGAGTATGTGATGGAAGCCACGATAAATCGTGGTCGCTCAGACGAGTTCGAGACATTTCGTGCAGGCACATTCAGCATGCGGCTCATCGACAACGAGCGACAGTTCGACCCACTGAACACTTCGTCACCGTACTATGACATCGCCACAGGCAAGTCAGGTGTGACACCGAGACGCAAAGTGACTGTGCTATCTGGTGG
>Ga0192647_103032_pt1 | contig 10230 bp, 6 predicted proteins | sample LauGreFa1BDMLBSN_2_FD_133046 | JGI IMG/M metagenome (GOLD analysis project Ga0192647, IMG submission 133046) | Freshwater lake microbial communities from Lake Michigan, USA - Fa13.BD.MLB.SN - reassembly | ecosystem: Environmental > Aquatic > Freshwater > Lake | place: Lake Michigan, USA...
ATGATGTTTTTATTCATCCACCGGGTTGGATTGAATCCGCTGCTTTTGAATCCCAAAGGCTGATAAAAATGTTTTAAAACATAAGCATCCAGCAATAGACCTGAAACAGCTTTGACAATATCTCCGAGTAAAATAAAATCATTGTCGCTGTATACGTAGGTCTTTTTTGCATCAACAGGGGAATTGGCAATTCTTTTATACATGGTGTCTTTCCATGCAGTTTTTAAATAGAGTGAATCATCCACTTTGATCGCATAGTCAGCACTGGACTTTTTACTCAAGAACCCAGGCAATGCCTTCATGGTTATACTGTCGGAGATTTCTTTATAAAAAGGGATCCACGCTTTGAGTCCCGCTTGATGCAGCAGTATGTCCTTGATCAAGATATTTTCCTTGTCAGTGCCCTTGGTCCACTGCAAATAATCACCCAATGTTTTATTCAGAGCGATTTTCTTTTCATCATATAATTTCATGATGGCCAACGTGGTTGCACATATTTTCGTTACAGAGGCCATGTCGTACACAGATTCTTGTGATATGGGATCTTTCCCGGTATAACTCATCGAGCCATATGTTTTTTGCATCACTATTTTTCCGTCTTTCAATGCGAGCAAAACCATACCAGGTGCTGCTTGTTGGTTGATGGCATCATTGATGATAGAGTCTATTTTTATTTGCTTTGTCTCCATTTTCAAAGCTGTTGTCGGCACCTGATTTTTCAATTGTATTCCAGCACCGTAGGGCAGTGAGGGACAAACGGAAACAGGAAGTTGTCCTTCTGATCCAATCTCACCTTTGATCAATCTGGCTGCAACGGTATGTGTGATGGGATCATCATCGTATGCCAATATGATGTTTTTGGTATCACAATAACTTTTTGCGGCATAGGGATTTCCAAAAACGAAGAGATTGGTTGGCATGGAGGCAGATAGTTGCTGTATCAATGAGATCACCGCCGGACTCATATTGAAATTATTTGCCGGGTATCTGGGCAGTTCGTGAATGGCAATGATTGTTTTGCTGTAGTTCTTATTTAATTGTTCAAACAGTGCATTTGCCTGCTCTTGTGATTTGGTATTGTCAAACACAAATACATCGGCATTGTATGCTTTTCTCATCTCTGCAGCAAACTGCGTTTGCTGGTTTTTGCCTATTTCAACAAGCGCATAGTTGGATCCTGGATTTTTTAACAGGGGGAAAGACGAGGGGTCTTCATATTTACCAACTGTAATTGTTTTCTCAGCAACTTCCTGTTTGAGGGCATTGCTTTTTGCATTTAGTTTTTCTGCAAGATGGCTTGTATCAACCGCCTTCCAATGATGGAGTCCGGTGCTATATTTCGTTTCCAATACTTTTTGTGCATGTGCTTCGATTTCTTGCCAGGTAATTCTTTTGTCGGCGATGGCCTGTTTTACTTTGCCAATCACTTTTTCTACATCACCAGGAAGGCAAAGCATGTCATTTCCTGCAATAAGCGACTCCACACCAGCTGCTCCATCTGGGAATTCAGCAGCAACTCCTTTCATTTCAAGTGCATCTGTGAAGGTGATGCCTTTGAAGCCCATTTCACCTTTCAATAAACCAGTTACTGCATTCGATGAAATAGACGTAACATGGTTTTTAGAAGTATCGATTGCAGGAACAAACAAGTGGCCTACCATGGCGCTTCCAATACCAGCTTCAAATAATTTTTTGAAAGGGTAAAGTTCAAGGTTGTCCAATTGATTTCTTGATTTGCTGATCAATGGTGCTGCAAGATGAGAATCAACATCCACATCTCCGTGTCCGGGGAAATGCTTCGCACTGCCCATGATACCCGCATCACGCATGCCAAGCATATATTGGATGGCCCAATTGGCAACTTTGTATTTGTTTTCACCGAATGAACGGTCGTTGATTACGGGATTGTTGGGATTGTTGTTCACATCTGCCACTGGTGCAAAATTGATTTGGATACCAGCCAGTTTGCATTGCTCTGCCACCCATTGTCCATATCGGTAAACAACCGATGAGTCTCGCAATGCACCCAGCATCATCATTTTTGGAAGATTCGCTACACTGTCCATGCGCATGCCCACACCGGTTTCACCGTCAATTGCAATCAGGATAGGTGTTTTGGCAATGGATTGAAAGTAGTTCACCAATGCAGCTTGCTTAACTGGTCCCCCTTGAAACAAGCAAATGCCACCAATATTGTATTTTTTGATGTCGCGTTCGACAGTCGTGTCGTAAAAACTGACTATTCTCGTTCTTGTATCAATTGAAGAAAGCCGCACCATGATCAGCTGAGCGATCTTTTCTTCAGGTGACAATGTTTTTAAAATACTGTCTGCCCATTTTTTTGCATCTTGTCCGTTTACCCATGCTGCGCATACCAAAAACAAGGCCGCCAGGGTTGATTTTCTCCATAACATACCGATCCGTTTTGTTACATTTGCAGGCTTAAGTTACAACTAATCAATCATCGAATTGGAAATTGTTTCATGCCAGATTTGATCCATTTATTGCCTCCTCATATTGCCAATCAAATTGCCGCTGGCGAAGTCATTCAGCGTCCCGCCAGTGCCGTAAAGGAATTGTTGGAGAATGCAGTTGATGCAGGTGCAACCCATATTCATTTGATTGTTCAGGATGCCGGCAAATCGTTGATTCAAGTGGTTGACAATGGCAAGGGAATGTCTGGTACGGATGCCAGAAATGCATTCGAGCGACATGCTACTTCTAAAATTCAATCCATCGAAGATTTGTACAAGATAAAGACGATGGGATTCAGGGGAGAGGCGCTTGCATCTATCGCATCCGTTGCACAGGTGGTTTTAAAAACAAAAAGGGCGGAGGATGAAATAGGTACAGAAATTGAAATAGAGAACAGCAAGCCATTGAGACAAGAACCCTGTGCATGTGAAAATGGCACTTCCATTGCCATGAAAAATCTTTTTTTCAATGTTCCTGCCAGAAGAAATTTTTTAAAGAGCAATCCAGTTGAACTAAAACATATTACTGATGAATTCATTCATGTTGCATTGTCTTTTCCGCAGATCAGTTTTCAGCTGACAAGCAATGGGCAGGAAGTATTTCATCTCACTGCTGGCACCTTGAAACAAAGAATTGTTCAATTGATGGGTAACAGCTTCTCCAACAAGTTGGTGCAGGTTGCTGAAAAGACAGATTATCTGGATATCAATGGATTCATTGGCAAGCCTGAAACAGCTAAGAAAACCAGGGGTGATCAGTATTTGTTTGTCAACAACCGGTTTATAAAAAATGCATATTTGAATCATGCGGTAATCAGTGCATACGAAGAATTATTGCCTCCAAACAGCTTTCCGTTTTTTGCCATCTTCATTGATCTAGATCCTGCGCATGTCGATATCAATGTGCATCCCACCAAGCAGGAAATCAAATTTGACGATGAAAAAATTATTTATGCGTTTGTAAAAGCTGCCATGCGTCACGCACTTGCTCAATACAGTGTTTCTCCTGCACTCGATTTTTCATTGGATGCCAACATCCAACAGTTGGATGCAGTTGCCAAGCCATTTACCAGCACAAAACAGGAAGAAACCAAATCAGCCGGATTGTACAAATCATTTATTGATCGCCATCAGGCACATAAAATAGAGAGTACCAGTAACTTGCGTGACTGGAAAGATTTTTTTGAGCCTCATACTAAAGCAAATACTTCTCAAGATCAATCATTTGATTTCAATCAAACTACCAAGCAGGCTATCTCAAATCAGATTCCTGATGCATTGAGTATAATGGAAGGATCAGATCCTGTTCAGTTGCATCTCTCTTATATTGTTTTTGATCAGCCTCGTGGCGTGACTCTCTTGCATCAGCAATTGGCGCATCAACAAATTCTTTTTGAACAATTCAATGCTGCCTGGACAGGCAAGGCATTGTCCATACAGCAGGAATTGTTTCCTCAGACCATTCAATTTTCACCTGCTGATTATCAATTGATGTCAGATATATTGCCTGATTTGTTGCAATTGGGCTATCAGCTCGAACCATTTGGTTTGCATACGTATGTTTTGCAGGGCGCTCCTGCAGATTATCCGCAAGAGAATCATCTTTCAGTGATTGAAATGATTTTGGAGGATGTCAAAACAAGTACTTCTACATTGCATCAGTCCTACAAAGAGCGGATTGCCAAAACGATGGCCAGAAAACATGCTTATAAAGTGGGCACTAAACTGGATGTTCGCATCATGCGTGAAATCGTTGATCAGTTGTCTCGTCTTCCCAACTACCAGACCCATTTTGATGGGAAGCCACTCTTCGTGGAGGTTAAAAAAGATTACCTCAATAATATCTTCGGTATTTGATCAGAGTGTTTTTAGAAACGCAGCAATTTTGTTTCTGACAGAGGCACTGGTGGTAAAATGGTTGTTCACCATCACTGAAAATGCCAGCCATTTTTTCTTTTTACTCAGGTAAAATCCACTCAAACAAACGACGCCATTCAGCGTACCTGTTTTTGCGAGAATGTATTCACTGTTTTTGCGTGGATACATCTTGAGATTGGCACTGCTTGCACCTGGCATGATGTTCTTGACCCGATCCCATCCAAATTCGTCTTTCATTTTTTGAAGGATCGTTATCATGTCCTCGGGACTGAATAAGTTGTATCTGCTCAGACCGCTGCCATCCACCCATTTGGGTTGTTGAGGCAAATCTGATAGATCGGTTTTCAGGATTGCTGCAATGGCAGCCGCCTCATCCATTTTATTCAACCGCAACTGACTTACCATTTGTATACACATGTCAGCAAAAAAATTATCACTACGGTCCATCATATCCTTCAGCAAACTGTCTGTCGATTGAGAAGTGATCAAGGTAGAAGGCTTGCTGGAAGCAAGTGTAAGCATGGGCTCCTCTGCAATTAAAATTGTTTTATGCAGTGTGTCATGCATCAATTCAAGCGCTGATGTCAATCCATTTGTTACAAATGGTACAATCAAACTGGCAGTATTTTCTTTTCCCTCATGCAGCACGAAAATATTTTTGTCTATTGCTCTTTCAACCTGAAATTTAGTTGTTGGAACTCCCATGTTGACGTTCCAGTTGATTTCGGGGATTGAGTACATGAAAAGATCTGTAGTATCTGAGGGGTGTGTTGGATTTTCCTTCTTTGATTTTTCCAAATACCATTGCAATTGGTTGCCATATATTGGGAACGCACTTCTTTCTATCATATAATCCTCTGCATAATCCTCCCAGCTCCATCCTGCTCCCCATTTGGAGCTGAACCAGTTGCCGGAATGAATGTAGAGTGGTTTTTTTGCAGTTTTCAAATAATCAAACAGTGGATGAACATTGAATTTGTGGTGTAAAAAACTTGGATCGCCGGTTGGTGTTATCAACAGCGCTGTGTCCAAATTAGTGATGTAGGCAGCAGGTAAACGGGAAGGCAAATGTTTCATTGCAGCATAGCAGCTCACAATTTTTGTATTGCTTGCAGGTGTAAAAAGTTTGTCCGATTGAAACTGATAGATCCATTTTTTATCCTGAAGATCCTGAACAGCAATTCCAATATGTGCTCTCGACAGTGTTGAGTCTTTTAGAAGAAAACGATTCGCTGATGTATTGACTCTTGAGCTGATGGAGCAGGACTGAAAAATTATTGCCAGCGCTAAGGTAATTATACAAGTATACTTTAGATTCATCATAATATCTTATGTAGTGTCAACCGCCAACCGTCAACTGTTAACTGTCAACTGTTAACTGTCAACCGCCAACACTTAACTCCTCTCCTGCAACCTCAACCATCTCTCCGGCAGTTCATTGTTTCCGGCAATATTGAAATCGCTCTCAGCACATGGAACATATTTTCCATCTGGCATCTTCATCCACCATCTTCCGGTTTTTCTGCTTTTCAAAAAAGTCGTTTCAATAGCTGCAAACTCAAGGTGACATTCAATGAACATGTCTCTTTCATTGAGGCTTGCCTCTGTTCTTCCATATTGTACGCCATCTATGTAATACCAAATCATTTGAGAGATTTGTTTTGCAAGATTCAGTTGAGGATCTCTTTTTTTATGGTAGCCATAAATGCCCAAGGCTTTTAAACGGTCGCTCATGCCTGCAAATTTCATGAGCGTGCAGGCCTCTTCACCGTTGAATCCATTTGGACTGCTGCCGTCCCAAAAGGTTGCAGCACCGAGGGCGGCAACATCAAACATCATCATATCGCTGCTTCGGAAAGCAGGTTCCATTTCTTCAATATTCTCCTTCACTTTTCCCAGGCGATGGCAGTCAAATCTTAGTTTATCCATCGTTTCTAACATGTGCGGATGGATATAATAGCTTTGGAATCCTATGTGATTGTAGTGTCTGATAAAATTAGGGTCACCTGTCAGCAATTCCATCAAAAAATTCTTTGATCGAACAGGATTGTCGAGTGAAAGATCAATATAAGCATCGATGCCGGTCACTTCGATGATTTTATTCATTTCTCTGTAAGCCTCGTAAACAGCCAGGCTCAGGTCGTGCGACCCGCCGATGAGTAGAAAAATTTTATTTTGCTGGATGATCTCTTTTGCAACTGTTTTAATGGCAGCGTAGGTATCTGCTACATGCATTCCAATTTTAATTTTTCCAATATCTGCCAGTTGGATTTGCTTGTGCCAGTTGTAAAGTGAATAGAGTTCTTTTCTGATTGCATCTGTTTCAGCTGAGGCAGTTCCCAATTGTCCATCACCTCTTAATTCATCGCATGTTGCAATGACGATATCAGCATGGGTGAGGTCGGGAAATTCATCCTGAAAAATTTCAATTGATTTTCCAATTTGCCCCTCTTTCAAATCACCATCTTCGAGGATCAGCGCGAGATCGACGGGATCCAGAAAATCCACGATGCTTTCAAATGCCATGTTCCAATATTTCAGCAAACCTACTTAATCTTGGGATAATGGATGCATCGCAAAATCCATGGTCTACGATGGGTAGGAGAACCTGCTATTTGTTATCTTCGCAACATGGAGAAAATTCTCGAAAGCATTGAATTGTACTCAAAAGAAATCAATGCATTTACTGCAACCGATGCAGAGGGATTGGAGCAATTCAGAATAAAATTTCTGGGTGTAAAAGGCATCGTAAAATCCCTGATGGGAGAAATGCAGCATATTCCAGCTGATCAAAAGAAGTCATTCGGACAAATCATGAATGGCTTCAAGCAGCTTGCAGAAAACAAGTATAACAGCGAAAAAGATAGTATTGCGGTTGGCTCGTCTGCTACTGCATTTAATTTGGATGCAACATTGCCGGGTATTCCCATGGCTTCTGGAAGCAGACATCCTGTAACACTGATGCGCAATAAAATTGTGGAAATTTTTGAACGTCTTTCTTTCACTGTTGCTGAGGGTCCGGAGATCGAGGACGACTGGCACAATTTCACAGCATTGAACCTCGATGAAAATCATCCGGCACGCGACATGCAGGATACTTTTTATCTCTCTACGGATCCGGCTATTTTGTTGAGAACACATACCAGCAATGTGCAGATCAGGGAAATGGAAAAACACAAACCACCTATCAGGATTATCTGTCCGGGCAGGGTTTACCGCAATGAAACCATCAGTGCAAGATCACATTGCTTTTTTCATCAAGTCGAAGGATTGTATGTTGATGAACATGTTTCTTTCGCAGATCTCAAACAAACACTTTATCATTTTGTAAAGGAGATGTTTGGCAACGATGTGAAAGTCAGATTCAGACCAAGCTACTTTCCATTTACAGAGCCCAGCGCCGAAATGGACATCAGCTGTATGCTTTGCCATGGCGATGGTTGTGCAGTGTGTAAGCGTACTGGTTGGTTGGAAATTTTAGGTTGCGGAATGGTGCATCCGAATGTATTGAGCAATTGCGGCATTGATCCGGAGAAGTATACTGGATTTGCATTTGGTATGGGCGTCGAGCGTCCAGCCCTCTTGAAATACGGCATCACCGATATCAGGTTGTTCAGCGACAACGATGTTCGATTTTTAGAACAATTCAGGGGAGCATAATTCCTCATTCATGGAAAAAATATTCATCACAGGAGCCTCGGGATTGTTGGGAACTTATCTCATACGAGACCTGTTGAAGAGAGATGGCATTGAACTTGTTTCCATCTACCGAAAACAAAAAAACAATCTGCTTTCAGAAGAAGAATTGTCAAAAATCAATTGGGTTCAGGGAGATATTCTGGATGTTGATTTTTTGATGGAAGCCATGCAGGGATGTAAAAAAATTTATCACTGTGCAGGGTTGGTTTCTTTCAACCCCTCCAAGGCCGATCAACTGATGAAGGTCAATGTGGAAGGCACTGCCAATATGGTGAATGTTGCATTGGCATTGGGCGTTGAAAAATTTGTCCATGTGAGCTCGGTTGCTGCCATCGGAAGAAAAAGAAACAACCAGACTGTTCATGAGGCACTTACATGGGACGAAGCGTCCAATCCATCTGTATATGGTAAAAGCAAATACTTGGGTGAGATGGAAGTGTGGAGAGGAATAGGAGAGGGATTGAATGCAGTCATTGTAAATCCTGTCATCATCTTAGGAAAAGGAGATTGGAATGATGGTTCATGTGCAACATTCAAGAACGCTTTCAATGAATTTCCATGGTACACGGAGGGGATCAGCGGATTTGTAGATGCAGCAGATGTTTCCAGGGCTATGATTGAATTGATGGAGAGCAATGCTGCAGGTGAACGGTACATTGTTTCTGCCGACAATCTGGGGTATAGAGCTGTCTTTGATATGATGGCAGATGGTTTTGGAAAGAAAAGACCTCATCTCAAAGTGAGTCCATTGCTCGCTGCAATTGTATGGCGACTTGTCAAGGTGAAGAGCATGATCACCGGGGAGGAGCCGTTGCTTACCAAGGAAACAGCTGAGACGGCCCAGCAGAAGGTCTATTTTGACCATGCCAAATTGATCCAGGCACTGCCTCATTTCAGATTTACCCCTGTTTCACACACCATACAAGACGCATGTAGGTTTTATCAAGAAACATCAGTTGGCCATTGACAGTTGTCAGTTAACCGTCAACAACTCCCTTATCCCTCTTTCCTCTGTTATTATGGCGCTCCCACATCTCAGGAATCCTCCTCATCCAGATCCGCTCTTTCATCTTTACCGCTGAGTCAATCGCAGGCACACCCCAAACAGATCTACCTGCCTCTACATCTTGAAAGACCCCGCTCATGGGATTGATGACAGTCCCCCTTCCAATCCGGGTTGTTTTTGCAATCCCGACCATTCCCCAAAGCACCACATCATCCTCAAGGGTACTGGCACCTGCTATGCCAGATCCGGCTGCAATAAGGCAATTTTTCCCTATGACTACATCATGTCCTACATGGTTCATGTTATCCAGCTTGGTGCCCTTGCCAATGATGGTGTCATGGGTGACTCCCCTGTCTACGCAACAATTGGCCCCAATTTCAACATAGTCCTCTATGATTACCCTTCCACATGACTCCATTTTTTTATAGGGCACTTCTCTGTTACTCTTTTTGTTGTAGTAAAAAGCATCTGAACCTATCACAGTGCCTGATTGGATGATGACATGATCGCCAATGATGCAATCATCCATGATGGTAACATTGGGCTGAATGATGCAATGTTTTCCAATTGAAACATGGTTGCCAATAAAAACATGTGGAGCAACATAAGTTGTTTCATCAATGATCGCCGTACTGCTGATCATCTTGCTGGATGGTTTGAATGGACGAAAATGTTGCACAATGGTCAGATAGGCTTCAAATGGTTCACTCACTACAAGCAATGTTTTATTGGAAGGATGTTCAACATACTGGTCGATGATGATAAAACTTGCTGCTGAAGAAAAACAAGTTGCGTAATATTTTGGATGATCAACAAAAACAATATCACCGGCTTCTACTTTATGAATTTCATTGATGCCCACTGCAAATTCATCACTGTTGCCATGAATGGTTGCATGAATCATATCCGCGATAGATGATACTGAAACCGGCGTTGGAAATTTCATTTCAAAAATATTTTATTAAAGATACTTGATGAAAATACTTTCGATTTTTTCAATTCAATCATCTCATTTTGCCAATGATACTTTTAAGTAATTCACATATCTAAAAAAAATGTGAATAAAATAATTGTGAAAAAATTTCTTGTAAATAAAATATATGTATAATATTGTGAAGGGAATAACATTCCCGGTACTTATTAACCCATCTATATAACAACGCTCGGTTTCTA